>Ga0208586_1000008_pt1 | contig 68471 bp, 72 predicted proteins | sample NGESurshal072012_6_FD_184471 | JGI IMG/M metagenome (GOLD analysis project Ga0208586, IMG submission 184471) | Arctic peat soil microbial communities from Barrow, Alaska - NGEE Surface sample 53-3 shallow-072012 (SPAdes) | ecosystem: Environmental > Terrestrial > Soil > Wetlands > Peat ... | reverse complement strand
CATCCTGGGGGTGAAGTCGCTCCCAAGGGTTGGGCTGTTCGCCCATTAAAGCGGTACGCGAGCTGGGTTCAGAACGTCGTGAGACAGTTCGGTCCCTATCTGCCGTGGGCGTTGGAGAATTGAGAGGATTTGTCCCTAGTACGAGAGGACCGGGATGAACGCACCTCTGGTGTATCTGTTGTCCTGCCAAGGGCATAGCAGGCTAGCTACGTGTGGATCGGATAACCGCTGAAAGCATCTAAGCGGGAAGCCGGCCTCAAGATGAGTTCTCCCATCCCCTAGAGGGAGTAAGGGCCCTGGTAGACCACCAGGTTGATAGGCCGGATCTGGAAGTGCGGTAACGCGCGAAGGAGACCGGTACTAATGGCCCGAGGGCTTGACGGATTTTCTTGTGCCCCTGAGCGTCCCATAGGGACGTGAATGGGGTATTGATTTCAAGCATGTGCATGTTTGAAGTGATACTCGCGTGTGCCCCGAACGGGGTATTGTGGCGCTGTGCAGTTTTGAAGGACCCCGAGAAGCGTGGTCTCTCACGATTTTCCGGTGGCCTTGGCGAGGGGGAAACACCTCTTCCCATTCCGAACAGAGAAGTTAAGCCCCTCAGCGCCGATGGTACTTGGCTCGCAAGGGCCTGGGAGAGTAGGACGCCGCCGGTTTCTTCAGAAGTACCCACGAGCCGCCCGCCGGGCGGCTCGTGGTCGTTCCACGAAATCGGTGGCCTCGGCTCATCGACGCCCCGGCGGACCGTGCGGTCCTCGAAGACATTCGTCGAGGACCTGAGTGGCTGTCGCGGCTAGGATACGGCGCATGTCACGCGTCGCCCAGCTCTACGCTCGCATCAGCCCCAAGCTTGCCCACAAGCCTGGCAGCACCGCCGCTACACGCATCCACGCACGGATCCATCGCGCCAGCGGCGGACGGATCGGCGGACGTTTGCTTGGCGCCGACGTACTCACCCTGCGCACCACAGGCCGACACAGTGGCCAGACCCGAGACTCGCCCGTGTTCTACATCAAGGACGGTCACAACTACGCTGTCGTCGCATCCAACGCTGGGTCGCCGCGACCGCCGGCATGGTGGCTCAACCTGCAAGCGCAACCCGACGCTCAGGCGAACGTAAAAGGCGACGTCCATCCGATCCACGCCCGCCTCGCGACCGATGCCGAGACAGACGCGCTATGGCCCCGTTTCGTGGCGATGTACGCAGGTTACGAGCACTACCGGTCGATCACGACACGCACGTTGCCGGTCGTGATCCTCGAATCACGCTGAACATCGCCTGCACGCAGGCTCTCGCGCTGTAGGCGCCAGCTGCGTGCCGGCAATGGACACAAACACACCTGCTCGCGCGGCACTCCGGCTCCAGGCCGCCGATCTCCCAATCGGCTTTGCAGCGCCATGCGGTGAGGATGATGGTTGTCGCGATCCGTCTCGTTCCTGGCGGATAGGCGCGAGTCGCACGTAGGCGACTCGATGGGCTTCTCCTGGTCGACCTCCCAGTCGACGTCGTAGTCGTCCTCAAGCAACAGGAACGATCGAATCGTGCCAAGCGCTCCGAAGATGCGCCGCGCGAGGGGTGGCGTGTCTTGTGATGGGAACATGTGTTCGTACTGTAGGTAGGCTTCCGGACGGAACAAGTACGAACAGGCGTACGCATGACTTCTGCGCGTCCTCTTGGTCGAAGATCGGCTTGTTCATGCGGATCTGGTGCATGAGCGACTGCAATGCGAGTTGCAGTCGGTATGGGCTGCGGGTGTCAGCCGGTCAGCCTCACGATGCTCAGGAACGGGTCTTTCGCTCGGTCGGCAGGGTCTTTGGCCTCTCGCTCGAACTTGTTCGGTGAGATGGCTGTTACGCTTGCCAAGCGCTCCGACCCGGAACCGGCCCAGGCTCCCAGGCGGCGCATTCAGCTCATGGAGAAGTTCGTCATCGAAGGCGGCGCCCCGCTCTCCGGCACCATGGTGGCAGCCGGCAACAAGAACGGCGCCCTGCCCATCCTCGCGGCCAGCCTGCTCACCGACGAGGAGGTCCTAGTCGAGAACGTGCCCCGCATTCGCGACGTCGACGCCATGATCGCGATTCTGAGGTCCCTCGGCGCCGCCGTAGAGTGGCGAGGCCCCAACGACCTCGCCGTTTGCGCCGCCGACGTCCGCGACACCGAAATCGACCCCGACCTGGCCGAGCAGATCAGGGCTTCCTTCCTGCTCGCCGGCCCGCTCCTGGCGCGTTTCGGCCGCGCCGTGATGCCCCCGCCTGGCGGCGATGTGATCGGTCGCCGGCGCCTGGACCCCCACCTTGACGCTTTCCGCGCGATGGGAGCCTCCGTGGAGTGCAGCCGCGAGATCGTGCTCGAAGCGCGCGCGTCGGGCTTGCGTCCAACCGACGTCTTCATGGACGAGCCATCTGTCATGGCCACCGAGAACGCCCTCCTGGCGGCCGCCCTCACGCCCGGCACCACCGTGATCGGCAACGCCGCCTGCGAGCCCCACGTCCAGGACCTGGCACGCATGCTCGTGAAGATGGGCGCCGACATCCAAGGGATCGGCTCCAACCTCCTGGCCGTCGCCGGCGCCAAGCGTCTGCACGGCTGCCATCACCGGGTCGCTCCCGACCACATCGAGATCGGCAGCTTCATGGCCTTGGCGGGAGTGACCGGGGGAGAGCTGCGCATCAAGGACGTCGTGCCCTCCGATCTGCGCATGATCCGCCTGGTGTTCGAGCGCCTCGGGTTGCGCAGCACGATCGATGGTTGCGACGTGTACGTACCTCCATCCCAAAAACTAGTTGTCCAGTCCGACGTCGGCGACTACAAGAGCAAGATCCAAGACGGCCCCTGGCCCGCGTTCCCGGCCGACCTCACCTCGATCGCCGTCGCTCTCGCCACCCAGGCCGAGGGATCGATCCTCGTGCACGAGTGGATGTTCGAGAACCGCCTCATCTTCACCGACAAGCTGATCCTGATGGGCGCCGACATCGTCATGTGCGATCCCCACCGGGCGATCGTCACCGGTCACCGCCGCCTGCGTGGAGAGCGAGTCGAGTCGCCCGACATCAGAGCCGGCATGGCCATGCTTCTGGCCGCCCTCTGCGCCGAGGGTCGCTCGGAGATCGGCAACATCCGCCAGATCGATCGCGGCTACGAGCGCATCGACGAGCGCCTGCGCGACTTGGGCGCACGCATCGAGCGCGTCGCGACCGAGCCAGTCCACGCATAGAGTCCCGCTCGTGATCCACCCGATCCCCTCCGGCACGCGCGACGTGCTGCCCGACGAGACGCGCGAGGTGCGCGCCATCACCGACTCCCTGCGCTCGGTGTTCGAGCGTCACGGCTACGGCGAGATCTACACGCCCGCGCTCGAGTACGAGGCCGTTCTCGCCCGTGCAGATATGGCCGACGCCCAGCCCGCCTACCGCGTATTCGACGAGACCGGCGCGGTGCTCGTGCTGCGCTCCGACATGACCGTCCCGATCGCCCGCGTCGTGGCGACCCGCTACCCCAAGGTAGAGCCGCCTTTGCGCTTCTGCTATTTGGCCCACTGCTATCGAGGCGTGCGTCCCTCGCGCGGCCAGCCGCGCGAGCTCCTGCAGGCCGGCATCGAGCTGATCGGCTCGCCCGCGCCCGAGGGGACCGCCGAGGCCTTGAGCGTCCTGTGTGCAGCCTTGGACGAGGTCGGCTTGGAGGGCTATCGCATCGGTCTGGGCGATGCCTCCCTGTTCCCCTCCCTGATGGCGAGCCTGGGCGTTCCCGAAGGGGTGCGCCCCTCACTCCTGGATGCGCTCGTCCAGCGAGACTTCGTGGCCTTGGAAGAGGCCCTCGCCGCGCTCGACCTCTCCGCGGAAGCCCGGTCCCTGCTGTTGGAGGTGCCCCAGAGGCGCGGCGGTCCAGATGTGCTCGACGCGTCCGCGACCGCCGTTGCCGATGCAGCCGCCAACATGCGCCAGGTCCATGCCCTGCTCACCCCCGAAGTAGCCGCCCGCGTAATCTTCGACCTCGGCCTGGTGCGCTCGATCGGCTACTACACCGGCGCCGTCTTCGAGGTCTACGACCCAGCCCTCGGCGCGCCCATAGGCGGCGGCGGGCGCTATGACGACCTGCTCGGCCACTACGGACGCCCCCTACCCGCCGTCGGCTTCGCCTTGGGCGTGGAACGCCTCCACATAGCTTTGGCCGGCGAGGAGCGAGGCGAGCCCGGCCAGTCCCACGCGGGGGCCCCATGAGCGGGGTCAACGGACTCACGATAGCCGTGCCCCGAGGAGCCCTGTTCAAGGAGACCGTAGATCTCCTGGAGGGCTTCGGCCTGGATGTAGCAGAGCTGCGCTCCAACGACCGCAAGCTCCTCTTCGACTCGATCGGCGTGATCACGATGCGGCCCTCCGATGTGCCCACCTACGTGGAGTCGGGCGCCGCCGACATCGGCATCACCGGCAAGGATGTTCTGCTGGAGCAGGCGGCCCAAGGACCCGGCGATCCCGCCAGGCGCGAGGTCTATGAGCTGCTCGACCTCGGCTACGGACGCTGCATGATGGTCTTGGCGAGCAAGGCCGGGCCCGACCCCGCCGCCGAGGCGTTGCGGCGCTTGGGCGTAATGCGAGTAGCCACCAAGTATCCCCGCATCGCCGCCCGCTACCTGGAGGAGACCGGTCGCCAGGCCGAGATCGTCGAGGTCAAGGGCTCGGTCGAGCTGGCGCCGCTCACCGGCATGGTCGAGGCGATCGTCGACCTCACTGCCACCGGGACCACCCTGCGCGAACACGACCTCCTCGTGCGCGAGGAGATCGTGGAGTGCACCGCTCGCCTGATCGCCAACCCGGTAGCCCACAAGCTGCGAGCCGCCGCGATCGACGACTTGCTGGGACGCCTGCGTGCTCGTTGAGCGCGTCACGCTCACCGACGGCGACACCGACGCGCCTGCACTAGCCGCTGCCAATCTGCGCCGCATGGTCGGCGGCGTGGAAGGCGTCGAAGAGGCGGTCGCCGCGATCGTCTCCCACGTGCGCGCCGAGGGAGACCAGGCGGTGCAGGAGTACACGCGCCGATTCGACACCGCCGGGGCTCAGCCACCCGAGATACGCGTTCCCGCACACGAGCTGGACCAAGCTTTGGAATCGATGCCCTTGGATGTGGTGGCGGGCTTGCAGGTGGCCATAGCCAACGTTGCGCGCATAGCCGACGCTTCGATAGGCGCCGAGCAGGTCACCGTCGAGCTGGCCCAAGGCCACACTGTGCAGCTGCGCGAACTGCCGGTCGCCGCCGCCGCGATCTACGCTCCTGGCGGTCGCGCCGCCTACCCCAGCACGGTCGTCATGGGCGTCGTCACGGCTCGCGCCGCAGGCGTTTTGGAGGTGTCGGTGTGCACCCCGCCCGGCCCCGACGGTCAGGTCCACCCGTCGATCCTGGCCGCGTGCCGGTTGTGTGGGGTGGAGTGCGTCTATCGCATGGGCGGCGCCCAAGCGATCGCGGCCCTGGCTTTCGGCACCGAGTCGGTCGGGCGCGCCGACGTGATCGTGGGTCCCGGCAACCTCTATGTCCAGGAGGCCAAGCGACGCCTATCCCACGTGGTGGGCATCGACGGCTTCGCCGGACCCAGCGACCTGATGGTCATATTCGGCGCCGACGCCGACCCCCGCCTGGTTGCCTTGGACCTGCTCGCCCAAGCCGAGCACGGTCGCGGCAGTCTCGTAGCCGGCGTGTCCAGCTCACGTGCCGCTTTGGACACCGTGGCAGCCGCAATCGAGCACGAGCTGCTCAGCGGACCCGAACTGCAACCGGACGCCTGCGTCCTGATGGAGACCTCCACGCCCGCCGAAGCCGTGGCCTTGGCCAACGAGTTTGCCCCCGAGCACCTCCAGCTCGTGGGGGCCGCAGAGGAGGCCATGGCGATCAAGGTACGAACGGCCGGCTGCCTCTTGCTCGGCCGCAACGGGGCGACCGCCCTCAGCGACTACACCGCCGGTTCCAACCATGTGCTGCCCACCGGCGGCGCCGCCCGCTTTGCCTCTGCGCTCTCCCCGAGGCACTTCCGCAGGCGCATGTCAGTGCTCCAGATCCCCGATCCAGCCGCCGCCAAGCTGGCCAAGGCGGGCGCGCCGATCGCCGAGGCCGAGGGCTTTCCTCTGCACGCCAAGTCGATGTTGGCGCGAGTACGCGAGAATGACGCCCCATGAGCCGCGAAGCCACGATCGAGCGCAAGACCGCCGAGACCGACGTGCGCCTCGCGCTGAACCTCGATGGCAGCGGTCAGGGTACGCGCGAAACAGGGGTCGGCTTCCTCGACCACATGCTCGACCTGCTTGCCCGCCATGCCCGCATGGACCTGGAGGTCAAGGTGAGCGGCGACCTGCAGACTGGCGCCCACCACACCGCCGAGGACACCGCGATCGTTCTCGGTCAGGCCTTGGACCGGGCATTGGGCGCCAGGATCGGCATCCAAAGATACGGATCCGCGCTGGTGCCCATGGACGAGGCGCGCGCGAGTTGCGCCTTGGACATCTCGGGGCGTCCTTTCACCGCCTTCGAGGCCGACTTGCCGCCCGGCGCAACGGGCGGCTTCGAGCACGAGCTGACCGAGGAGTTCTTCAGGGCATTGGCCAACGCGGCCAAGCTGACCCTGCACCTGGAGGTGCAGGCCGGCACAAACGCCCACCACATGATCGAGGCAGCCTTCAAGGCTTTCGCGCGCGCCTTGCGAGCCGCGGTGGCGATCGACCCGACCGAGACCGGAGTGCCGAGCACGAAGGGTACGCTGAGCTCATGAGCGATCGTGCATTCGGGTGGCCTCTGAGGGGTCAGGTCCAAGCCTCGCAAGAACGCAGGGAGCGTGGTGTGCTTCGCACACGAGCGACCGAGGACGCAGCGAGGCGCCGGAGATGACCCCTCAGATCGCCGTGGTCGACTACGGCATGGGCAACCGCCGCTCGGTCGAGAAGGCCTTCGAGCACATCGGCGCCCGCGTGACGGTTACCAGCGATCACGACTCCCTACGGCACGCGGACGGCCTCGTGGTCCCCGGCGTGGGGGCCTTCCCCCGCGGGATGGCAAATCTGCGCGAGCTGGGCCTCGATGAGCTCTTGTGCGAGCTCGTGGGGCTGGGCACGCCGGTCCTGGGCATCTGCCTGGGTATGCAGCTCGCCTTCGATAGCTCCACAGAGCAGGGTGGCACACCCGGGTTGGGCTTGATCGCAGGGGAGGTGCGCGAGCTTGAGCGCGGCGAGCTCAAGCTACCTCACATCGGCTGGAACGAGGTTGCCTTCACTGGCTCATCGCCCTTGACCGAAGGGTTGCCAGAGCGGTGCGCCTTCTACCACGTGCACTCGTTTGCACCCGTGCCCTCTCGTCGCGAGGACATCCTCGGAACCTCGGTGTACGGCGCTCCGTTTGCGAGCGTGGTCTCACACAACAGCTTCTATGGCGTCCAGTTCCACCCCGAGAAGTCATCGGCTGCCGGCTTGCGCCTGCTGGCCAATTTCGGGCGCATATGCGCCCGCGCCTCGGTGCCGGTCCGCTCGTGAGGTCTGCTGCGCGCTCGACTGCTCCCGCGCGCGCGGGAGTGCGGCTCGCGGGGCTCGCCGCTGCAACAAGTGGCCGGCACGGGCGCGGAGACGGCTCGTGAACCTGTATCCGGCGATCGACATCTTCGACGGCAAGGCCGTGCGTCTCACCAAGGGCGACTTCGACGCCGGCAAGGTCTATGACGAGGATCCGCTTGCTGCCGCGAGCGAGTGGGTCAAGGCGGGAGCCAAGCGTCTGCACGTCGTCGACCTCGACGGAGCCAAGGCCGGCAGTCCGGCGAACCTCGAGCACGTCGGACGGATCGTGGGGGAGCTCGGGGTGCCGGTCCAGTTCGGCGGCGGCTTGCGCTCGCTGAGCGCGATCGAGGGCGTACTCGCGATCGGTGTGGAGCGTGTGATTCTCGGGACGGCTGCGTTCACCGACGAGACACTGCTGGGGGAAGCGCTCGGCCACTGGCCGGGGCAGGTGCTCGTGTCGGTCGACGTGCGCGGAGGGCGGGTAGCGACGGCTGGATGGACCGAGACGATCGACGGCGGTCCGCACGAGATCATCGCCGAGCTGGCTGCGCGCGGCGCCCGCGAGCTGGTCTATACCAACGTAGATCGCGACGGCATGCTCGAAGGCCCCGACCTTGATGAAGTAGGCCGCGTCGCGGAGGCGATGCCCGGCACCTTCACTTACTCGGGCGGCATCGGAGCGCTGGCGGATCTGGAAGGGCTTGCCCGGCTCCGAGCGCCAAGCCTGACCGGAGTGATTGTGGGCAAGGCGCTGTATGAGAAGCGCTTCACCGTGCCCCAAGCTTTGGTGGCGCTGGGCGACGCGGGCAGCGAGTAGTCGCCGGATCTGCGTCGCAAATTCGACTTTTTGCCGAGCACAGCCTTACTCGAGATTCAAGCAATTAGTCAATTCGGGTAGGCAGATGGGGCGTCGGCCCGCTACCGTGGGGCGGGTGCACTACAAGCGCGTGATTCCCTGCTTGGACGTGGACGGAGGTCGTGTGGTCAAGGGCGTCGAATTTCTGGACATCCGCGACGCCGGAGACCCCGTCGAGCTGGCTGCCCACTATGACCGCGAGGGCGCCGACGAGCTGGTCTTTCTGGACATCACGGCCACCCACGAGCATCGCGACACGATCGCGGCGCTAGCTCGGTCCACCGCGGACGACGTGTTCGTGCCGTTTACGATCGGCGGAGGTATCCGCTCGATCGAGGACGCCCAAGCGGTGCTCGACGCCGGCGCCGACAAGGTGTCGGTCAACTCGGCGGCCTTGGCTCGGCCCGAGCTGCTCGACGAGCTGGCGGGTGTGTTCGGCGCGCAGTGTGTGGTGCTCGCGATCGACGCCAAGGCGGTCCCTTCCGACACGCAGGAGCGCTGGCAGGCATTTGCTGCGGGCGGGCGCATGCCCACCGGCCGCGACGCGGTGGAGTGGGCGCGCGAGGGCAGCGAGCGGGGAGCGGGGGAGATCCTATTGACGAGCATGGATCGCGATGGCACCAGCGACGGCTACGACCTGCCCTTGACGGCCGCCGTCAGTGCCGCGGTGGACGTGCCCGTAATCGCGTCGGGCGGAGCGGGCGAGCCCGAGCACCTGGTCGATGCGTTGCGGGCCGGCGCCGACGCTGTCCTGTGTGCTTCGATCTTTCATTACAACCGTCACACGGTGGCCGAGGCCAAGAGCCACATCGCGGCGGCAGGCATCCCGGTTCGTCTCGACTGAGCGAGATTATGAACGAGTCCGGTGCAAGCGAAATCAGTGGGTATGAGGACGAGCGAACACCGATGAGCGACGAGCGCCTCTCGGCGCAATCCCAGGAGGCCGCCGGCTTGCCGGCATGCGACGGGGCCGAACTGCTCGAGCGCGTGCGACAACTGTCAGGCGCAGCAGAGCTGCTCGAGGCGGCCGAGCGCCACGGCGGCTGCGTGGAGCTGGTGGGAGGCGCCGTGCGCGACATCCTGCTCGGCGAGACTCCGCGCGAGCTAGACGTGATCGTCCAGGACCGCGTCGAGGATCTCGCACGCGAGCTTGCAGGGCGCCTCGAAGGCGAGCTGACATTGCACGAGCGCTTCGCAACGGCCGTTGTGCGCTCTGAGATTGCGTGCATCGACCTGGCGAGGATACGAGTCGAGAGCTACAGCTCGCCCGGAGCCTTGCCCGAGGTGACCCTGGGCACACCCGAGCAGGATTTGGAGAGGCGCGATTTCACCGTCAACGCGATCGCGCTCGGGCTCACGGGCGAATGCGCCGGTCGGATCAGGGCCGTGGAGGGTGCGCTCGAGGATCTCGCGGCCCGCCGGCTGGTGGTGCTGCACGAAGACAGCTTCCTTGAGGATCCGACGCGTATCCTGCGCCTTGCCCGCTATGCGGCGCGCCTGGCGCCCCTCGGCTTTCGCGTCGACGACGACACGGCCGCCCTGGCCGAGGACGCGTTGCGGGAAGGCGCCCTGCAGACGGTCTCCGGTGAGCGGCTCGGCGCCGAGCTGCGCTTGGCCATGGGAGAACGCGATCCGGTGGCGAGTTTGGCCGAGGTCGAGCGCATGGGCATACTCACGGCCTGGGAGCGAGGGTTGAGCTTTGACCCGGAGTCCACGCGTATCGCGCTGCAGCTGCTGCCCCAGGACGGCTCGATCGCGGTCACACTTGCGGGCGCGCTTTTGCTCGAGCTGTGCGATTGCTTGGACAACGAAGACACTGAGCCCGCCATGCGAGGCTTTCTGCACGATCTGGCGCTTCCCGCAGGGATCGGCAACAAAGTATTCGGCGTTGCCGTCACGGCTTCGGTGGCGATCATGAGGCTGGGTCGCAGCGACACGACCTCCGATCTGTTGGAGCTGACGATCGGCGCTCCGGTGGAGGCTTTGGCGCTGGCCGGCGGCGTGTGTGAGATCGACGAAGGCCCCAACTCATATGGCAGGCGTCTCGCCGAGGAGTGGATCGACGATCGCAGGCACGTGACTTTGGAGGTGACCGGTGAGGACCTGATCGCCGCTGGGGTACCGGAGGGCCCGGAGGTGGGGGTGCGCCTCGAAGAGTCCTACAAGCTCCTGCTCGAAGAACGCATCGCCCCGGGACGTGAGAGCGAGCTCAGGGCAGCGCTCGAAGCACGCATATGAGGATGCTTGGAGCCCAAGCGGCGCCGATTGGGGACATGACTGCGAGCATCGCTTGCCGCCGGATCTCAGCGCGGACGTGACGGCAAGCACGTCCATGCGACTCGACGGTGAGATCCTCAGCCTGCCCGGTGGCGGCAAGGCCCTGTTCACCGGCCGCACCCACGGCAACCTCTCGAGCGTGGGTGGCGAACACGCCCAGGGCGGTCTCCATGCGCGCGAAAGCTTGCGTGCCGCGATCGGCGTGGAGCGCCTCCTCCGGGGCTATCAGGTGCACGGGACAGTTGTCTGCCGAGTGCTCTCCAACGAGTCGCCCGAGGCGATTCGCTGCGACAGCGAGCGTCAGCCGGACATCCAGGCTGACGGCCACGCGGTGGCGGTCAAAAGCGTGGCGGCAATGGTTCTGAGCGCCGACTGCATCCCGGTCGTGCTCGGCGCCGAAGGCGCCGTGGCGGCCCTCCACGCCGGCTGGCGCGGTCTGGCGGCAGGCATCTTGGAGGAGGGCGTGAGGGCTCTGCGCGAGTTGAATGGCGGGGGAGAGATCAGCGCGATCGTGGGGCCTTGCGCCGGGGCGTGCTGTTATGAGGTGGGCGAGGAGGTGCACGGTGCTTTCGGGGCCGCTCACCGTGTAGGGCAAAAGATCGATCTGAGGGCGATCGCTCGTGAGCGGCTCTTGGCCGCGGGAGTCGCTCGGGTCGGTGACGTGGAGGCGTGCACGATCTGCGATGAGCACTACTTCTCCTACCGCCGCGAAGGCACCGCGGCCGGGCGCCAAGCAGGGCTTGCGTGGTTGAGCTGATCGAGGGCCTCGCCGTCGAGCGGGTCAAGGCAAACCTGGAGGTGGTGAAGGCAAAAGTGGCCGCGGCGGCGATGACCTCAGGGCGGGGCGCCGCGGACGTCCAGATCCTGGCGGCGACAAAGTACGTTCCCTGCGAGCTGTTGCCGGTCCTGGCGGGCGCCGGAATCGAATTGGTGGGGGAGAACAGGGCCCAGGATCTGCAGGCGAAGGTGGCCGCCCATGGCGGGCTGTTCACTTGGGATTTCATAGGTCGCTTGCAGAGCAAACACGTGCGCGCGATCGTGCCCCACGTGCGCTATATCCATTCGTTGGCCAGCGAGTCCGCCTTGGAGGCTTTGGCGCGCTACGGCAATCGGGCCAATCCGGGCCTGAAGGTGCTGGTCGAGATCAACCTGGCGGAGGATCCAGCCAAGGCGGGCGTCTCTCCGAGTCGGCTGGAGGATTTCATCGAGCGTTCGCCCGTTCCGGTGGTTGGTCTGATGACCATGCCTCCACAGAGCTCCGATCCAGAGCGGAACAGGCCTTGGTTTCGACGTCTGCGCGAGCTCGCCCGCAGTCATGGCTTGGCGGAGCTGTCGATGGGCACGAGCCAAGACTTCGCTGTGGCCGTCGAGGAGGGCGCGACGATCGTGCGAATTGGCAAGCAGTTGTACGCTTAGAGCAGGGAAACGCTCCCTTTCCCCGAAAACGCCTCTTGAGATGGCATTTCGCGATTCATGGCACCGCGCGCTCGTGTACTTCGGCTTGGCCGAGGACTACCACGACGACTACGAGGAGCCTCCGCACGAGGAGGAGATCGCAGACCGCTATCGCGAGCGCCCCAACGTACGCCGACTCTCGCCGCGGCGCAGGCGCGACGAGTTCGACGAGATCTTCCCCGAGGACGAGCCCCGCGGGCGTCCCACAACCACCGCCTTGCGCTCGGTGGGCAAGGGCAACGGCGACGTTCGCGTGCACCTGGTGATCCCCAAGTCCTTCAACGACGCCCAGCAGATCGCCGACAAGTTCAAGGACTCGATCCCGGTGATCCTGAACCTGCAGGGCGCCGACAGTGACCTGTCCAAGCGCTTGATCGACTTCGCGAGCGGTCTCACCTATGCGCTGGACGGCGGCATGCAGAGGATCGCCGACAAGGTCTTCATGCTTACCCCTCGTAACGTCGAGATCTCCGCCGAGGAGCGGGCGCGGTTGATCGAAAAGGGCTTCTTCAACCAATCTTGACGCAACACGTCTGGCGCGTCGCGCCCCCCGAACGCTTCGTCGCCCCGATGGCCGGTAGCCTGGAGCGCCCATGAACGTTGGTTTGATCGGTTGCGGCAATATGGCTCGCGCCCTGGCGCGCGGCTGGGGCAGGCCGGTGCTCTGCTTCGATCCGCTTGCCGAGCGAGCCCAGGCGGTGGCGCGTGAGAGCGGTGGCCAGGCTATGGCGTCCGGGTCGGCGGTCGCCCAGGAGGCCGATCTGGTGGTCCTGTGCCACAAGCCGGCCCAGTTGCAGGACGTCGCTCGCGAATTGGCGCCGCACGCGAAAGCGGTCGCCTCGATTCTGGCCGCGACCCCATTGGCGGCCTTGAAGGCCGCCTATCCGGGAGTACCCGTCTATCGCTTTCTTCCCTCGCTGCCTGTGGAGGTGCGCAAAGGCGCCGTCGTACAAGCGGCTGACGTCGAGAATCAGGCAACCACGCCCAGTCCCACCGACATCGACCAGCAGGTTCAGGAGCTGTTTGGCGAGTTGGGCACGCTCGTCGTCCTGGACGACGGGCTCGTGGATGTCGCGATGGGCTTGATGTCGTGCGCGCCCGCATACATCGCGCTCGTCGCCGAGGCCCAGGTCGATGCGGGGGTGCGTCGCGGTATTGGTCCTGCGCAAGCTTCGGCGCTTGTGGTCGAGACGATGGCCGGCACCGCGGAGCTGTTGCGCAGTCGCGAGTACGACACGTTGGCGGTACGACGCGAGGTTACCTCTCCCGGCGGGACCACGGCCAAGGGTTTGAATGCTTTGGAGAGGGGGGGCGTGCGTACCGCGTTCAGCGACGCCCTCGACGCGGTACTGGGCGGATGATCTTTTCAATCGCGAGTGCGCGCACGGAAATCGCCGGCTACCTGTCGACGCTCATCTACGTGTACACGCTGTTGATCGTGCTCTACATAGTCGTGCAGCTCCTGTTTGCGTTCGGGGTCAGGCCGCCCTATTCGCGTGCCAGCGACGCGGTGTTGTCGTTCTTGCGGGATGTCTGCGAGCCCTACCTGCGCGTCTTCAGACGCGTGATCCCGATGGTGGGCTCGTTCGACTTCTCTCCGATCGTGGCGATCATCGTGCTCTCGCTGGTGGGCAACCTGATCGTCAGCCTGATCCACGGCTGAGCGGCGTGTCCGCTCCTGTCCCCGAGCGGCCTGTCGCCCGCCGCGTGCCCTCTGGGCATACCCGTCCGGGTGTATTGGTCTGGCTGTGGGCGGGGTTGGTGTGCGCAGTTGTGGTGGCGCTCGACCAGGTTTCCAAGGAGGCGGTGCGCAAATCGATCGTGCCCGGCGAAACTCGCTCGGTCCTGCCTGGCTTGCAGCTGGTGGACACGCGCAATCAAGGCGTCGCATTCGGTTTTTTGCCGGGACGTCATCTCGTCGTGAGTCTGCTGGTAGGGGCTGCTTTGCTGGTGCTGGTGGTCTACTTCGCGCGTCATCTCGACAAGCCCTTGATCTGGCTGCCCACCGGAATGCTGCTCGGGGGAGCCTTTGGCAACATCCTCGATCGGCTGAGGGCCGGTTCGGTAACCGACTTCGTGAAGTTGCCCCTCGGCTGGCCCCCTTTCAACCTGGCCGACGCGTGCATCACGATCGGCGTGCTGCTCCTGTTCTTCGTGATCGAGGCGCCTCGCAGCGATCCGGATGCTTCAGATGGGCGATGAGCTGAAGATCGCATGGAGCGATGAGCACCTGCTCGTCGTGGACAAGCCGCCCGGTCTTGTCGTGCACCCTGCGCGCGGTCATCGGGAGGGCACGCTCTCCCAGCTTCTGTCCGCCGCCGGCTTGGGTGGCGCCGGCGGCGGCGATCCGGATCGTCCTGGAATCGTGCATCGGTTGGACCGCGACACTTCGGGCTTGCTGGTGGTCGCTCGCAACGAGCAGGCTCATCGCCAACTCCAGGCAGCCTTGCGCGAGCGGCTGATCGAGCGTGAATACGTGGCGCTCGTCGAGGGTCGCCCACCCTCGCGTACGGGCACCATCGAGGCTCCGATCGGACGCCATCCGCGTATCCGCACGCGGATGGCTGTGGGCGGCACCGGTCCACGCGAGGCTCGCACCCACTTCACGCTCGAGCGCTCCTTGGGGCAGGTGTCCTTGTTGCGCTTGCGCCTGGATACCGGACGCACCCACCAGATTCGGGTGCACTTGCAGGCGATCGGGTATCCGGTGTGCGGCGACCCCGAGTATGGGACCGCCGGAGCGTTGGGCTTGGAGCGCCAGTTCTTGCACGCCACGCGCCTGGCCTTTCCCCATCCGATTACGGGTGCTTCGGTGGAAGTGGAGTCGCCGCTGCCGAGCGACCTGCGCGAGGCTTTGATGCGCGCCGAAGCCGGGGCCAAGCGATAGACTGAACGCTCGCAACCAAATCCAAGACGCCGTGCGTGCACGCAACGCGGCCCTGCCCGAGACGCCCACAGTGCTCGGGTCCGCGACGAGTCGCTCGGATTCACCAAGACCACACCAAGGGAGTACCCGTGAGCCAAGTAGGAATCGCGGATCTGCTGGAGGCCGGAGTTCATTTCGGCCATCAGACGCGCCGCTGGAACCCGAAGATGCGCCGCTTCATCCATGGCGAGCGCAACGGCATTTACATCATCGACCTCCTGAAGACTGCTGCTTTGCTGCAGCAGGCCCAGGAATTCGCCGCCCAGGTAGCCCACAGGGGCGGCACCGTGCTGTTCGTGGGCACCAAGAAGCAGGCCCGCGACGCCGTCAAGGAGGTGGCCGAGGCGGCCGACATGCCTTATGTCAACCACCGCTGGCTCGGAGGTCTGCTCACCAACTTCCAGACGATCAACCTGCGCATCAGGCGCCTGCACGATCTCGAACGCTACGAGGCCGAGGGTCAATTGGCGCTGTTGCCTACGCGCGAGCGGATGGCGGCTCTTGCCGACCTTGCCAAGCTGCGGGCAAACCTGGGCGGGGTCAAGAACATGCAGCGCACCCCCAATGCCCTGTTCGTGATCGACCTCAAGACAGAGGCGATCGCGGTGCGCGAAGCCCAGCGTCTGCGCATCCCGATCATCGGCCTGGTGGACACCAACTGCGATCCGGACGGCATCGACTACGTGGTCCCCGGCAACGACGACGCGATGCGCTCGTGCGCACTGATCACCAAAGCGATCGGCGATGTCGTGGCCCAAGGCCATGCCGTGTTCCGTGCCGAGGAGGAGAAGGCCAGGGCTGAACGGGCCGAGCAGGCCAAGCGCGAGGCCGAGGAGCGCGCCAAGCGAGAGGCCGAGGAACAAGCGAAGCGGGAGGCCGAGGAACAGGCCAAGCGGGAGGCCGAGGAAAAGGCGGCCGTACAAGCTGCAGAGAAGCAGGCCGTGGCGGCCGCCGAGCAGCAAGCTCAAGCCGCCGCCGCGCCGGCCGCGCCCGCTCAAGCACCGTCGGCCAGCCAACCTCCCGCCGCGCAGACGGCCCAGGCACCGGCTGAGACCGCGGTAAAAGCGGCTCCTGAGGTGGCCGCGGCCGAGGCACCGGCTGACACACCGTCGGCCGAGGCGCCGTCTGAGGCTCCCGGCGCCGAGACACAGGCTGCTGAGGCGTCCGCCGCCATGCCTGAGCCTGACGCGACCCCCGAGACCACAAACGCAGAGGCGCCGGCAGAGAAGGCGCCGGCAGAGAAGGCGCCGGCAGAGAAGGCGCCGGCAGAGAAGGCACCGGCAGAGAAGGCACCCGCAGAGGAGGCGAGCGCATCGTGAGCACGACCGAGATTTCGGCCAAGGACGTCAAGGCGCTGCGCGATCGCACCGGCGCGGGCATGATGGACTGCAAGAAGGCGCTTGCCGAAAGCGAGAACGACATCGAGAAGGCGATCGAGATCCTGCGCCTCAAGCAGGGCAAGAAGATCCAGGACCTCGGCGAGCGCACGGCCACGGAGGGCACGATCCAGGCCTACATCCACGCGGGCGCCAAGGTGGGGGTCCTGATCGAGGTCGATTGCAACACCGACTTCGTGGCCACCAATGAGGACTTCGTGGGCTTTGCCCGCGACGTCGCCCTGCAGGTAGCCGCGACGCCCACCGTCAAGTACGTCTCGCGCGAGGACGTGCCTGTGCAGGCGCGCGACGCCGAGGCCCGCATCTACGAGCAGGAGGCGGCTGAGAAGCCTGAGAACATTCGTGCCAAGATCGTCGAAGGCAAGCTCGACTCCTGGTACGGCACGATCGTCCTGCTCGAGCAGGAGATGCACAACCCCAAGTTCGAGGGCAAGACCGTCCAGCAGCTGCGCGACGAGCTGACCGTCAAGACCGGCGAGAACGTGGTGATACGCCGCTTCGTGCGCTTTGCCATAGGGCAATAGGATTTGATCGCTCGCGGCGAGCGCCCGCCCCGGCCGGGCGGAGGGGTATGTGTTGTGTTTTCGACATTGCTAATAGTCTATACATTTAGTATATACTAAAGTAGTTTTCAAAAAATGTATACACATACCTGCGGGCCCATCGAACGGACGGAGGGCGTCGCGGGCCGCGTTCGCGCCCGCACCCGAGACGCGTGCGCGGATAGTCTCTGGCATCGATGAGCGCGCCCACCTTCAAACGCATCCTGCTCAAGCTCTCCGGCGAGGCCCTGATGGGCTCGTTGGACTACGGCACCGATCCCGATCGCGTGGCGGCCGTCGCTCGCCAGGTCTCCGAGGTGCGCGCCCAGGGCGTGGAGGTCGCGATCGTGGTCGGCGCCGGCAACATCTTCAGGGGTATGAAGGGCGCCGCCGAGGGCATGGACCGCTCCACCGCCGACTACATGGGGATGCTCGCCACCGTCCTAAACGCACTGCCACTGCAGGACGCTTTGGAGAAGGCCGGCACCAACACCCGCGTGCAATCGGCTTTGGGCATCTCCGAGGTGGCCGAGCCGTACATCCGCCGCCGCGCGATGCGCCACTTGGAGAAGGGGCGAGTGGTGATCTTCGCGGCCGGCACCGGCAACCCGTTCTTCACCACCGACACGGCAGCCGCCCTGCGCGCCGCAGAGATCCACGCCGAGATGATCCTGATGGCCAAGAACGGGGTCGAAGGGGTCTACAGCGCCGACCCCGCGCTGGACCCCAGTGCCGAGTTCCTGCCCGAGATCACCCACATGCAGGCGCTCGAGCGTCGCTTGCGCGTGATGGACTCCACGGCGCTCGCCCTGTGCATGGAGAACGGCATGCCCATCAACGTCTTCAACATGGACGATCCCGCCAACATCGCGCGCATCATCGCGGGGGCCCGAGTCGGGACCTTGGTGAGGACATGACCGCGACCGAGAGGAGCCAAGATGGCAGCTGAGATGATCGACGCCCTGCTCGAGGACGCCCGAGAGCGGATGACCAAGTCTTTGGAGTCGACCCAACACGAGTTCTCAACGGTCAGGACAGGTCGCGCCAGCCCTGCCCTTTTGGAGCGGGTGGTGGTCGACTACTACGGCGCCCAGACTCCCCTGAATCAGCTGGCCACGATCTCAGCCCCAGAGGCCCGTTTGATCACCGTCCAACCCTATGACAAGGCCTCGATCAAGAACATCGAGAAGGCGATCAACGAGTCGGATGTCGGCTTGAACCCGTCCAACGACGGCAACCTGATCCGCTTGGCGATACCCGAGCTGACCGAGGAGCGCCGCCGGGAGCTGGTCAAGGTCGTGCGCAACCTGGCCGAGGATGGGCGCGTCGCGATCCGCAATGTGCGTCGCGACACGATGCAACACCTGCGCGATCTCAAGAGCGAAGGCGAGACCGGCTCCGATGACGAGCATCGCGCCGAGGTCGAGCTGCAGAAGTTGACCGACGGACGCATCGGAGACCTCGACGCCATCCTGAAGGCCAAGGAGGAGGAGATTCTCGAGGTGTGATGCTCTCGATCGTCGCACCCAGCCCGCGGGCGATGGCGGAGAGCACCAACACCTGATGGGGGACTCCGCCCCGAGCAGTCGGTCAGGCGCCGCCGGCGAGGATCCCGCCCGCGCGCGTTATGTGGCGATTATCACCGACGGTAACGGTCGCTGGGCACGGGCACGCGGATTACCCGTCAACGATGGTCACAGCGCCGGCGCAGACACCGTCAAGGCTCGCTTGCGCGATGCCGCTGAGCTGGGCGTCAAGGAGCTGACCGTTTACTCCTTCTCGACGGAGAACTGGTCGCGTCCGCCGGAGGAGGTCCAAGGATTGATGGAGATGTTCGCCAAGCGCATCACCGAGGAGACGCCCGAGCTGCACGCCGAAGGCGTGCGTATGCGTTTCATCGGTCGCCGCGAAGGGGTCGCGACAGACCTGGTGGAGCGCATGGCCTGGGCGGAGGCTTTAACCGACGCCAATAGCCGTATAACGCTGTTCGTTGCCTTCAACTATGGGGGCCGCGCCGAGATCATCGACGCGGCGCGCGCTTTCGAAGGAGGCGACGAAGGAGAGTTCCGCAAGCTGCTCTACGCGCCCGAGATGCACGACCCCGACCTGATCGTTCGCACAAGCGGGGAGCGGCGGCTCTCCAACTATCTGCTGTGGCAGTCGGCCTACTCCGAGCTGGTGTTCCGCGACGAGCTGTGGCCCGATTTCTCGCGCAAGGCGCTCGAAGAGTCCTTGGCCGAGTTCTCTGAGCGACGGCGGCGGTTCGGTGGCCGGTAGCGCCTCTGCTCGCTCGGACGTCGGCGCGCGCGCCCTCGTGGCGCTGCCCCTGATTGCGCTGGCTCTGTTCCTGGTGATCTCCGGAGGGGCCATCTTTGCGGCAGGCGTGTTCGTGCTCGGATGTTTGTGCATGCACGAGCTCTACGCCATGTACGAGCGCGTCCATCCAGTCCGTTTGGCCGGCTTCCTCGCCCTGGCCGGGATGCTTTTCGCAGCATCCGACGGGAGTCAGTCCCAGGTCCTGCTCGCCGCCAGCGCCGTCCTGCCCGTCCTGTTCGCCTTGACCTTGCTCCAGCGGCGTCCCACCGTCGCCGGGATGGCGCTCACCTTGCTGGGCATCTACTGGATCGGGTTCGGCTTGGCCCACGCTGTGCTCCTGCGAGAACTGCCCCACGGGGAGGGCATCGTGATCGACGTGCTCGTCGGCACTTTCCTCGGCGACACCGGCGCCTATCTCGGGGGCCGCCTGTTCGGAAGGCGTCCCTTGGCGCCGTCGATCTCGCCGAACAAGACGATCGAGGGCTTGGCCATCGGCATGGCTTTCACCGTCCTCGGGGTGTGGTTTGCCGGGCGCTATCAGGACTGGCTTCCCGGCTCTCACGCGCTCGTGTTGGGCCTGGGTGTGGCCGTGTTCGCCCCGATCGGCGATCTGTTCGAGTCCTTCGTCAAGCGCCAAGCAGGTGCCAAGGACACCGGCACCCTCTTGGGCGCCCACGGCGGCGTGCTAGATCGGCTCGACGCGGTGCTGTTCACCGCTGTGGTCGGTTACTACATATGGTTGGCCTATGTCTGATCGGAAGCGACTGTTGATCCTAGGCTCGACAGGCTCGATCGGCACCCAGGCGCTCGATGTCTTGAGCCGCGACGAAGACGGGTTCGAGCTGGTCGGTCTATCCGCGGAGCGCTCGTGGGAGGCACTCATCGAGCAGGCGCGCGCCAACGGGGTCACCCGGATCGCGCTCGTGGATGGCGAGGCGGCCGAGCGCGCCGAGCGCGTCTGGCCCGAGGGCGAAGTCTTGGCCGGGGCCGAGGGCTTGGTACGGCTCGTCGTGGAGTCGGGCGCCGACCTGGCCCTCAACGCACTCGTGGGCTCAGCCGGGCTCGGGCCGACCGTAGCCACCTTGGGCGAGGGCATCGACCTTGCCTTGGCCAACAAGGAGTCGCTGGTGGTCGGCGGCGAGCTGGTGGTGGCCCTGGCCGAAGCGACCGGAGCCCAGATCGTGCCCGTGGACTCCGAGCACACAGCGCTTCACCAACTGCTCTCAGGGCAACCGCCAGGCGCGGTGGAGCGCCTCACGATCACCGCCAGCGGCGGCCCCTTTCGAGGTCGCTCCTCCTCTCAGCTGTCGGACGTGACCGTAGCGGAGGCGCTTGCCCATCCCACCTGGGCGATGGGCGGCAAGATCACGATCGATTCGGCCACGCTCATGAACAAGGGCTTGGAGCTGATGGAGGCCCACCATCTGTTCGGAGTCCCCTACGAACGCATCGACGTCGTGGTCCATCCCCAATCCTTGATCCACGGCTTGGTTCAGCTGCTCGACGGGGCGATGCTCGCCCATATCGGGCCCAAGGACATGCGCATCGCCATCTCCTATGCCCTGCATGGCGCCGCGAGCGTGGATTCGGGGGTGGCGCCTTTGGATCTCGTGCAGGTTGGCGAGCTCACCTTCGAGCCGGTCGACCTGGAGGCCTTCCCCTGCCTGCGCCTCGCGCGCGAGGCCGCCCAGGCCGGCGGTACCGCGCCGTGTGTGCTCAACGCCGCGAACGAGATGGCGGTGCACGCGTTCCTTGCAGGGCGATTGCCCTTCCTCGGGATAGCCGAGGTGATCGAGCGCACGCTCCAAGAGCTCGGCTCACAGCCGGTGAGGGCCTTCGAGTCCTTGTATGAGGCCGACCGGGCGGCCCGGGAGCGCGCCGGTGACACGATTGCCGCGATGACGCCCTGAGCGCGGGCACGAGCGCGCCCGCGTAGAGAGCTACCTGGGAAGGCTGTGTATAGGGGATCTGCCTACGTAGAGGAGGGGCCCGCTCGCGTAGATGAGGAGCTGTGGAAAGGCTGTCTACGCACACGCGCGCGGCGGGCTTTTGCAAGGAACCGAGTCCTCCGCTGTCCCATCTGCGGGCGGCGGTCGGATAAGTAAGCATGGACTCCCTGATCACTTCCCACGGGGCCGCTTCGCTGTTGAAGCCGGCGCCCACATCCTTCCGCCGATCCAGGCGGTACGATGCTGGTATGACCAAAGTGGCGAAGATAACCATCTCCCTTCCACCGGAGCAGGCAGCGCAATCGCGTGCCGCGGTCAGCCGTGGCGAGGCCTCGAGCGTGTCCAACTACATCTCGACCGCATTGGCGGCCCTTGCAGCAAGGCAGGACGAGGCCGAGCAGGACACACTCGCCGATCTTGTGGCGGACATCCTCGCTGAGGACGGAGAGCCTGGCCCCGAGGCCTACGCATGGGCAGACCGTGTGCTCGGGCTCGGCGACAAGGAGAGTTGAAGTGCGTGGCGTTACGCTCGACACGGGTGCACTGATAGCGCTGGAGCGCAAAGACGCCCGCATCAACGCTCTACTCGAGCGAGTCGCGGAGCATCCAGACGCGTGCCTGAACATCCCGGCAGGCGTCCTCGCCCAAGCCTTCCGTGATGGCTCGCGCCAAGTGCGGCTGGTCCGGCTCTTGAAAGATGCCCAAACGCGAGTGCTCAACCTCGACGAGGATGTGGCCCGAGCGGCCGGTGTGCTTCTCGGTGTGCGCAGCGCCAACGACGTGGTGGACGCGTGTGCGCGGCTCAACCGCCAGCCGGTGATCACGGGCGATGCCGGGGATTTGCGACGCTTGGACCCCCGGGTCGAGCTGCACACAGTCTGAAGTCGGCGAGTTTGCGGGCCAGGCCTGCCAAACTGGACGCATGGATTGGCTGATCACGATCCTCGGGATCATGGCCCTGATCGTGTTGCACGAGCTGGGCCACTTCGCGGTGGCCAAGGCCGTGGGCATGCGGGTCGAGCGCTTCTCCCTGTTCTTTCCGCCCAAGATCGTGGGCATCAGGCGAGGCGAGACCGAATACATGATCGGCGCCTTGCCCTTGGGGGGCTACGTGAAGATCACGGGCATGAACCCCGAGGAGATGGAGACTCTGCCGCCCGAGGTGGCCAGGCGTGCCTACTACGCCCAAGCGCCTTGGAAGCGCATAGTGGTGATCCTGGCGGGCCCTGGCGTGAACCTGGCGATCGCCTTCGCTCTGTTCTGGCTCGTACTTTTTGCAGGCTCAATGAACGGGGCCCTGGTCTTGGAAGGGATCAATCCGGGCATACAGACCCTGAAACCCACCACCACGGTGGTGGGCGCCGTCGAGCACGGGATGCCGGCCGCGGCGGCCTTGCACCCTGGAGACCGGATCCTCGCCGTCGACGGACGCCAGGTCGGTGTGGGTGGCGCGATCGAAGCGATCTCCTCGCACCGCTGTGGCGGCACCGCCGTTGAAGGCTGTCGCGGGCGCACGCCCGTCGCCGTGGCGGTACGCCGCGACGGCCGGCTCGTGCGACTTTCGATCGTGCCCCGCTACAGCGCTGAAGCCAAGCGGATGCTGCTCGGCTTCAGCTTCGCCCCGCCGACAGCCAAGTCCTTCGGTGTGCTGGGCGCCGCCGGGGCATCGGCCAAAGAGATGTGGGCGATGACCACCCAGACCTTCAGTGGCCTGGCCAAGGCTTTCACGAGCGCCAAGCAGCGCCACCAGATCTCCAGCATCGTGGGAATCGGTCAGGTGACCGAGCAGGCCGTGGCATCAGGCGCCGGGCGCGCGCTCGTAGTGATCGGCTACGTCTCGCTCGTCTTGGCCGTCCTGAACCTGCTGCCGTTCCTGCCACTCGACGGCGGTCACGTGCTGTGGGCTGTGGCCGAGAAGCTGCGCGGGCGTCGCGTCTCGCTGGCGGCCATGTGGCGTTTCAGCTCAGTCGGGATCGCCCTGCTGCTGTTCCTGGTGATCAACGGGTTTAGCAACGACATCGGCCGCCTCGGCGGCTAGCGGAGGTCGTACGCACACCCAGCTCTTGACGAAGGGCCCGAATCGCTCAGGCGATGCCTCTCCGAACAAGCCTTCAAGCTCCCGGCGGGACAGCAACGAGATGTCCTCCCACGCCCCTGCGGCGCCCAGTCGCCAGTAGGGGCGGCGCAGGCGCGACGGCAGCCAGTGGGCGAATGGAAGCAGCGCGTGCGGCTCGATCGGGAATGAGCGCGCGGGCGTTTGCACGAACCAGGCGCGCCCCACACGCCGCGCTTCGGCCGCGAACGCGGCGCGCTGGACGGGGGGAACGTGCTCGATCACGCTGGAGCAATACACGAGGTCGAACTCGTTGTCTGCGAACGGCAGTCCCGTGGTGGCGTCGGCTCGTACGAACGGGCCGGGATACCCGGGTCGCTCGACCAGATCCACGCCGGTGATGTCCAACTCCGGCTCCAACCCCCGCAAACCCAAGGATCCACAGCCAAGGTCGAGGATGTGCGCATCGGCGCCTACACCTGTCAGCGCGAAGAAGTGCTCGTGGCGACGCATCCGGGCGCGCGCGGCTATGGGGGAGGCCAGACGGGCGAATGGGCCGCGCGCCGTGGCGTAGACGTCAGTCATCGTAGAATCCAGACTATGGCCTCAGAACGTCAGATCCATGTCGGCTCGGTCCCAATCGGAGGCGGAGCGCCCGTGGCGGTGCAGACGATGACCAAGACCGAGACCGCCAACCTCTCGGCCACGATGGAGCAGATCCGCAAAGTGGCCGACGCCGGCGCGGACATCGTGCGAGTGGCCGTGCCGCGCGAACCCGACGCGGAGGCTTTGAAGCAGATCGTCAAGCAGTCGCCGATCCCGATCATCGCCGACATCCACTTCAACCACACGCTTGCCCTGAAGGCGATCGAAGCGGGCGCCCACTGTGTGCGCTTGAACCCTGGCAACATCGGCGGCCCCGAGAAGGTGGCCGAGGTGATCGCGCTGGCCAAGCAGACCGGCACGCCGCTGCGGGTGGGCGTCAACAGCGGCTCTCTGCCCAAGCATCTGCGCGAGCTGGAGTACGCCAACCCCGTCGAGGCGTTGGTCACGGCGGCCCTGGAGACCGTCGAGCTGATGGAGCGCCTCGACTTCCAGAACTTCAAGGTCTCGATGAAGTCCACCTCGGTGCCCAACACGATCGCCTCCAACCGGCTGCTCGCGGCCAAGATCCCCTATCCGTTGCACCTGGGCGTCACCGAGGCCGGCACCAAGTGGTCTGGCTCCCTGAAGTCCGCGGTCGGTCTGGGGACGCTGCTGGCGGATGGGATCGGCGACACGATCAGGATCTCCCTGTCCACCTTCCACGCCGAGGAAGAGGTCAAGGTCGCGTGGGAGATCCTCAAGGCCTTGAAGCTGCGCGAGAAGGGCCCCGTCCTGATCGCCTGTCCCACCTGCGGGCGCCTCCAGTTCGACATGGACACCGTGGTAGCCGAAGTGGAGCGTCGCCTGGAAGCCTACGAGGACCCGATCGAGGTCTCGGTCCTCGGCTGTGCCGTCAACGGCATCGGTGAGGCTCGCCACGCCGACTTCGGCATCACTGGCGCCAAGGACATGGGCATGATCTACTCCAAGGGCGAGCCGCTGAAGAAGGTGCCGACGCACGAACTGGTCGACGAGCTGTTCAAGGAGATCGACCGCTACTACGCCGCCGGCAAGACCATAGAGCGCGACGAGCGCAAGGCGGCCGAGGCGCGCGAGTGGCTCGCCGCCAACGAGGACGCAAGCGCGATGACCCCCGAGAAACTGGCGGCCCTGGAGGCCGCCGCGGCCGAGCAGGAAAATGAGGCCGACGCCGTGCTCGAGTCGATGCTCGAGCCGGCGTCTCCCGTCGCGGGTCGCAGATTCACACGGCGCTGAAGCGCTCGCTCACCTTGGCCCAGTCGACCGTGTTCCACCAAGCGTCCAGGTAGTCGGGGCGCTTGTTCTGGTACTTCAGGTAATAGGCGTGCTCCCACACATCCACGCCCAAGAGCGGTGTCTTGCCGTTCGAGATCGGGTTGTCCTGATTGGGAGTTCCCACGACCGCCAGGCCGGAGCCGTCGTGCACGAGCCAAGACCAGCCCGAGCCGAACTGGTTGACGCCCGTTTCCTTGAGCTTGGCCTGGAAGTCCGAGAAGGAGCCAAACGTGGAGGCGATGGCCTCGCCCAGCGCGCCGTCTGGCTCGCCGCCGCCGTCCGGCGACATCGACTCCCAGAAGAGGCTGTGGTTGTAGTGGCCGCCACCGTTGTTGCGCACCGCGGTGCGCTTGTCCTCGGGTACCTGGGAGAGGTCTATGAGCACCTTCTCGATCGGCCCTGCGGCCAGCGGCGTGTCCCCCAGGGCGGCGTTGACCTTGTCCACGTAGGCCTGGTGGTGCTTGTCGTGATGGATTTCCATCGTCAGCTTGTCGATGTGCGGCTCCAAAGCGTCATACGCGTAGGGAAGCGGCGGTACAGAGTAGGCCATCGGGGCTCCTTTGTGGTGGACGGTTATTCGCAACGCAGCATAGGATGTCCGGCACGCCATGCCCCGCTTGACCGAGTATCTGCTGCCCACCGAGAAGCAAGCTCCCGCCGACGCGGAGGCGATCTCGCACAAGCTGATGGTCAGGGCCGGCCTGATCAGGCAGATGGGCACCGGCATCTGGACCTGGTTGCCCGCCGGCTGGAAGGTCCACCAGCGCGTCGTGCAGATCATCCGCGAGGAGATCGACGCGATCGGCGGGCGCGAGATGTTGATGCCCGTCCTGCAACCGGCCGAGCTGTGGCGCAAGACGGGGCGTCTCGAGATCGACGAGCTGTTCAAGCTGGCCGACCGCAAGGGCTCGGAGTTGGTCTTGGCGATGACCCACGAGGAGGCCGTCACGTTCCATGCGGCCCAGACGATCAACTCCTATCGCGACCTGCCCCTGATCCTCTACCACTTCCAGGTCAAGGAGCGCGACGAGCCGCGGCCCCGTGCCGGCGTGTTGCGCACCAGGGAGTTCGTGATGAAGGACTCCTACAGCTTCGACCGTGATCGGGCCGGCTTGGAGGAGCGCTACGCCTTGCACGTGGGCGCCTATGACCGCATCATGGGCCGCACCGGCCTGCGCTTCTACAGGGTCGAGTCCGATGTGGGCATGATGGGAGGCGTTGGCGCCCACGAGTACATGGCGCCGTGTCCCGCCGGCGAGGACGAGGTCGCACTCGGAGACGGCTATGCGGCCAACATAGAGGTCGTCGAGAAGGACCCCGAATTTCGCCGCGACGGCAAGGAGGGCACGCTGGGCGAGCGGCGGCTGCGGATCGAGCCGGCGATCGAGATCGGCAACATCTTCAAGCTTGGCACCCGCTATTCCGAGCCGCTCGGCGCCACCTACCTCGACGAGAAAGGCGAGGAGCTGCCGATCTGGATGGGCTCTTACGGGATCGGCCCGGCCCGCGTGGTGGCGGCTGCGGTCGAGCAGTTCGCCGACGAGCACGGCATCTCCTGGCCAAAAGAACTCGCTCCTTTCGCGGTGCACCTGGTGGCCCTCGGCAAGCCCGGCACGCCCGAGCGCGACGCGGCCGAGAGCCTGTATGAGACGCTCGTGGGGGGCGGGGTGGAGGTCCTCTACGACGACCGCGAAGCGGGCACCGGCGAGAAGTTCGCCGACGCCGAGCTGCTCGGCTGCCCGGTACGCCTGACCGTGGGGCGACGCAGCCTGGAGTCCGGCGAGGCCGAGGTCCAGCTACGGCGCGGACGACAGGACGGCCCGGGGCTGGCTTTGGGTGGGGGTTCGCAGGCTCTCCTTCGTGCCGTGGACGAGCTGTGCCAAAGCGCCTCCTAGGGCCGCTGACCGCTGGCTATCGCCACCGTGCGGCGCCGTGGTGGGACTACTCTTTTGCGAATTGCTCATGGTCTATACAAAAAGTAAATACAATCGTGAATTCCATAAATAGAATGTCCCACGGCCCCTCCTACTGTCTCTCCCACGGCCCCTCCCACGGCCCCTCATACGGCCCCTCATACGGCCTCTCCGACTGCCTCTCCGACTGCCTCCTCTCCTCGTGCACGAACGAGATCGGATAACTCTCCGTCGCCTCGTCGGCCTCGACCGCTCCGGGCCGCCTCCACCGCAGACCTTGGCCGGGGAGCCGCTCAGACCCTGGACGATCCCCAACGCGATCGGTTTCGCCAGGCTGCTCTTGATCCCCGTTTTCCTGGTGGTGGCCCTCTCAAGCGAAGATGGGGTGGACGCGCTTTCAGCGACCCTGTTCGCGGTGATCGGGTGGGGCGACTATGCGGACGGGATCGCCGCACGCGTCACACGCCAATACAGCCGCTTCGGGGCTCTGATGGATCCGGTCACCGACCGTCTGCTGGTCGTCAGCGGCGTTGTGGTGTGCTGGCGCTTTGATCTATTGCCCCGTTGGGCTTTGGCGGTGCTCGTCGTGCGTGAGCTGGCGATGGTCGCGCTCGGCCGTTACGGCCTGAAGCGGGGTGTCGAGCTGCGCATCAACTGGCCCGGGCGGATCTCCGTGGCGCCGCTGATGGGGGCCCTGTTCTTCGCGATGACAGGGCTCGGCGGCTTGGCCGAAGTGCTCCTGTACGTCGGCTTGGTGCTTGCCCTGTGGGCTAGTGCGCTGTATGTGCGCTCCGGGCGGGCCCAGCTGAGCGCGCGCGCCGCCAGTTGACCGCGCGCGCTGCCTCCACGCACTTTGCGAGTCGACCGTCTGGGGCTAGCGCAGTGAGGGACTGGGTAGCCCGTCGGCACGCGTGGCTTCGCGCTCGCGCCACATAGCCAGCAGCCGCTCGCCCGCCAACCACGCCCCGATCGTGCCCGAGCACAGGAGCAGGGCCATCAAGCTCACGTTGTAGCGGGGCTGGTCGTTGAACAGGGTCGCCAGGCCCGCCACGCTGATCAGGACCCCCGCGCTCACCACAAGCACGAAGCGGCGCGTCAGGATCAGGCCCGCCAGCAGTCCGATCCACGCCGCCAGCAGATAGATCGTGTGCTGGGTTGGGCTCGTGTCCGGGTGGTAGGTGCCGTTGCCGCCGCTCCACACGTTGTCCCACATCTTCCAGTACTTGGTCCACAGCATCGCCACGAAAGCCGCCGGTTTGCCGAGCGCATACTTTTCGATGTTGGCCAGATTTTCCTTGTTGACCGCATCGTTCTCGGACATGCCCGGATGGCGTGCTTCGATCAAACGGAACACGGGCGCCGAGCTCTGCTGCCAGTAGCGTCCGCAGTCCTGGGGGAAGTGACGACACACTTCGGGAGCCAACTGCTCCTCGGTGGGCACGAGCAGACCTTTGCCGGGTAGGTAGGAGCCGATGAAGAACGCGTCTGGCCCGGCGTTGGTGATGGGCACGAACCTTCCCTCCTTGTCGGAGGCGTAAGCAAGCCAAGGCGACAGGGTGAGTAGCAAAGCCCCCAGGTACACAGCCCCACGCAACAGGCCCTCGCGCCATCCGGGGCGCCCGACCAAAGCCAGGGCCACGGCGATGAAGCCCATGCCGACGGCCAGGTCGCTGCGAGTGAGGCAGGCCAGGGCGCCGACGAAGCCGGCCCCCAGTAGCCACAGAAGCTCGTGGCGGGTCCCCAGGCGACGCTGCGCCAGAACGGCTGCGCCGACGGCCGCCAGCAGCACGAAGGCGCCCAAGGGCTCGCTCAAGAATGTGCGCGTGGCCTCGATCAGAGGCTCATAGGAGGCGACCAGGGCGGTCGCGACCACCGCCGCCCATGGCCCGGCCAAGAGCCAGGTCAAAGCCGCCACCAACAGCAGCGTCGCGACCCCGATCGCAAGCTGCGTGTATTGGGCCGGTCCTTCGGCGTGGGTGGTCAACCGCAGCGAATGGTGGCCCGAGAGGCGCGTCGCGATCGCGAACGCCACAGAGGTGCCCGGCGGCCACTTGAAGGTGGCATAGCGTTCGTCGGCGAGGATCCGGTTGGTGTTGCCCACGTAGCCGTTCTCGTCGGCCGACACGTGCGTGTTCGTGCCGATCGCGCCCGCCCGTGCGATCCCGCCCGCGATCGCGATCAAGGCGATGAGCAGCGCCGCGAGCATCTGTGAACGCGTCAGACTCGGCAATCCGGTGCGCGTGCGTCCCCGCGGTGTGTCGCTTGAGGCTGCGCCCTTCGGCTCGCGAGCAGGCGGCGGCGTGTGTGTCGATCGGGTTCTCGAGAGTCTCAAGCTCAACTTCACCTTTTGGTCTATACTCACCTTGGCAGATGGCAGTAGAAGCAGTTATTTGACCTGCATCCTTGCGCAACAGGAGATCCCCTGCGATGGACACGTTTCCCGACCTCGGCTCGATGACCGACAGTGAACTGAAGGATGTGATCCGACAGCTCACCGAGGAGGAGATGGAGATCTCCTACAACCGGCGCATCTTGCACGGCAAGATCGACATTCTCAGGGCCGAGCTGGTCAGCCGTCTGCGCGAGCAGCACCGTGACGGCGAGCCCGCGATCTCTGGTGAGGATGTCAAGCGCCTGTCGGACATCCTCGCCAACCGCGCCGGCGGAGCCTCGACCGACGAGCTGTAGTCGTGTCCTGCGCCTCGACAGTACACCCCAGGGCGTAGGGACCGGTTTCGATGGCGGTGCATTGCCCCGAGTGCGGTTTCGTCAATGACGAGGGCGCCAACTACTGCCAGCGTTGCGGCGCGCTCTTGACGCGAGGCGAGGGCGCCACCGGCGAGCCGGTGACCGCCACCTATCGCATCGACGAGGACGGCGAGCTGGTGCCCGTCGAGATGGGAGAGGTCACCGCCCACGGGCCCGCTCTGGTGATCCGCACCGGCGGCGGTCGCGCCGGCGAGAGCTTCCCCGTCGATCGCGAGCGCATGACGATCGGCCGCCGGCCGGACTCCGCCGTGTTCCTGGACGACGTCACCGTCTCGCGCGACCATGCTTTGCTGGTCGCAAGAGGAGACCACTGGTACCTGGACGATTGCGGCTCTCTCAACGGCACCTACGTGAACCGTTCGCGCATCGACTCTCATCGCCTGGAGGAGGGCGACGAGCTGCAGATCGGCAAGTACAAGCTCACCTACCACGCGCGCTGATGGCCTCCTCACAGATAGAGATCCCCGAGGTCGAGGCCTCCAACGGCGCCACCACCCCCTCCAAAGCTTTGACGATCGGTGCGGTCTGCAAGGCCTTGGTGGCGGAGTTCCCCGACATCTCGATCTCCAAGATCCGCTACTTGGAGGACCAGAAGCTGCTCACGCCCAGGCGCACTCCCGGCGGCTACAGGCTCTACTCCCAGACCGACGTCCAGCGCCTGCGCACGATCCTGAGAATGCAACGCGACGAGTTCTTGCCCTTGCGTGTGATCCGCCAAGAGCTGGCCGCCGGGCGCGCTGGGGAGATGCAGGTGCCGCGTCCCGGGCGCGAGGGCGGCAAGCGCGCCTGGCATTCCAGCGTGTCCGTGCGCGAGCAGGAGGGAGGGCTGTACTCGCTCCAAGACGTCCTTCAGGAGACGGGCGCCGAGGACAAGCTGGTGCGCGAGCTCGAAGAGTACGGCGTCGTCAAGGGCGAGATGCGTGGCGGGGTGCGCTATTTCGATGAGACCGAGCGCGAGATCATCAGCGCCGTCTCCGAGCTCGCCCGTTACGGGGTGGGAGGGCGAAACCTGAGGGTGTTCCGCTCCTCGGCCGACCGCGAGGCCAGCCTCTTGCAACAGATCCTCGCGCCGGCCCTGCGCTCGCGCAACCCCCAGCGGCGCAAGGACGCGGTAGACGCTCTGGAGAACCTGGCCGCGGTCACGACCCACCTGAAGCATTTGTTGCTGGTGCGCGACCTGCGCAAGATCGTCCGCTAAGACGGTCGTTGCACGGCGCTCATGCTCGTGACCGACGACCTGCGGGCGCTGATTCGCGACATTCCCGACTTTCCCAGGCCGGGGATCGTGTTCAAGGACATCACCCCGCTCCTGGCCGACGCGCCGGCCCTGGAGCACGCGGTGGGGGCGCTCGCCGAGTGTGCACGTCCGTTGCAGGCCGAGTGTGTATTGGCGGCCGAGGCGCGCGGCTTCCTGCTGGGTCCGGCTGTGGCGCTGCGGCTCGGCGCGGGCTTTGCCTTGGCGCGAAAGCCCGGCAAGCTGCCTTATGAGACGGTCAGCGTCGAGTACGAGCTGGAGTACGGCAAGGACAGCCTGGAGCTGCACCGCGACGCGATCGGGCCAGGCACCGGCGTATTGGTGCACGACGACCTGCTCGCGACCGGGGGCACGGCGCGGGCCCTGTGCGACCTGGTGGAGCGCTCGGGTGGAGTGGTCGTGGGTTGTGGCTTTCTGGTCGAGCTCGCCTTCCTGGGCGGCCGCGAGCGTCTGTCCCCACACGAGGCCCACTCTCTGCTCAGCTATGAGGCCTAAACGATGCCCACGGTTCGGCGCACGCGCACAATCGAGGCTTCGCCGCAGGAGCTGTGGGACGTGCTCGGCGATCCCCACCACCTACCGCGCTGGTGGCCCCGCGTGAGCCGGGTGGAGGCAGTCACCACGACAGGCATGGGCGAGCTGGATGCGTTCACCGAGGTCCTGACGAGCGAAAAAGGCAAAATCGTGCGCGCCGACTTCAATCTCATGGACGTCGTGGCGGGGCGGCGAATCGTGTGGGCGCAACAGGTTGAGAACACGCCGTTTGCCAAGGTGCTCAAGAGCGCCGAGACCGAGGTCAGCATTGCCAGTGCGGACGATGCTCGTGCCACTGAGGTGACGGTCGAGATTCGCCAGAGCTTGCAAGGTTTCCTCGCGCGCCTTGGCGGACATCTGGTGAGACGTGCCGCCGCCGCCACGATCGAGGAGGCCCTGGACGGATTGGAGCGGATCGTCGGAGGGCACACCCCATGACCCTCGCCGCGACCCCAAGCGGGACACTCGGCAAGAGTCTAGGCGTGCCGGCGCGGATGCGCTGGTGGGGCTGGGGGGATCCCTCGCATCCGCCGGGGTTGCCTCCACATGCTTTGAGGTTCCTGCGCGAGACCGTCGGCGTGGCGCCGCGGCCGCGGCCCCCGGTGGCGCTCGAACACGTACGGATCGACCCGTCGGCCATCCCGGCGCCCACCGTGGAGCGGTTGCGGGACGTGCTTGGGTCCGATGGTGTGCGTGTGGACCACGCCGACCGTGTCGTCCATGCCGCCGGCAAGGGCTATCCGGATCTGGTGAGGCTGCGCGCGGGCGCGCCCGCGGGCGCGCCCGACGCGGTCCTTTATCCGTCCTCGCGCGAGCAGCTGCGCGGGCTGCTGGACCTATGTGCGCGCGAGTCCTGCGCGGTGGTCGCTTTCGGGGGCGGCACCAGCGTCGTCGGCGGGGTTGAGCCGCTGCGCGGCGAGCACCGGGCGGTGGTGGCGCTCGATACCGAACGCCTGGCTGACGTGGTCGGCTTCGACGAGCGTTCCGGGATCCTGACCGTGCAGGGAGGGGCTCGCGCACGCGAGGTCGAGGCTTGGCTTGGTGCTAAGGGCTTCACGTTGGGCCACTTTCCCCAGTCCTTCGAGTACGTCTCGCTCGGGGGCTGTGCGGCTACGCGCTCGGCCGGTCAGGCCTCGACGGGCTATGGCCGCTTCGAGCGCATGATCCTTGGCCTGCGCATGGTGACCCCGGCCGGCGAGCTCGATTTGGCGGCTGTGCCGGCGAGCGCGGCAGGCCCCTCGCTGCGCGAACTGGCGGTCGGCTCAGAGGGCACGCTCGGGGTGATCGAGGAGCTTTCCCTGCGCGTGCGCGAGGCACCCGAGGAGCGCCTCTACGAAGGCTTCTTTTTCGAGAGCTTCCAGGCTGGTGTGGAGGCTTTTCGCGGGCTCTCCCAAAACCATTGCGCCCCGGACGTGGCGCGGCTCTCCGATGTGCAGGAGACCCGCATGTCGCTGGCCTTGGCGGGCGCCGGCGGGGCCAAGGGCCGGCTCGGACGGGCCTACCTGAAGGCGCGCGGGCGCAGCGAAGGCTGCCTTGCGATCCTCGGCTTCGAGGGCGAGCCCGAGGAGATGGGCGCCCGGCGGGCGCGAGCCCGCCGGATCGTGGGACGCGAGGGCGGTGTGAGTGTGGGCCGCTCCCCTGGCGATGCTTGGCTTGCTTCCCGCTTTGCGGCCCCCTATCTGCGCGACGAGCTGCTCACCCAAGGCGTGATGGTCGAGACGCTCGAGACAGCCACGACCTGGGCAAACGTGGAGACCCTGCACGCGCGCGTGGGTGGGGCGATCGAGCAGGCGCTGCGCACGGCGGGCACGCCGGGCCTGGTCATGTGCCACGTCTCACACCTGTATGAGACCGGAGCCTCGCTCTACTTCACTTTTCTGGCAGCCCAGTCCGAGGGCGAGGAGATCGAGCAGTGGCGCGCGGTCAAGCGGGCCGCCGGCGATGCGATCGTGGAAGGGGGCGCCACGATCACCCATCACCATGCGGTCGGTCGCGATCACGTGCCCTGGATGGAGCGGGAGATAGGGAGGGAGGGAGTTCGTGCCCTACTTGCCCTGAAGGTCGACATGGACCCGACGGGAATCATGAACCCGGGCAAGCTGGTTTTGGCCTGAGCGCTGTCGCCGCGAGTCTGGGCGCGCGGATGGCGGTCGGCGGCGAGTGGCCGTCGGGGCGCGTGCGAGATCAATGAAGCGCGAACGTACCTTGCAGCACGATCGGCCCAGGATGGGCCGGGTGTGTGCTGGTCTCGCGCGTCACGATCAGCTGGTGGTAAAGGTTGGCGTTCGAAGGCAACGGGTTGCCGCCCTGCATCTTTCCGTCGGCGCCCACGTCGGAGGCGCGTCCCAAAGGCGTCGAGCTGGACGGCGAGTTGTAGAGCCACACCGCATAGAAGAAGCCTTTCGATTCGGGCAAGCCTTGGGCGGCGATGTAGAAAGCGCTGCGACCGCCCTCGGAGAGCACGTAGGCGGTACCGGATGCTTTCAGTTCGGGGTCGGGCGAGCTGAGCGAGATCGTCTTGTTTAGCTTCGGCTTGGCGGCGCTCGAGCTGGTCGAGGAGGTCGTGCTCGACGAGGTCGAGCTGGTGCCTGTGCCTGTGCTTGCGCCGATGGTGCCCGCGCCTTTGCCGCCGCCGCCCGCGCCTTTGCCGCCGCCGCCGCTGGTGGTGACCAGGACGACGACCACCACGATCGCCGCGACGATCGCCCCCAACAGGATCGCGCCGGCGCGGCGAGAGCCGGGTGGCTGCCTGCGAGGCGCTCCCGGCCCCCCAGGGCGCCCCCGGCCTGGCGCGGCGCCGAGCCCGCCTTCTGCGCGTGGGCTTCTCGAGCTCTCCGTCGGCAGGCCTGTGGCGGACGGCGGCTCGGTGCGCACAAGCCCCGCTTCGGCGGCAAGCGCGTCGAGCGCCGCGTGGGCGCGGTCTCGTACCGCGCTCTCTGGAATGCCCAGCATGTCTGCGACCTGTGCGTAGCTGCGGCCACGGTCGAGCACGAGCGAAAGCACGGCGCGCTGGTCGGGTGGCAGTCGGTCGAGCTGGCTCATCGCAGATCCATCGCCGCGCTTATGCTCGCGGCGTGGGCTCGTAGGCTATCGTGGCCGCCCGATGCCCATCCCACCTGTGGCGCAGATCAACGAGTACCTGCATGGTTTCGACCGCTTGTATGGACTGGAGCTGTTGGAGTGCTCTGAGGAGGAGGTGCGCGCACAAGTCGTCGTCCGCGACGAGCACAAGCAGCCGGCCGGGCTCGTGCACGGGGGCCTGTACGCGTCGGTGGCCGAGTCGATCGCCTCGCTTGCGACCGGCATGACGGTGCTCGAGGACGGCGAGGTGGCGATGGGGATGTCCAACAGCACGAGCTTCCTGCGCCCGATCACCGAAGGCACAGTGCATGCCCACGCCAAGCGCTTGCACCGTGGGCGCACGACGTGGCTGTGGGACGTGTCCTTCAGCGACGACAGCGGTCGCCTGTGTGCCTTGACGCGCATGACGATCGCGGTCCGCCCGCTGCGCGTCTGATTCAGCCGCTGCGCTGCCTCGGCACACGCACTCCGGCCGGCACCTGACCAGGCAAAGGCACGCGGTCAAAGCCCGTGTCGGGCAGAGCCACCGGCAACGGTGCTTGGGGTAGGCCGATTTCGTTGAACGGCGTCATCGTGCCGGCCGCCTGGCGGGCGAGCACGGGATTGCGGGCATACACGCTGACCACAACCGGTCCGGTCGGGATCGCGAGCGTGGCCCCACCCCTGGCGAGACTGGCGGTGACGCCGCGCAGCGAGGCGGTGCGTGTGGCGGCCGCCCGGCCCGGAACGAAGCTGTTGTCGGGCGAGCTGACGATCGCGACGGGCGTCACGCACGTGTACTGACCGCCCAACACGCAATCGCCGTAGCGGATCGTGACCGCTTCGCCGGGATCGATCGACACGCTCGTGATCTGCATGTTCTGGAAGTCGAGCCCGAGCCAGTACACAGGAAAGTGGCTTTTGACCATGACGCTCTCCAAGGGCGAGGCCCCGATCGACTGGTCTTGGAGCGTGTTCGCACCGCACGAGGCCAACGCCAGTGTGCACGCCAGCGCCACCGCGACAAAGGCTGACGGACGTGCGAATCTCCTCACCTCAACCCCTGTACGCATTGGTGATCGGCATACGTCTGTCGCGACCGAAAGCGCGCTCGGTGATCTTGATGCCGGGAGGCGCTTGGCGGCGCTTGTACTCGGCCAGATCCACCAATCGAGTGGCGTGCTCCACGTCGTGTGCGGGCAGCCCCTCTGCGATCAGTTGCTCACGGCTGCGGTCCAGCTCGATGTAGCCGTGCAGAATCTTGTCGAGCACCTCGTACGGGGGCAGCGAGTCCTGGTCGGTCTGGTCGTTGCGAAGCTCCGCGGAGGGGGGACGGTCGACGATCGAGTCTGGAATCGGCGCCAGCACACGCGTTCCCACGGTCGACCCCTTGCGCGGATCGCTCGGCAGGGCATCCGCTGAGTTGCGCCAGCGCGCGAGCCGGTAGACGAGCGTCTTGGGCACGTCCTTGATGACCGCGAAACCACCTGCCAAGTCGCCGTACAACGTGGTGTAGCCGACCGACATCTCCGACTTGTTGCCGGTCGTGAGCACGAGCCAGCCAAACTTGTTGGAGAGTGCCATCAGCAGGTTTCCGCGGATGCGCGCTTGCAGGTTCTCCTCGGTCAAGTCCGGTTCGGTATCGGCAAAATCCGCCGCCAGGGTTTGCGTATAAGCATCCATGGCGGCTTGGATCGACAGCTCATGGGCTTTGACCCCCAGCGCCTGGGCCAACACGCGGGCGTCTTGTTGGGTGGCGTTCGAGGAGTAGGGGGAGGGCATGATCGCCACGTTCACGCGCTCGGGGCCAAGCGCGTCGACGGCCAGGCAGGCGACGAGAGCCGAGTCGATTCCGCCGGAGAGCCCGAGCACGACCGAGCCGAAGCCGTTCTTCTCGACGTAGTCGTGCAAGCCGAGCGTCAGGGCCTCGTACACCTCCCGCTCTCGTGGGGCGATCGCCGGGGAGGGGCTGGGTTGTGCTGTGTCCAAAAAGGACTGCCCTGCGCGCGCGCGCGTACGCGCGCGCAGGACATCCCCCAGGGAGACGCCCACATCGCACAAGACGAGGTCCTCCTTGAACTGGGCGCCACGCGCGATGGTCTCCCCAAGAGGGTCAAGCACGAAGGAGTGCCCGTCGAAGACGAGCTCATCCTGGCCGCCGACCATCGCGCAAAAGGCGACATGGGCGTCTGTTTCGCGCGCACGCTCTCCGAACAGACGCTCACGCTCAAGACCCTTGCCGGCGTGGTAGGGCGAAGCGGAGATGTTCACTATCAGTGTCGCCCCGGCGCCTGTCTCTGCCGTTGCGGGCGCGCCGGCCACCCACAGGTCCTCGCACACGGTCACGCCGATCCTCTGCTTGGCCTTGCTCTGCAGTTCTGAGCCCTGCTGTTGTTCGCTGTCGCCCAGCTCGATCACTGTGCCGTCCGGCTCGCCCGCCTTGAAGTAGCGCTGCTCGTCGAAGACGCCGTAGTTGGGCAGATGAACCTTGCGGTAAACCTGTGCGACGACGCCACCGGCGAGCACGGCAGCAGCGTTGTAGAGGACGGTCGTAATCGGGCCCGGCGAGCCGGGCTCGGGCCCGCGCACCGCCCCGAGAATTCGCTCGGGAAAACCGACGATCGCCACGATCCCTTCGGCGGCCGCGGCCAGTCGCTGTAGCTGGACACCTGTGTCCTGTAGGAAGTGCTCGCGCAGGAGCAGGTCCTCGGGCGGGTAGCCGGTGAGCGCTAGCTCAGGAAACAGGACCAGCTCGGCGCCGGCCTGCTTGGCGGCCTCGATGCCATCCAAGATGCGTTGGGCGTTGCCGGAGAGGTCTCCGACAGTGGCATTCATCTGACAGAGGGCCAGGCGCACGCCGGTCCTCACGCAGCCGTGCTTGGCGCCACTAGCGGGTTGCCGCCGCTCGCGGGCGGCTCGCGCGCTTGCGCTTGGCCGTACCCGCAGGCTTTCCCGCACCCGCAGGCTTTGCCGCACCTGCAGGCTTTCCCCCGCCCGCTGGTCTTGCCACACCCGCCGCCTTGGCCAAAGCCGCGATCGAGCGTTCCAGCTCGCGCGCCAGCGTCTCCAGCTCGGGCAGGGCGTCGTAATCGGCGATCAGGCCGAAGCCGAGCTGCCCGTCGTAGCTCATGACCGCGATCCCGAGCGCCTGGCGGTGGGCCAGCGGAACGACCGGGTAGAGCGCCTTCAGGCGACGCCCGAGCAGATACAGCGGAAACTGGGGCCCCGGCACGTTCGTGACGACCAGGTTGAAGAAGCGCTGGCGTGCCTGCAGACGGGCCGCCTGGCTGAGGATGGTCGGCGGCGCGAAGCCTGCGAGATTGGTCAAGACCTCGGCGCCGACCGCTTGGCCGGAGTGCTTGAGGCCGTCCATCTCAAGGCGCACCTCGGCCAGGCACTCGACCGGGTCCACCACGCCGACCGGAAGCGGCGCCCACATCGCCGCGACCTTGTTGCCGAGAGCACCGCGCTCGACATCGGCGCGTACCGACACCGGCACCATCGCCTTCAGCACGAGGCCCTCGGTGTCGAAGCCCTGGGCACGCAGGTGGCGTCCGAGCGTGAGGCTGACCGCTGCGAGGACGACGTCGTTGAGGGTGCCGCCGAGCGAATCCTTGATCGCCTTGAACTGAGCCAGGTCTGCGTCGACCCAGGTGTAGCGTCGATGCGAGCCTATGTCCACGTTGAGTGGGCTCGGCGGAGCCGGCGCGTTTATGCCGGCCAGCGTGGTTGCGCCCACGCCCATCAGGGCGTCCTTGACGCGCTCCACGGCGCGCCTGGGTCGGCGCATGACCGCGCGCGCACCGCGCACCATCTCGGCGGGCGCTGTGGAGCGCTCCACCAAGGCATCGGCCAGCAGCTTGGCCGGGCCGGGGAGGGGGCGGGCGACCCAAGGCACGGGCGGGCGCGGCGTGCCGGCCGGCTCTGGCGAGGCATCGAACAAGACAGTTGTTATGTCAACTCCGGAGATCCCATCGACGAGGGCATGATGGGTCTTGGCGATAACCGCGAAGCGCTCGCCTGCCATGTGGGCCACCAGCCACAGCTCCCACAGTGGCTTGGAGCGGTCCAGGCGCTGGGAGATGATGCGTCCCGCCAGCTGCTTGAGCTCGGTCTCGTCTTCGGGGCGCGGAAGCCCGGTGTGACGGATGTGGTAGCGCGCGTTGAAGTGAGGGTCGTCGGTCCACACCGGCCTGCCTTGCTCGAGCGGAACATAGGCCAGACGCTGGCGGTAGCGCGGAACCAGGTGCAGGCGCGAGAGGATGTGCTCGACCAGCTCGTCATAGGTTGGGGCCTGACCTTCGAAGACCATCACCGAGGCCACGTGCATGTGCGCGGTGCCGTGATCCTCCAAGTGCAGGAAGGCCGAGTCCAGTCCGGTCAAGCGATCGGGGTTTGCCATCAGGCTCAGATTGTCGCGGGTCTGGGGTCGGTCGTCAACGCGGATCGCTTATTCGCCCCGGTGTTGCCGAAAACGAGCATGGTTTTTGGGATCGCGAGTGTGTTTGCCACGATCACGCTCAGCGAGGGCGGCAGGATGGTTGGGCCACCAACGTGTGCGAGCCCACCTCGTCGATGCTTGCATGCCCCGACAGGGCCATGGTGAGGTCCAACTCGGCCAGGAAAGCCCGCAGCACGTCGATCACTCCCTGTTCTCCTCCGAGCGCCAAGCCCCACACGTATGGACGACCAAGGCACACCGCGCGGGCGCCAAGCGCCAAAGCCTTCAAAGCGTCCGCGCCGGAGCGGATGCCACTGTCGAACAGGACCTCGCAGCGCTCGCCGACCGCCTCGACCACCCCGGGCAGCGCCTGCAACGAGCCGATGGCGCCGTCGACCTGACGGCCACCGTGGTTTGAGACGATGATTCCCTCGATCCCGTGCTCCACTGCGAGCAGGGCGTCCTCCGCGCTCTGGATGCCCTTCAGCACGATCGGCAGGTCGGTGCACTCGCGCAAGAATGCCAGGTCGTCCCAGGTGACCGATGGGTTTGAGAACTGCCACGCCCAGTAGGCCACGGCGGTGGCGAGATCCTCCTCGGGGGGCTTGGGCAGGGCGGCGCGGAAGACGGGGTCGGAGAGGTAGCTGGCGTTGCCCTCGCCGCGCAGGAACGGCAGGAAGCCCTCGGTCAGGTCGGCCGGGCGCCAGCCGAGCAGCCACGTGTCGAGGGTCACCACGATCGCCTCATAGCCCGAGATCTGCGCGCGGGAGATGAAGCTGCGCGCCAGCTCGCGGTCGCGTGGCCAGTAGAGCTGAAACCAGCAGGATTGTCCGCTTGCCTGTCCCTCTGCATTGGGGGTGTCCTTCGGGATGCCGGCTGCCTCGGCGATCTGCTCGATCGTGTGCGAAGCGGCTGTGCTTGCGATCAGGGGCAACCCCACGTGGGCGCTCGCGCGCGCGCTCGCCAGCTCGCCTTCGGGGTGGGCGACCGTCTGTACGCCGATCGGGGCAAGCAGGACAGGCGCGGGCAGCTTCGTGCCGAGCACCGTGCGCTCCAAGGTCCGCTCTGAGACGTCGCGCAACATGCGCGGCACGATCCGCCACTCCTCGAAGGCCTCGCGGTTGGCCCTGATCGTGTGCCCGCGCCCGGCTCCGCCCTGGATGTAGCCACGCGGCCCACGCGAAAGCATCGCGTAGGCGTCGCGCTCCAGCTCGCGCCAGTCCAGTGGCCGCGCCGGCTTGCGCCCGGCGAGCATTCCGGCAGCATAGATCTCATGCTCGTAGTTGGAGAAGGGGGGGTCGAGCGCCATCGTGGCTGGATGCTATTCGGCGATGAAGATCGCCGTCTCTGTGATTTGCTGTATGCCTAGCGCCGGGGGACTCACAGACAGCCCGCAGGAGCCAAACCAACCCCTCAGGAGGCCAGGACATGACATTCGACCAATCGAAGATCGGGCAGGTGGTCGCGGCGCAGATGGAGGCGCTCGAAGGCCGCTACGGCGAGGATTGCGAGATCGGCAACGTGTGCACGATTGTCGAGGTGCTCGGCCCGCACGGCTCCGACGTGTCGGTGCGCTCAAGCGAAGCGCGCCCGCATACCACGATCGGCCTGCTGCGCATGGCCGAGGCGATGCTGCTCAACCGCCTCGGCGCCTCCCCGCGCGGAGACGACGAGTAGCAGTCGGCAACAGTCTTGGACCCGCGGGAAGCGCGATCGCTGCGGGTTTGTACTTCAATACGCACCGTTGACGAGGATTGCGGATGTGTGCGCACGATCACAGTTTGCGCACAGAGGCCTCAACTAGCGTCTTCTCGACAGATTGATTTCTGCCGAGTCGTCTCCGTGGATGGAGGCGAGCGGGGGACCCACTGCCAGGCTCAAGGAGAGGGCCTGGATGGGGCGAATCGGCCGCCACAGGCGCGGCTGTAACGCCCGACTGGCGCACGTATGGACGCGTGCGACCGGCGGGTGTGAGCCCGACAGCTAACCCCGTAGGCGGCTAAGAAGGAGGAACTCTTTGCTTCCCATGCTTGCGGGAATTCCCGCAATGCCGGTTGCTGAACCGGTGGCCCAGTTGATCGACCCCGCGCCGCTCTCTGTGCCACTTGCACGGGTCAAGCTGCGGCTTCGCAGGATCGACCTGGAGGTGCTCGACGGGGCCACGGCGACCGTTGCCGGCACGTTGCGCTCGCTGCCCGCCGGTGCTTCTGGTTCGACGGGCCCTGGCGCGTCACGCTTGACGCCCATCGGCGCTCCTGAGGGGACCGTGGTCGGTGCACCGCGTTCGCCGCTTGCCGGCCGCGAGGTCGAGTTGCAGCGCCTCAGAGGTCACGGCTGGCGCGCCCTCGCTCATACGGTGACCGGGGCGCAGGGACGCTTCGTGCTGCGATACAAACCGCATCGCCTGCTAAGCGAGCGAGTCAGGATCGTGTTTGCGGGCGACGCCCACGATCGCGCCGTCAAGCGCTATCTCGGGCACCTGCGCTCCTACCGGCTCGCCGGCGCATCCTGGTACGGAGGCGGGGGCGGCCTCGCCTGTGGTGGAGAGCTGACCAGCTCCACGATGGGGGTCGCCAACAAGACGCTTCCCTGCGGCACGCTCGTGAGGTTGCGCTACGGCGGGCGCGAAGTGAGCGTGCCCGTGGTCGACCGCGGACCCTATGTGGCGGGTCGCGAATTCGACCTCACCGAAGCGACCAAGCGTGCGCTCGGCTTCGAAGGGGTAGGTGAGGTTTGGAGTACTCGCTAGCCTGGAGGAGGACATGAGCAAGCCAAGCCGAGCCAAGACGAAAAAAGGACCGAGCCGCAAGGCGCGTCGCAAAGCCGCCACTGTCGCCATGGTTGCGTGGCGGCTGTTGCGGGTGGCACGCAAGCTGGAGCGGCGCAAGCGGCGCTCCAAGGGCAAGGCCGGTCGCAAGCGCAAGGAGTGTGGCGGGCGCCAAAGCCGTGCCCTTTCGGTCGGCTCGATCGCGATGGGCTCGTTCGCGCTCGGCGCCGGCGCCACCGGCGCGCTGGCCGTCGGCGCGGTGGCGATCCGCCGGCTTGCGATCAAGCGCGCCGCGGTCGGCAAGCTCGATGTGGGCGCTGTGAAGGTTGGTCGCCTGGAGGTCGACGAGCTGGTGATCCACAGCCGTCCGACAGACGCCGCCTGACCCGTCTCCGGTTTTGTCGGCGCGCCCACTCGCCCGACCCGCACGACCGAGGCTCGCTACGGGTAGTTCAATGTCAGCTGCCGGCGTATCGCGGGCGAGCACCAAGGGCACGACATGGACCTAACCTTCAACCACCGCGAGAGCGCGTTTCGCGACGAATTGCGCGCCTGGCTCGCGGACAACGAGCCTCCACCGGAGCCGACCGAGGGCGGCGAAGACGCCCACTACGCGTGGCGCCGGGACTGGCAGCGACGCTTGTATGACGCGGGCTGGGCCGCGCCGGCTTGGCCGGTCGAGTATGGCGGGCGCGGAGCGTCCTTGAGCGAGTCGGCGATCTACTTCGAGGAGCTGGGTCGCGCTCGCGTGCCCTTGCCGGCCAACGTCTTGGGCTTGCTCTTGGGTGGCCCGACCCTGATGGTGTGGGGCACCGATACCCAAAAGGAGCGCTACCTGGAGCCGATCCTCTCGGGCGAGGAGATCTGGTGTCAAGGTTTCTCCGAGCCCGACGCCGGCTCGGACCTCGCGTCGTTGAAGACCAAGGCCGTCGAGGACGGGGAGGACTGGGTGATCACCGGGCAGAAGGTGTGGACCAGCGGCGCCCAGTACTCGAAGTGGTGCATGCTCGTCGCCCGTAGCGATGGTGGCGCCGCCAAGCATAAGGGCCTGACCTACTTTCTGATGGACATGGACCAGGCCGCCGTACAGGTCCGTCCTCTACGTCAGATCACCGGGGAGGCAGAGTTCAACGAGTTGTTCATCGAGGAGGCCCGCATACCCCGGGAGAATGTGGTCGGCGGTGTGGGCAACGGCTGGAAGGTGGCCTTGACCACGCTCATGAACGAGCGCGCGGGCCTCGGTTTCCTGTTGCAGGTGCGCCTGCGCCAGCTACTCGACGACGCTATCGCCGCCGCCCGCAAGCGTGGCCTGCTTGACGGAGCGGGTGGGTCTGTCATCTCCGATGAGCTCGCCGACCTGCACATCCGCTGCGAGCAGATACGTCTATTGGCTTGGAAGGGACTGACCGACATCGAACGCTATGGCCAGCCTGGACCCGAGGGATCCTTGGTGAAGTGGCTGTGGTCTGACACCAACCAGCGCTTGACGGCCCTCGCCGCCGAGATCGTGGGCCCCGAGGCACTTACCGACGGCACCTCGTGGAGCTACGAGCTGCTGCGCGCGCGCGGCAACACGATCGAGGGAGGCACCACCGAGGTCCTCAAGAACATCGTGGCCGAGCGGGTCCTTGGCCTGCCGCGGCTGAAGGTCGCCTGATGGACTTCGGGCTGAGCGAGGATCAGCGCGAGATTCAGCGCACCGCGCGCGAGCTCTTGGCAGAGCGAGCGCGGCCCGAGCGGGTGCGCTCCGCCGCCGAAGGAGGGCGCCTGGACGAGGGCTTGTGGAGCGAGCTGTGCGCGTTGGGCTGGCCCGGTATCGCCATCGCCGAGGAGTACGGCGGTCAAGGACTTGGCATGGTCGAGCTGGCGATCCTGTGTGAGGAGTTGGGGCGCACCGTGGCGCCGGTGGCATTTTTGCCGACGGTGCTGGCCGCGCTGGTCATCGAGCAGGCCGGCTCGCGTGCGCAGCGCGAGCGCTGGCTGCCCGGGCTCGCCAGCGGCGAGAGCGTGGGTGCGCTCGGTGTCGAGCGCGACGGGGTTGCCGAGCTGGTGCTAGGAGGGCCCGCGGCGGAGGTGTTGGTGCTTGCGCAGGAGGGTGCCCCCCGCGCGCGCGTGTGCGCGCGCGAGGAGACCGCCGGGCGCGCCGGTGCCCTGGAGCGCATCGACTCGATCGACCCTACGCGCCCCACCATCCGCGTCGATCTGCCCGTGGAGGCGGGGGAGGCGCTTGAGGGGGATGTGCAAGCCGGCCTGGATCGCGCATTGGTGGCGGTCTCCGCCGAGCTGGTCGGAGTGTGCGAGCGAGCGCTCGACATGACCGTGGCTTACGTCAAGGAGCGCAAGCAGTTTGGCGTCCCGGTCGGCTCCTTCCAGGCGGTCTCCCACCGCTGCGCGCAAATGCTCTTGGACACCGAGCGGGCCCGCTCGACAACCGCTTACGCGGCCTGGGCGGCCGACGCCGACCCCGAGCGTCTGCCGGAGGCGGCCGCGATGGCCAAGGCCTCGGCCTCGCAGGCAGGAGTCGAGGTAACCGCGAGCGCGATCCAGGCCCACGGCGGCATCGGCTTCACCTGGGAGGCCGACGTGCACTGGCTGTACAAGCGGGCTTTGCTCGACGCCTCGCTCTTGGGCGGAGTCAAACGCCACCGTGCGCGCTTGGCCGGCATGCTCTAGCGGGCTCCAGCGGGCTCCAGCGGGCCGGCCTCCAGCAGCGAGAGGTCGAGCCGAGCACTCGCATCGGGGGGCGAGTCGAGTGCTCTCGCCAGAGCCCACCCGATGCTTGCATACGTGATAACGTACACCCGTATGCCAGCTGTACGCGAGTGGGACGGGGCCAGCTACGACCGCATCTCCGGTCCGATGGAGGCGCTCGGGCTTGACGTGTTGGGGCGCCTGGAGCTGGACGGAGACGAGACGGTGCTCGACGCCGGATGCGGTTCGGGAAGGATCACCGAAGCTTTGATCGAGCGACTGCCGCGAGGGCACGCGATCGCGGTCGACCAGTCCCCCTCGATGGTCGACGCCGCCAGGCAGCGGCTTGGCCCCGACGCCGACGTGCGCGTCGTCGATCTACTCGAGCTCGACCTGGACGAGCCCTTCGACGCGATCCTCTCGACGGCCACCTTCCACTGGATCGCCGACCACGATCGTCTGTTCGAGCGCCTGCGCTCCGCTTTGCGTTCCAGGGGTCGGCTGGTGGCTCAGTGTGGGGGAGAGGGCAACATCACGCTCCTGCGCGGCAAGGTTTTGCCCCTGCTCTCACAGGATCCCTACGCCGAGCACTTTCGCGATTGGACGCCGCCTTGGAACTACGCGGGAGCGGACGTGACCCAAGAGCGGCTGATCGCCGCCGGCTTCGCCTCGGCGCGGTGCTGGCTGGGACCCGCGCCGCGCGAGCCCGAGCACCCACGCGAGTTCCTCTCCACGATCGTGCTCGGCCCCCATGTGCAGCAGCTGCCCGAAGAGTTGCGTGAGCGGTTCATGGACGACGTCATGGAGGCAATTGGAGAACCGGTCGTTGTCGACTACGTACGCCTCAACATCGACGCTGCTACTCCGCGTCGGTCTCGATCGTCGACCTCGCTCGAGCCACCTGGTCGAGCACAGGTTGCAGTGTCTCCGGAAAGTTCGCGTCGTGCTCAATGATCGCCGCGCGGACGGCGGTCCTCGCAACGAGTTCCTCGAGCAGCTGCCAGCTCTCCTCTTGCACCGGTTCGGAATGGCTGTCGATGAGAACTTCCTGGGCCCAGTAACCACCGGCGAGGTGAATCTGGACCACGCTCTCAAGCGGCATCGACGTGAGAAACTCGACCGCATCAAACCCGTGGTTGGTGGAGTTGATGTAAACATTTGTCACGTCGAGTAGCACACCGCACCCAGTGGCTTCGACGAGCTGCTCGAAGAACTCTGCCTGGGTCATCTCCGCACCAGGGATCGAGAACATATAAGTCACGTTCTCGAGCACCAGCGGCTTGTCCAGAGCCTCCTGCACAGCCAGCACATTGCCGATGGCCAGCTCCAGCGTCCTCTCGGTCAGAGCGAGCGGCGAAAGATGGCCGATCTCCAGTCCAGGTGCCCTTGTCATGCAGAGATGCTCGCTGTAATACGGCGAACCGGTGATGTCACTGACCCGCTTGATCAGCTCTATGTAGTCGGGGTTGATCCCCGTTGCCGATCCGACCGACAAGGAGATGCCGTGCGGGATCACAGGAAATATCTCGCACAGCTCACGCAACTCCATCAGCCATCGATCGTCGAGGTACTGGTCACTAATCACCTCGACGAAGTCGATCTGCTCGCGAGCCGCCAAGATTGCGTCCTTGATCTCACGTCGATAGCCGATGCCGGAGCCAAGGTATGGCAGGCTTGCAACGGCGTCACCAGGTGGTGTCATGGCCGACTCTCCGTCGCCAATGATGGGCTGGGCGAGCGACCCGCAAGAGACATCAGCCGCAACATTGTGCAGTGTTCGCAGAGATCACAACCGCTCGGGGAGTGCGGGCGAGGTCGGGACGGTGTCGGCTCCACGATCCAAAATTGTGGCTTCTCAGGCTCTGTCATCGTGCTCCTCGAGGATCGTGGAAGCCGTGAGTTGGCGGACAACACCCACCACGTTCTCACGCAACCCAGGTTGACCATAGTGCTTCTCAACAGCGACGACGATCTCTTCGACGGAGCGCTCGCCGTTGCACAGTTTGAGTACCAGTGCGGTTGCCGCGCTCACACGCAGGATGTGTGGATCCTGGTCACGCTCGCGCAGCGAGTAGACGATGAACTCACTCTCATTGCGTACGTCCGGTTCGTGTCCTTCACGTAGGGCCTCATCGATCTCGCTGACGTTGTATGCGAAGTGTGCGAGCGACACGTCACGTCGCATGCTCGGTCGCTCTGGGTACTGACCCTCGGCGAGATGCTTACCGGTAAAGGAGTCCGAGTGAGTTGGACGAGACCGCTGGCGCACCTCTTGCAGCGTTCGCTCGAAGCGCACAAGATCACGGGTGTACTCAGGGAGCTGCCCGGAGTCGGCCAATGTTTCCTCCATGAACGCCCCGAATTGCTTCGCGTCCACAGAGCTGGTCTCACCGGGTCGAAGTGGATAGACCTCGTGGTAGCGCTCGTAAAAAGTACCCAGAGCTGGATCGTCGATCGCGAACAGTGCCGGAAATGAGCGCTCGAGGCGACTACGCCGCTTTGCCTTCAACGAGGAGGCGAACCAGTCGAGCTGCTGCCAGTCGATCCTGGCGACAGCTTCTCGTTCCTCGGCGGTCAGAAAGTAGCCATCGAGAACCGCCCCGGGCTCCAGGTGCAACAGTCTCCGAGAGGCCGAACTTGTGTATAGCCGTGCCAGGCACGCCTGCATCTCGCTTGCGCTCATAGCGACATGTCTCCCGCCAACGCCAGGTATCCATCGCGAGTGGGTGGGTCGTGAGCGAACACGATCGCATCGGCCTCGTACAGGCGTTCGAGTGCCCCCAATACTGCCTCCATGGCCGAATCGTCGCTTACGCCGAACCACCGCGCCATCTCTCTCACAAGCTGGGCGGTACTGATCGAGCCATCGCAGCGAGCGAGCAGCTCCGAGGTGGCATCGTTGATCCGAAGCTCGCGCGGGACAAGGTGGGGGGTAGGTTGAAAGAGCATTCTCAGCGGGCTCAAAGGCAGCGCGGCAAGCGCATCGTCGCCGTCGAGCTCATCGGAGAACATGACCGATACGTCGAAGTCAAACTCTTCGATGCGGATGTCGATGGCGCGAACCGGGAACAGATCGAGCCCGCCGGCGTCTGTAAGCGCGCGCTGCTGGAGGCTGTCAACCACAGGGAACGCCGGCCCAGGCAGCCGATCACGGTCGCACGCAACCGTCAGTCTCAGATGCTGATAGCGCACAGCCTCTTCGAGCTTCGCACGGCGATCGCCCGGCGGCAGTTCTGCGACACGTGCGCCAACTCGATCGCACCAGCGCAATCCGCCGGCAAACGGGTCATGGGCGTCGGGTAGACCTACCAGCTCCTCGTCGAGCTCAGGCCATTCTTGCGCTACCACCGAGCGCAGAGCGGGAGCGAGCAGCTCGGCGGCAGTCGGCGCGTCCATCGGGATTGAGACATCGACTTTCGTGGCGTGTTCGGCGATTCGCTCCCACTGCGCCGCGAAAGTGCTTTCTGGCTCGATGTCCCGCGACAGCTCGTAGCCGCATCTTCCGACCTCCGCGGCGAACTCGGGGGTGACGATCAGCGGGCGCAACGCTTGCGCGAGACCGTTGTGATCCTTGGGATCCTCAACGATCACAACGTTGCGCCCCGGTTGGAAGAGGTCACTAAAGACCTGCTTTGCAGCGATCTCCTCGGAGAGAACCAGACACGTTCCGCATGCCAGCACCTCGCGCGGAACCATCGGTCCGTGAATCGAGATCGGGAAGTCGCGCTCCAGAAAGCACACCGCGGTGCAAGCACGGATAAAGTCCGGTACCTGCCAGTGTGGAGCAAACGGCAGGATACGAGTGCGCTCAGCGATACCCGCCTGGCGCAGCCTCGGTGCAAGCAACTCGGCTTGGGCGGCGCCGATCATCGCGAGCAACGTGAACTCCAATCCATCCGCGGCAAGCCGCTCGAGTGCCGCCACGAGGTCGAAGGTCCCCTTCGAGGCTCCAATCTTTCCGTAAATGCCGATCCTCGGCGCGTCATCGCCATCGCCAATCATCGACACGCGATTGGGCGTGAACACCTCAGTCGGCACATGGAAAGAAGGACTGGTCGCAAGTTTGTTGCGAGGCACGCCGATTCCGGCAAAGCGCGCCATCAGACCCCTTTGGGTTACCACGACATCGGCGGATCGCAGGACTCGCTTGTAGGTAGTCGCCAGCTCCGGCGAGCGCATCAAGCGATCGAGATCGCTGCCCGCGTGCTTGACGATCAACGGCTTGCCGGTCCACTGCGCCGCGAGCCAGCCCGCGACTGCATAGGGCTCGAAATAGTATGCGAGCACCACGTCGCAGTCGTGCGCATCGATTACCTCGGTGGCCAGCCCGGCGAGCTTGCTCACGAAAGGGTTTGCCAGCGGGATATACGACAGGGCTCGAGGGTCGAACGCTGCGGGCGCGTGCACCCGCACTTGCCCGCTCTCGTCGGGAGCGATGTATTCATACCAGTCATCGTCACTGGCGTTGAGCTCGATGCGGTACATCGGCTCCACCTCTGGCGCATTGGTGACGACATGGATCTCGTGGCCGCGCGCGGCCAGGCCGCGCGCGATCCAAAAGGTCTCAGTGCTCACGCCGCCCTGGATTGGCGGGTACTTGCCGAGCAGGCACAATCTCATAACACGCCCTCCGGCATCGCGATAGTGCCCGTTCGCGCCCAACTCTCGGCGACCTCGTAGGCGACGCCGATCAGCGCCATCTCGCTGTAGCGGATGGCTACGGCCTGCTCAGGGGTGAGCTCCGGGTGCCAAACATCCACGATCAACACGATCCGCGTCTGATCGCTGTCGTTCCACACCTCGTGCTCGAAGGAGTCGTCGAAGACCACAGCGGCGCCAGGCTCCCAGCTGCGAGTGTCATCACCGACGCGCATCTTGCAGCCAGGCGGCGCCACCAAGCCGAGCTGACATCTTAGGCGCGCGTTGTGAGGGCCGCAATGGGGTCGTACGTGCGACTTGGGACCAATCGCCGAGAAATAGGCCAGTCCCGCGCTTGCGGCACCGGGAATATTTTGAAGTGTCGCAGCCGTATGGGGGCAAGTGGCGAGGTTCTCGTCGTTGGCACGTCCCTCTGTATAGAAGCGGAACTCGTTCCATGTGCCGTCCGCGAGGTCGGCGGACAGCGGGTTAAGCGCGAATCGCCCCTCGCGCTGTAGCGTCAGCGCCTCCTCACGGATCAGCGGAAAGGCCTCACACAGCCCGTCTGTCCAGTCGAAGCTCGCCGGATCGTGCCACGGCCGCGCCTCGAGGCCCGGGTAGTATCGCGTGGGTTGTTGCCAACGCAACGGGCGGTGACCATTCGAACGAAATGCGTCCGTGAGTATCTCCGCGCCACGGCGGTCCAAGCCCTGCGCGCTCAGCATACGTGAGACGAGCGCCTGCACAAACGCCGTGCGGCTGTCCTGATCTGGCCTCATGCCGCACCGCTCGTGGCTGGCACTCCGGCGCGACTCTGCATGTACTCGAGCACGTTACCCACCACGGCTGGATCGCCCGCGCCGGAGAGGAAGATGTCCTGAAACATCTCAAAGGTGAGCAGATGGCGCTTGGTCGCGAAGCAGTAGCCGAGCTCGTGGCGGTCGAGATAGTCATCGGCAAGCTCCTGGTCGCACAGGCGATCGAAGCGCCGCACCAGTCCCAGGCCCGCCGAGGGTACGCCCACCTTCTCGCGCAAGATCACGTCCAGGAACTTCTCGCCGAAACGGCGCAGGCACAGACGACGCAGCACATACTTGCGTATACCCAGCTCGGGGCGCACGCGGAAGCGCAGTGGGAATGACGCCACGAGATCGTAGAGGCGATCGTCGAGGTAGGGCACACGCATCTCGAGCCCGTGAGCCATCGCGTTCTTGTCGACACCGTCGAGGTGTAGACGCTCGAGCGGATCGCCGAGGTTGACCTCGAAGATCGCGTCGAGGTACTCCTCGGGGCTCTGAGCCGAAGTCAGACGGCCGAGCAGCTCGGCGGCCTCATGGCTGAGGCCAATGCCCAAGCGCTCCAGAGCGGGCAGGCGTCGGGTCAGTGAGGAGACCTTCAACTCGCGATGGACATAATCGCTGTAGCCGCCAAAAAGCTCGTCGGCTCCCTCGCCGCAAAGACATGCCTTCAGCGACTCGCCGATGCGCTGCGAGAGCAGATAGAAGGGCATGCCGATAAGACTGCTGGGCTGCTCCTCGGTCGCCACGAATCGCGGTATAGAGGCCAGATATTCGTCGAAGGCGATAACGCTGGTGTGGTGACTTGTGCCGATCATAGAGGCTACTTGGGCAGACATCCGCACGTCTGGGTTACCCTCAAAGTCGCCCACCGCGAAACTTTGCAGCGGCCGATCGCAACGAGCCTGGGCGAGCAGCGCGAGCATGGTCGAGTCAAGCCCACCCGACAGTGCCACGCCAACCTCCACGTCGGCATCCAGATGACGGTCGATAACGTCTTCGAAAACTTCCTCGAGCTGCAGCTCGGCGTTTTCGTAGGCCAGTTCCTCGTCGCGCAGGGAACGCGGGTCGAAGTAACGTGTGGGGCTCTCGACGCGCAGCGTGTCGGAGTTGCGCCAGACCGTCAAGGTGTGGCCCGGCGCGAGCGAGTCGATCCCCTCGATATAGGTTCGCGTCGAGACCGCGTGTCCGAGGATGACGCGATCCGCGAAGGACTGCATGTCCAGTCGCGGATCGAGACTGTCGCACCGTAGGAGCGCCTTGATCTCTGAGCCGAACAGGAACAATCCCGAGGGTTCGATAACGCTGTAGTAGAGAGGCTTGATCCCAAGCCGGTCGCGCGCGAGCAGCAGCTGGTCGCCGTCGAGTATGGCGAAGGCGAACATTCCTCGCAGCCTGTGCACACAAGCGGCGCCCTCCTCCTCATAGAGATGGACGATGACCTCGCTGTCGGTCCGAGTAGCGAACGAGTGGCCGCGTCGCTCCAGCTCGACGCGGAGCTCGCGGTGATTGTAGATCTCGCCGTTGAACGCGAGGCGCAGCGTGCCAGCCTCGTTTGTCAGGGGTGACGCCGTCGCGGCCGGATCGACGATCGCCAAGCGTGCCACGCCAAGCTGAGCGGGACCATTGCTCCAAAGGCCTCGCGCATCGGGGCCGCGGTGCTCAAGCGCTTGCAACATCGCGTCCGCGAGACTTGGATTGCTTGCTCCAAGTGCGCCGACGATTCCACACATGTGTATCAGCCCCGCAAACTGGACTGCGGCGGCCAACGGTTAGATCCGGCGGCCGCGGAGCCCGTCAATTCTTGCAACCGCTGCAACCGATGCAACCGGAACAATGCGACGCATCCGCTAGGCCGCCGATCCTGTTGACGAGATCTTGGATCCGAAACTCGACGACGACGTTCTCGCCCACGACCTCGAATTGGCGCAGGGGCTCTTGGGTGGTCCCATCGACCTTGCCCGGCTTCTTCTCAGCCATTGCGGACTCCCTCCTCGACACTGGAACCGAAATCTGCCGCCATGCATTTGTTACAGCCTTTGCAACTATTGTCATCGAACACGGGGTTGAAGATCGCACGGTTGACCAGCTCGTCGATCGTGAACTCAACCCGAACCTTGTCCTTACCGACCGTCTCGATCTTTCGCTCCTTAGGTGCGCCCGCCATTGGGCCTCCTTTGTCGTAGGCGTCCGAACGTCCATCTGTGACGCTGGCGGGTAAACCTTCCACCACCGACCGTACGAGGCTAGTAAGGACTCTGATGGAAGTCAAGGAGATTAAACAAATGTTTGAGGCTCGGCCACCCGATACCCTATGAAATTCCTCATATCGAAATAAGTTGAATGAACGATGATGGGTCGAGCCGGGATATCGGCGCAGGGATACATTTGGGACAACACGAATAATCTTAAGTCGATGAGTCCCAGTCCCTCGGTCGCGTCGCTCATGCCTCTGCGCGAAACGTTGCGCAGCGCGGGTTTCACAGCGAGCCGAGTTCACGAGTTGACTTCGCTCGTCGAGCGTGTCTCCCAACCCGAGTTGCGCGCGATCGTTGGCATGCTCCAGCTGCGCGAGGTTGGCGATAGGCCTCTCGTTGCGCTCGTGAGCATGTTCACGCTTGGCGAGCCGACTTCCAGACAGGAATTTGCGGCGCGGTTTCCTCAGCTCGATCTAGACGCTCTCGCCGAGCTCGAATTGATCGAGCTCACAGGAGACTCCGTGGTGCCCCTGGTCCGGCTGACCGAGTTCGACGGTCTGTTCTTCGCCTATGACATCGAGCTCGACCGTCGTCCGGACCTTGTCGTAGGAATCAGCGGCTCGTCGCGCTCGACAGCTGCCTACACGCCCCGTATGCCTGTCGACACCGCGCTCGACATCGGGACCGGCTGTGGGGTGCATGCCCTTCTGGCCTCGAGGCACGCCCGTCACGTCCTCGCCACCGACGTCAACCCGCGCGCCCTGCGACTTACGCTCCTCAATGCGGCTTTGAATGGGATCGAGAACGTGGAGACACGCCCGGGCAGCCTGTTCGAGCCCGTATTCGGTGAGCGCTTCGGTCTCATTGTCGCGAACCCGCCTTACGTCATCTCACCAGACGCGCATTTCCTCTACCGCGATACAGAGCTCGAGGGCGATGCGCTTTCGCGCCTGATGCTCGCGGGTCTGCCCGATCACCTCGAAGATCAGGGTTTTGCGACGCTACAGGGCAATTGGGCGCATGCTCGTGGCGCGCCCTGGTGGTCGGCGCTAGAGGGCGAGCTCAGTGAGAGCGCATGTGACGCTTACGCGATACGCAGCAGCACCGAGGATCCGCTCGCATACGCTGTCGGCTGGTTGTCGCGATTTGCCATGAGCGATCTCAGCGCCCAGGCGGAGAGCATCCGCAGGTGGCGTCAGAGCTATCGCATGGCTGGCATCGAGGCGATCACCAGCGCCACAGTTCTCCTGCGCAGGCGTAGTGCAAAGAACTGGTGCTATGCCCTCACCGAGGAGGGCATTCCCCGCCTTCGGCTAGGACACGCACTCGGAGAGCTCTTTTCCGCGCAGGATCGAGCGGCGCGAGCACCCAGCGACGCCTCTCTGCTCCAGAGCCTTCGCCCGGTGCCCGGGCTGCACTTCGAGCGGCGCTCCGGACCCGACGGAGCTCATACGTGTGTGCTCGGCTGTACGGCGGCGCTGGGGACACGCCGGACGGTCGGCCCAGCCGTGGCGGAGTTCGTGATGCGGCTAACGGGCGAGCGTGGTAGGGAGCCTACAGAGCTTGATCGCACGTTGATTGACCAGCTGTGGATACTTCTTCGCCTTGGCTATCTCACATATGCCCCAGCAAAGTAGCCGGTGGCACCCGGGCGTTTGAGCGACCTCGATCTGGCGCTCTCGATTACGAGCCGGCGGTGGGAGCGCGACGGGAGAAAGCCGATGAGCCGCTCATATGTAGTTACGACGCGCCGGAAGGGGCATTAGATTCGGGACAGATGTCCCTCGGTGACTCCTCCGATTTGAGTGTTGCGCATATCGATTGCGACGCCTTCTACGTCTCCGTGGAGCTGAATCGTCACCCCGAGCTGCGTGGCAAGCCGGTCGTAGTCTCTGGAACGGGACCTCGCGCGGTCGTGACTACCGCGAGCTATGAGGCTCGCCGCTTCGGCGTCGGCTCGGCAATGCCGGCCGCACGAGCGCGCAGGCTTTGTCCGCAGGCCGTGTTCCTGCCGCCTGACGGTGCTCACTACAGGGAAGTGTCCAAGCGCTTGATGGGCATCGTACGCTCGCACGTCGAGTACGTCGAGGTGGTGGGTTTGGACGAGGCCTATCTAGACCTCAGTGGCCTGTACTCGCCGCGAACCGCCATGAGGCGTGTGCTGGCCGAGATCAAGGCTTCGACGGATCTCGTTTGCTCGGTCGGGATCGGACCGAACAAGCTTGTCGCCAAGGTCGCCTCCGACGCCGAGAAGCCGGCTGGATTCGTGACGCTCACTCGCGAGGCGGCGTGCGAGCGTTTCGCCGCGTCTTCGCCGGGCCTAATTCCCGGGATCGGCCCGAAGACGGTTGCCCGCCTGGAGGAGATCGGTCTGCGTACCTTGCGCCAGCTCGCGCATGCACCCGAGCAAGTCCTGGTCGAACGCTTCGGTCCCAACCAGGGTCGCGAATTGCGCCGGCGCGCCCACTTCGAACACGCTGGCCAAGTCAGCGAGGAGCGCAAGGTCGTCTCCGAGTCGCGCGAGCGCACCTTCGACCACGACATCCACGACGCCTCGCGCCTGCGCGAGGCACTTGCACAGATGGCCATAGAGCTGTGCGAGAGTCTGCGCGCTCACGACAACCACGGGCGCACGATCGGTATCAAGGTGCGCCTCGACGATTTCTCGACCGTCACGCGCGCTCGCACGCTTGCGGCGCCCACGTGCGACGCCGAGCAGGTCAAGCATGTGGCGCTCGCTCTGCTGGAGGAGTATGCGCCCCGGCGACCCGTCCGCTTGCTTGGGGTGCGGGTGGCAGGACTCATGTCGCGTGTCGCGCCGGCGCGAACGCCCGATCGGGACAGCACGGCAGACCAACTGGCCCTGCCGATGTAAATGGGCTGAGGTGATGTAACGCGTTGCGGAGGTGCCCGCGCGCGTGCGCGGTCTTTTAACCAGGCCCAGCTTGTTTGCCGGCCGCGGGCGCGCGCGAGTCATGCCTGTGCGCAAAATACCGTCCGCTCCCGCGCTGTAGTCTTTCCTTCACGATGCCGCTCGCCAAAGCAGGACAGATCGAGCTGAGCTATGACCGCGCGGGCGAAGGCCCGCCGCTGCTCTTGATCATGGGCATGAGCGGCACCAAGCACCACTGGGGAGAGCGGGTGCTTGAGCGGCTGCAACGCGATTTCGAGACGATCGTCTATGACCATCGCGACGCCGGCGACTCCACCAGGACAGGCGAGCCGTTCACGATCGCTGAGCTGGCTGCTGATGCGGTGGGCCTGCTGGACGCGCTCGGGCTCGATTCGGCGCATGTGATGGGTATCTCGATGGGCGGGATGGTCGCCCAGGAGCTGGCTCTTGCCCACCCCGAGAAGATCGCTTCGCTCACGCTCGGCTGTACCTATTGCGGCGGCGAGGGCAGCGTGCTTGCGAGCGAAAGCGTCATGCGTCGGCTCGCCGAAGCGATGTCCTCGGGAGACCGCGCGACCGCGATCAGAGCTGGGTGGGAGGTCAACGTCTCGCCGAGCTTTGCCGCCAACAAAGACGAATACGACAGATTCCTGAAGATCGGCATGCAATATGGCCTGCCCGTAGAGGTGATCATGCGCCAGATGCAAGCCATCGCTGGGCATGACACAAGCGCGCGGTTGCCGAGTCTGGCGCCCGCGACGTTGGTTGTGCACGGCACGCTCGACGAACTGCTGCCTGTCCAGAACGGACACATGATCGCGGGGCTCGTTCCCGGCGCGCGCCTGGAAATCCTCGAGGGAAGCGGGCACCTGTTCTTTTGGGAGCAGCCCGAGCGGACGGCGGAACTGGTGCGCGAGCACGCCGCTGCCGCCGTCGATGCCTGACGGGACATCCCGCGCGTTCGAGGCTCTCGGCGCCGACGGGGCTCGACTCTCCGGCGAGCAGAGCGGCACTGGAACACCAATCGTTCTGCTCCACGGCCTGACTGCCACACGCCGCTATGTGGTGATGGGCTCGCGGGCCTTGGAGCGCTCGGGGCACCGTGTGATCGCCTATGACGCGCGCGGGCATGGCCACTCAGGCCCGGCTCCTGACACGGACGCCTACACCTACGAGCTGCTGGGCGAAGATCTGGGCGCCGTGCTCGACGCCTTGGAGGTCGAGCGGGCGGTCTTGGCCGGCGCCTCGATGGGGGCCCAGACCGCGTTGCGCTTCGCCTTGGATCATCCCGAGCGGGTGCACGCGCTCGGCCTGATCACGCCCGCATTCGACCCAGATGCAACTGGCGGCCACCAAGGTTGGGATCGTCTCGCGCAAGGTCTGCGCGAGGGTGGGGTGGAGGGCTTCGTGGCGGCCTACGACCTCGATTCGGTTCCCATCGCTTGGCGCGAGACCGTTCTGAAGGTGCTTCGTCAGAGACTCTCCGGCCACGACCATCCGCTGGCGGTAGCCGATGCCTTGGAAGCGGTGCCCCGTTCGCGGCCGTTTGAGAGCTGGCAGGAGCTCGGGCGGATAGCAACTCCCACGACGGTCATCGCCAGCCGTGACGAGGCAGATCCCAGCCACCCCCTCGCAACCGGCGAGCGCTATGCGGCCGCGATCCCGCGCGCGACACTCCTCGTCGAGGAGCCCGGCAAGTCCCCGATCGCATGGCAGGGCGGACAGCTCTCCAGAGTGCTGGGAGAGCTTGCCGTGTAGAGGTCAGGCGAGCGCGGCGGGCGAGTCCGCGGTCTGGGCGTCCGCAGCATGCGCCTCAGCGGCAGGACCGTCCTCGGCGGGTGTGGCTGCAGAAAGGGTCTCAGCCTCTGGGTTGTCCTCGGCGACGGCGGCCCCACTCAAAAGAGCCGCATAGCGTCCTCCTCGCTTCAACAGATCCTCATGGGCGCCACGCTCGACGATGCGGCCCGCGTCCAGTACGAGAATCTGGTCCGCATCGCGGATAGTGGAGAGGCGGTGGGCGATCGCGATCGTGGTTCGCCCGCGTGAGAGATCGTCCAGGGCGCGCTGGACCGCCCGCTCGGTTTCGGTGTCCAAGGCCGAGGTAGCCTCGTCGAGGATCAAGACGGGCGGGTTGCGCAAAACGGTTCGCGCGATCGCCATACGTTGCTTCTCACCGCCCGAGAAGCGATAGCCGCGCTCGCCCACCGGCGTGTCATAGCCCTCGGGCAACGAGGAGATCAGCTCGTGGATCTGGGCGGCTCGCGCAGCGTCTTCGATCTGCTCGTCGCTGGCCTGCGGGCAGGCAAAGCGCAGGTTCTCGCGGATCGAGGCGTGAAACAGATAGGTCTCCTGGGAGACCAGGCCGACAGTGGCCGCCAAAGAGGCGAGCGTCATGTCGCGGATATCCACGCCATCGATCTCCACGCGACCCCGTTGCGGCTCATACAGTCGTGCCACCAGATAGGCGAGCGTTGTCTTGCCAGAGCCCGTCTCGCCGACAAGCGCGGTCGTGGTGCCGGCCGGGATCTCGGCCGAGATTTCACGCAAGGTCCACTTCTCCTGGTCGGGGTCATAGGTGAACCACACGTCACCCAGGCTCACATCGCCGCGCACGCCGCTCACCGCTTGCGCATCGGCACGCTCCTCGATGTCCACCGGCAGGTCCAGGTACTCGAAGATGCGGCCGAACAAGGCCAACGAGGTCTGCACTTCCAAGCCAACCGACAACAGCGATTGGATCGGGAACAAGACCCGTGTCTGCAGGGTCGTGAAGGCGATCACCGTGCCGATCGAGATGGCGGCGCTGCCCTGGGCGATCGAATAGCCCGCAAACCAGTAAACGGCGGCCGGCATGATCGCGAAGCTCATCTGTACCGAGGCCATGCGCCAGCGGCCCGCCATGCGCGCGCGCACCTCCAGGTCGGCCAGTTCGCCCGACTCCTCGCTGAAACGCCGCACAAGCTCCGGGGAGCGACCCATCGTCTTGCCGAGCAAGATGCCCGACACCGACAGCGACTCCTCCACGAGGGTTGACATGTCGGCCAAACGTCCTTGGCGCACCGACTGGATGCGTCTGCGCTCCTCGCCCACGCGGCGCGTCAGCCATACGAAGAAGGGCAGCAGGAACAGCGAGAAAGCGGCCAGGCGCCAGTCGAGCAGGATCATCGCCACGACCACCGCCACGACCGTCGTCACGTTCTGCACGATCGAGGTCGCAGTAGAAGTCACGACCGAGTCGATCCCACCGATGTCGTTGGCGATCCGCGACTGGACCTCGCCGGTGCGTGTATGCGTGAAGAAGGCCAGGGACATGCGCTGCAGGTGCGCATAGACGGACGCTCTCAGGTCGTGCATGACGCGCTGGCCAACCTGGTTTGAGATCCACGTTTGGGCCACCCCGATGACGCCACCGACGATCGACAGGGCGATCATGCCGCCCACGAGCAAACTCAAAAGCTGCGTGTCGTGCTTGGGAATCGCGACATCGATCACTTCGCGCAACAGGAACGGGCTCACGACCCCAAGGCCTGCCGAGACGAAGATCAGCACAAGCAACCCTGTCAGGCGCGCCCGGTAGGGCCGAAACAGGGATGCGATGCGCCGCAGTGAGACATGCGAAGCGGCGCGATCCTGCGGGGGCTTACTCACACGACGAGCTTACCGTCGGACCCGATCTCCGCCTGGAGCGCTCCATGATCGTAGGATTGGGGATATGGACCTGTCTGCTGCGGAGATCAGGGTGCTCGGCTGTCTGCTCGAGAAGCAGCGCACGACCCCCGACCACTACCCGCTCTCGCTGAACTCCCTGCGCCTGGCGTGCAACCAGGCGACCAACCGAGATCCCGTCGTCGACTACGACGAGAGCACGATCCGCGACGCCCTGCACCGTCTCGGTCGCCGCGGCTATATCCGCCTGGCGGGAGCCAGCAGGGCCGCCAAGTACAGGCACCTTCTGGCCGAAGCCCTGCCCATGAGTGGCGCCGAGCAGGCGGTCATCTGCGTCCTCATGTTGCGTGGACCCCAGACGCCCGGCGAGCTCAAGCAACGTGGCGAGCGCATCCACGCCTTTACGGGACTCGAGGAGGTGCACAGCACCCTGTCGGGTCTGATCGAGCGCGACCTGGTTGCGCGCCTGGACCGGCGTCCCGGCCAGAAGGAGGAGCGCTACGCGCAACTGCTCGGGCGCGATGCAGAACCGGACTCAGGCGTGTCGGTAGCGGCGCAAGCGCCAGAGCAAGCGCCTTGGTCGGGTCCGTCGGGATCGCCGGAGCGTGGCTTGGGTGAGCGAGTCGAGCGGCTGGAGCGCGAGGTCACGGAGTTGCGCGAGGCCATCGCCCAGCTTCGAGGTGCCACCGCACGCGAGCAAGACCCAACCTTGTCTGAGCAGGACGTTGCGCAAAACACCAGTGAGCACGACGCCACGGCGGGGGATGCGTCCGCGGCTCGCGACAGCGCTTGGGGTGGCCAGGTCGCCCAACCTTCGCCATGAACACGGCGCAGCTGATCTTGGCAAGCGCATCGAGCTCGGACGCAGCCAGCGGGGTGGGCATCCCGGTCGCGATCGCCGCCGGCCTCGTCTCATTTCTATCGCCCTGCGTGTTGCCCTTGGTTCCCGGCTATCTATCGACGGTGATCGGGGTCGCGCCCGCCGACATCCAGCACGCCGGTACACGCAAGGTGCTCGGGCCGAGCCTCCTGTTCATCGGGAGCTTCTCCCTGATCTTCATCCTGCTCGGCCTGACCGCAACCCAGGTCGGCTCGCTGCTCACCAACAACATCGAAACGCTGCGTATGGCCGGCGGCGTCTTGATCGTCCTGATGGGCATCGCCTTCCTGGCCACCCCTTTCGTGGACGCCCTCAACTTCCAGTGGCACTCGGCCTCCTTGACTCGTCTGGCTGGACGGGGTGGGCCGGTTCTGGCAGGCGCGGCCTTCGCGATCGCATGGACTCCCTGTACCAGCATCACCCTGGGGGCGATCGTCACCGAGGCCGCGGTTTCCAACTCGGCGCTGCACGGCGCCGTCCTGCTCGCCTTCTACTCGGCCGGCCTGGCGATCCCATTTCTCGTGATCGCGCTCGCCTTCGAGCGGATGACCGGTGCGCTTGAGGTCGTCAAACGCCACTACGCCGTGATAGTCGGGGTTGGGGGAGTCGTCATGATCGCGCTCGGCTTGCTGATCTTGACCGGCGAGTTCACCGTGCTCAACGCCCAAACGAACAGCTGGCTGCACGGCACCGGCCTCGACGTCTCCAAAGTCTGAGCCGAAACAGCTCGCCGTCGCATCCGCCGGTTAGTCTCGCCTGTGTCATGACCAGCGCAAAGACGCCCTCCGCGCAGCGCATCGCACTCGCTTCGGTGCTGGCTGCCGGCCTGCTCGTAGCGATCAAGCTGGTGGTCGGCCTGCTCTCCAACAGCCTCGGTGTCTTGGCGGAGGCGATCCACTCGGCCACGGACCTGGCGGCTGCCTTGCTGACCCTGTTCGCGGTGCGGGTCGCGGTGAGGCCGGCCGACCGCGATCACCCCTACGGTCACGGCAAGGCCGAGCATCTGTCGGCGCTCGGCGAGAGCGTGATCCTGATTGCGGCCAGCATCGGAATCGCGACCGAGTCGGTCATCAGGTTGACCGGTCATGGCGGCAAGGTCGACCTTCATTGGTACACGTTCGCGGTCCTGGTGGTCGTGATCGCGATCGACTGCACCCGATCGATCGCCTCCCATCGCGGCGCCCACCAGCACGAGAGTGCCGCTCTCGGCGCCAATGCCCTGCACTTCACGCTCGATTTGATCGGCTCGGTGGCCGTCCTGATCGGGCTTGTGCTCGTCAAGGCCGGTTATCCCGACGCCGACTCCATCGCAGCGCTCCTGGTTGCAGGACTAGCCCTGTTCTCGGCCGGGCGTTTGATGCGCCGCAGCGTCCACGCCTTGATGGACCGTATCCCGCCTGAGGACCAGTTGAGCGCAAGCGCCCAGCTGGTATTGCGCCTGGCGCCAGACTCCACCCAGGTCGAGGCCGAAGCATTGGCTCGACACCTGCGAGCCGAGCATCCCGAGGTCGCCGAGATCACGGTATGGGCGCCCAAGAAGCTGTTCGAGCAGTGAGGTGGGTCCGGAACGGGTCCAACGACCAGAGCTATTTGAGCAGTGAGGTGGGTCCGGAAACGGGTCCAACGACCAGAGCTATTTGAGCAGTGCGGTGGCTTCCGTTGCGGGGGTCGTGCCGTTTGTGGCACTCGGATCGGTCGTCTTGCGTGCCCGAAAGCGGGCTTCCCAAGCTTCCTGGTTGCGCTTGGCGTCGAGTACGAAAGGCGAGTAGCCGATAGCCTTGACGATCGCCCGGTTGATCTGCGACCAGGGGGAGGGGAGGGGCCGCAACACGTCCACGAACAGGACCACACGAGTCTCCTCGGTGTCGTTCCAGACCTCGTGGTTGAAGGTGTCGTCGAACATCAAGCTCATGCCCTCCTGCCAATGGCGGATGTCCTCGCCCACCCTGATCCGGCACCGCGCTGCGTCTTCGGGCACGATCAACCCGAGGTGGTAGCGCAACACGCCCTTATAGGGCCCCCGATGGTCGAGGATGTGCTTGCGAGGGGAGAGGATCGAGAACATGGCGGTCCTCATCCCCGGGATTTCGCGCATCAGGGCCGCCGTCTGGGGGCACGTCTCCACTCCGAGCTTGGCCGCGAAGCCGTAGCCGTAGAGGAAGTAGGTCTTCCAGTCATCGTCGTCGGTGATCTCGATCTGATCCTTGGAGATGTCCTGGAAGTTGGGCAGCGCCTCGCGGTCGGCCAAAACGCCTTGCAGCTCCTCGCGGATCGTCTCCCAGTTGGCCTCCACATGCGCGATCCAAGGGAAGCGCTCGTTGGGGAAGAAGGTCGCCTCGCCCACCAAGGAGCGTGCGCCGATGAAGCGCTCGACGGGTGCCAAGACGCGTTCGCCGACCGCGATCGTCAGCTCGACGGCACGCTCCCACAGCGACTTATGGGCTGAATCGGCAGCCATGCTCCACCTTTCCTCGCCGGTGATCGTGGAGCACTCAGGGTAGAACGATATGGCGATGGTTTTCAGTCAGATTGTGCGTCCGGCACTTATAGAAGCCGTCGTCGGGGAAGGATCCACGCCGCAAGAGGTCTTATCGTGAAGTCACCCTCGCCCACTCCAGAAAGAGGACCAGCCGTGAAGCTCAATACATCAGACCGTGTGAATCCTTGGCGTATCTCGGTGTTCCCGCTGCTGGCCGTGCTCGCCGGAGCAATCGCCTTGGGTGGGTGCGGAAGCTCGAAAAGCACCAGCACCGCCGAATCGACTCCGGCGAGCACCGCGCAATCGACCGCGACGAGCGCATCGACCCAGTCGACCAGTACAGCCGCCCCGACCACCGCCACCGCGCTCAGCCTCGAAGCCAACCCGCAGGGTCAGCTCAAATACAACACCAGCTCGCTGACCGCCAAAGCAGGCAAGGTCACGATCGATTTCAAGAACATGAGCCCACTGGGCCACAACGTTACGGTCGAATCCTCCGGAGGAGGGACTTTGGGAGCCACCGAAACGTTTCAGAACGCCACCAAGAAGCTCACGCTGAACCTGAAACCGGGCACCTACAAGTTCTTTTGCTCGGTCCCCGGCCACAGGCAGGCCGGCATGGAAGGCACGCTCGTCGTCAACTAAGGGCCCCGCTGGTCCCGCTGAGGGGGTCTTTAGCCGGAGCGAGAAGCCCCGTGCAAAGCGAAGAGGGTTGCCCTGCGCATGCGCAGGGCAACCTTCCGCAAATGGTTTAGGCGGCCTCGCGTAGCGCAGCCAGCTCGGGCGACTCGGCCAGCTTCTTCAGAGCGCGCTGCTCCAGCTGGGAGGCCCGCTCGGCAGAAAACCCGAGACGCTTGCCGATCGCGGTCAGCGTCTGGGGCTCCTCGCGCCCGGTGCCGAAGCGCAACGTCAGGACGGTACGCTCGGTTTCAGGCAGCTTGGCGATCGCAGAGTGCACTATGCGCTCGCGCTCGTTGTCCCAGGCGGTGTCCTCCGGCGCCTCCACATCCGAGGGCAACAAATCGCCCAGAGCGGTGTCGCCGTCGTCGCCCACCTGCTGATCGAGGGAGACGAGAGCGGCGCGCTGGTGGCGCACCTCTTCGACCTGCTCGATCTCAAGGCCGGTCTCCTCGGCCAACTCCTCCAAAGTGGGCTCGCGGCCGAGCCTGACCGACAGCTCACGCTCCACGCGCCCGACCTTGCGAGAGCGTTGAGCTACATGAACGGGCAGCCTGATCGTGCGCCCCGAGTTCTCCAGGCCGCGCTGGATGGCCTGGCGAATCCAAAGGGTCGCGTAGGTGGAGAACCTGAATCCCTTGCGCCAATCGAACTTCTCAGAGGCCCTGATCAGGCCGAGCATGCCCTCCTGGACGAGGTCGGCCAGAGGCAGGCCCTGGTTCTGGTAGCGCCTCGCGTTGGAGGCGACCAGGCGCAGGTTGGAGTTGATCAGCTTTTCCTTGGCCATCAGATCGCCGCGCTCGATTTCCTGGGCAAGCTCGATCTCCTGATCGGGCGTCAACAGGGGATAGCGGCGCGAGTGCGCGAGCAGCTGGTCGACCGACTCGGGGATGAAGGAGTCGGCGGTCATATCTATCGTGGTGGTGGGCTTGGTGGTGTCTGGCATGAGGGTCTCTCTATTGGAAATGTCGAGGGCTTCTGCACGCCCGGAGGGGGGCCTGGTCCTCGTAATCCGATGCTTGGAGTCGGAATTATACGCCTCGATAGTTGCGTTGTCAATCATTCCTACCCGATTCATACGCTCGATTTGGTTCGACGTCGGCCGTACCGTCACCTGCCCCCGCAGGAAATAACCCACGAGAAGACCAAAAAGTCCGCAAAGAGCGAGATCGGACGCGAAATGGCTGCAACCGGGATCTACCCGTTGGCAGGCCTCGCATATCAAGCATCGGTCACTCGATTGCCCTGCATGAGGATAGTTGTTCGTGCTTGGCCACGTCCAGCGGGCCCGTCTACTCGTCGAAGATCGGGCTGGCGAAGGACGATTGGCCGTCAAGGACCTCGGAACCCTCGCGGGAGCTCCCCATTAAGCTCACCGACATGCCCGACCACACCTCACAGCTGTTCTCGCCCTCGCTGCTGGAGGGCCAAGTGGCGATCGTCACAGGAGGCGGCAGCGGATTGGGCCGAGAGACCGCTTTGGAGCTGGCCCGCTGCGGCGCTCGCGTCATGGTCTGCGGGCGCCGGTCCGAGCCCCTGAGCGAGACCGTGGCGGCCGACCCCCACAGCCTGATCGAAGCCCACGTATGCGACATCCGCGAGGAGGACCAGGTACAGGAGATGGTCGACGCGGTGCTGGCCACCCACGGGCAAATCGACCTGCTCGTCAACAACGCCGGCGGCCAGTTCCTGGCGCCCGCCGAGGCGATCACCCCGAAGGGCTTTCGCACGGTCATCCGGCTGAACGTGGAGGGAACGTGGCTCATGACCCATGCCGTGGCGACCAAGGCGATGATCCCCTCAGGACGCGGGGGCAAGGTGTTCAGCGTGACGCTCTCCCCCCACAACGGGATGCCCGGTATGGCCCACAGCGGTGCAGCCAGAGCGGCGGTCGAGAACCTGATGCGCACGCTCTCGGTCGAGTGGGCGCGTTTTGACATCCGCTTGCTGGCTCTCGCCGCCGGACAGTTCGAGACACAAACACTCCTGACCAAGTACCCCGAGGCGATCGTCGAGCGAATCGCCCACACGATCCCGCTAGGGCGGATGGGCTCAGAGCGGGAGTTCGCCTGGCTGGTCGCCTTCTTGGCCTCGCCCGCAGGAGACTTCTTCTCCGGCGCGGTCATCACGATGGACGGCGCCCGCGACGACTGGCTCGGACCATGGCCGCCCGCGCAAGCCGCCGACGCCGAGGGAACCCCCCTAAGCGAGCAGCGGCGCGGTTGAATCGACTCGCACGAACGTCGATCCCAATCCCTCTCCAGAGCAGATCCGAGTGGGCCCCCGCGGAGCTCACCCAGGCCCACGAGTCTCGGAGCCCCCAACCTAAAGGCGCCACAACAAAGCGCTCACCCCGGCTCAACACGGATGCAGCTAGCGTTGAGGGCGTCCCGCGCCGCGACCGCGGGCGGAAGCCTGGCGTTTGACTGACGCCGCGGCGCCCGCGAGAATGGGACCTCTCCAAGACATCGATGTCAAAGCCACAAAGACAACAGCCCGAGGGCGAGCCAGACCGCGAGCAGGCACCCCAAACCTCTGGCCGGGTGATCGACCGGCGCACCCTGCTCAAGAGCGGCCTTTTGGCCGGCGGCGCCCTGGCGGGCGGAGGAGCGGCCCTGGCCGACCTCGTCTCAAAGACAGACCCCGATCCCGTGGCCGCCCAGGCGGCCACCCAGGCCAAGGCCTCGCGACACGCCTCGGGCGCCCACGGCAAGCCTCACCCCGCCGCCAACGCTCCAGGAGCTCCCGCCGGCTATGAGGCGCCGAACATCCTCGTGATCATGGTCGATCAGCTGCGCACCCCCCAATGGTTCTCGGCGACCCCCGAAGCCTTGGCCGCGATGCCCAACCTCGCGCGCCTGCGCAAGGGCGCCGTCTCCTTCGAAAGCCACTACACCGCCGCCAACGACTGCACCCCCGCTCGCGCCGCGCTCTTGACCGGCCTGCATACCCATCAGACCGGCTGCATGATCACCGGCGGCTCCACCTTGGATCCCGGCTTTCCCACCTGGGGCACGATGCTGCGAGACCTCGACTACCGCACCTACTGGTATGGCAAGTGGCACCTCACCCACGGCGACAACCTCTGGGACTCCTATGAAAACGCAGGCGCCTTGGAGCCCTACGGCTTCGCCGGAGGCACCTTCCCCTCCCCCGACGGCGCCCCAGGACAGGGCTGGCGAGTGGACCCCCACATCGTCTCCCAGTTCGAAAACTGGTTTGCCCGAGAGGGCGGCGGTGGATCGGCCAAACAACCGTGGTGCACGACCGTCTCCCTGGTCAACCCCCACGACATCGCCTGGTGGTACCACTGGAGCGATCGCTTCGCCTCCGAGGCGGGGGCGCCGAGCATGGTCGGCGAACTGCCCCCCAACTTCGAGACCCCAGAAGAAATGCTCACGAGGGGCAAGCCCCAATTGCAGCGCTCCCTGCAGGACACCGCTCAGGCCTCCTTCGGCAACGTTCCCTACAGCGGCCCCGACCTGGAGGCCACCTGGCTGCCCTTCCTCGACCTCTACCTGAAGCTCCTCGGTGAGGTCGACTCTCACATCGGCTCGGTCCTCAACACGCTCTCCTCGCGCCCCGACGTGGCCGCCAACACGGTGATCGTGTTCACCTCCGACCACGGCGAGTACGGCGCCTCGCACGGCATGCGGGGAAAGGGCGGGGGAGCCTACGAGGAGGCGATCAGGGTGCCCCTGATCGTGCGAGATCTGCGAGCGCAGCTCACGGTCGCACCCCTCCAACCGCGCACCGGCCTGACCTCCTCCGTGGATGTGGCGCCGCTCCTACTAGCCCTGGCCACCGGATCCTCGACTTGGCGCCAAGACAGCCACTATTCCCACCTGGCCTCCCGCCACGACCTCGCCGCAATGCTCTCGGACCCCAAGGCGCCCGGGCGCGACTACGTCCTGCACGCGACCGACGAGACTGTCACCGAGTTCGCGATCGAACCCTACGCCGCCGAAGCGCCTTTGCACGTGGTGGCGTTGCGCACGCCCCAGGCCAAGTACGCGACCTACTCCGACTTCGCGCCAGGTAGCCTCAATGCCGAAGTGGACGGGCGCGAAGCAGAGCTCTATGACTACTCCACCCCCGAAGGACGCATGGAGCTGGCCAACGAAGTCGGTAACTCCGCCTTGGAGCCCCACCTGAGCGCCCTGATGCAAAGGGCGGTACGCGACGAGCTGCACGAGCCCTTGCCCCAGCGCTTGCATCGCGCGCGCAGGCACGGTCTGCGCGACTACTTCAAGACGGCCGCCCGCGCCGCCGAAAAGGCGACCGAACGCCGCCGCGAACGATCCGAACGCGAATTCGCCGAAGAAGCACCCTTCAGCGAAGAACCAGGGCTCTCCGGCAGCGAAGCCAACGCCACCAGCTTGCGGCGAAGCAGAGGTCGAAGCGGCAGAGGCGCCCGCCGCCGCCGCGGCCGCCGAGCGGGCTGAGACCCTCCTCTGCCTGGGGTGTGCGGCCCCGTGGGAACTGCCCTTGGGGTCCCACGACCAATCCCTTGAGTCTCAGGACCAACCCTTGAGGTCCCGAGGGGCCGCTAAGTCGAGCGTTCTGCCGCCCGCAAACCGAGCATTGCCCAAATCGCGAACAACACAATCAGGCCCCCCGCGCAAGCAAAAGCCAACCCTGTGTGTTCCTGGGCGCCGGAGATCAAGCCCCGCCCGGCGCCCAGAAAGGCAGTCGCCGGGTTGACACTCGCCACCGCGTGAATCCAGCCCTTCAAGAGCTCCAAAGGCACATAAACAGGCGCCAAGAACAAGATCAAGAACACCGGTGTCTGCATCAGCGGCCCTGCCTGGATCGAGCGGAAGCGGAACGCCACACCGGCCGCCCAGCCGTAGCCGACCAAGACCAAGAGGGCGGCCAAGCCATAAAGCCCCACCAGTTCGATCCCATCGCCCGTCATTCTCATGCCCGCGATCAAGGCCACCCCCGTGACCACGCCGAGCGTGATCGCCGCCCTGCTCAGCGCGACCAGCGCGTAGCCGAGCACGATTCCGCGCCTGTCCTCGGCGGCCAACATCAGGCGGCGGGCGAATCCGCTTTCAAAGTCGGCGGCCAGCGTAAAGCCGGTGAACAGCCCCGCGAACATCGCCGACTGGAGCATCACGAACACGAACTGAAAGGCCGTATAGCCCGCCGGGAAGCTAAAGCCCGGGATCGACCCCAGGGCCGACAGGCCGCCCGCGAAGCTCGCAAAGAACACCAGCGGGAATACCAGCGAGGGAATGAACAGATCTGGCCTACGCGTATAGGTGTGCATCCCGCGCCAAGCGATCGCCCAAGCCACGCCCCCGATGCTTCCGTGTGGGCCCTTCCCACTCATGTGCGCTGCAACCTCGACCTCAACGCCGCCGCCACGAGCGCCAAGCCCATGGCCAGCAAGCCGACCGCGACCGCAAAGCCTCGCGCCAGGGCGGCCGTGTCCCAACCCAAGATGTAAAGGCTCCTGAAGCCCTCGATCAGATAAGAGATCGGGTTCCAGGTGGCGACCGTATGAAACCAGCCCGTCTTCAGCAGATTGCGGGGCAGGTTGCTCGAAGACAGGAAGATGAACACGAAGAACAGCGGGAACAGCCCTTGTACGGCCTCGCCGGAGCCGG
>Ga0208586_1000007_pt1 | contig 74736 bp, 75 predicted proteins | sample NGESurshal072012_6_FD_184471 | JGI IMG/M metagenome (GOLD analysis project Ga0208586, IMG submission 184471) | Arctic peat soil microbial communities from Barrow, Alaska - NGEE Surface sample 53-3 shallow-072012 (SPAdes) | ecosystem: Environmental > Terrestrial > Soil > Wetlands > Peat ... | reverse complement strand
CGTTCGTGTAGGGCCCGCCACGTCGACATGCGAGGTTCGTAGGTGATGTCAATGGCGGTGGTGTGCGCTCCCACGCCCTGCGTGACCGCGATGTCGTCGACGCGACCCTTGATCGGCGTGGTGTTGACGATCAAGTCCACCGGTCGGTACGTCAGTGAGAAATCGTAGACGTTCTCGTAGCGCGCGACCAGCGCTTCGACCTTGGCTTCGTTGCGCGCGTGCACGGCCACCGACGCGACGCCGGCGCGAATCAGTCCGTCGATGATGGCGCTCGCCGCTCCCCCGGCCCCGAGCACGACTACGTGCGTGCCCTCGACGTTCAGCCCCAACTGCCCGCGAACGGCGTTGACGAATCCGTCACCGTCGGTGGAGGCGCCCAAGAGTCTCCCGTCGCGCACCAGCAGTGAATTGACGGACTGCGTTCTCGTCGCTACGTCGTCGAGTTCGTCACAGATCTCGACCCCGATTCCCTTGAGGGGCATCGTGAGTGACAGGGCGTCGAACTCTTTGCGCACCACCTTGTTCAACTTCGACTTGTCCTTGGCGCCTAGTTCGATGCGTCGCGACGATCCTTCGAATCCGACCATGGCCAGGGCCGCCTCGTGCAGCGCGGGGGTCAGCGAGTGATCGATCGGTGAACCGGCCACGCCGAGTCGCCACTTCATCCGATACCCCGGGATTGGGCCAGTTTCTCCTCTTTCAACTGCTGGGCGAAAGTCGTGGAGAAGGCCATGGTGCCGTCTTGGTTGACCAGCGTGAAGTAGAGCCAGGTGCCGACCGGTGGGTGCAGCGTCGCGCGCAAGGCGATCGTCGAGACGGTGCAGATCGGGGTCGGGGTCAGACCGGTGTTCAAGTAGGTGTTGTAGGGCTCTTGGGTTTGGAGCATCGCCGGGGTCACCGTGCCGCCGTCTTTGCCCAGGTAGTAGAGCACCGTGGCGTCCATCTGGAGAGGCCCGCCGCGCGCGAGGCGGTTGTAGATGACCCGCGCGACTCTGGGCATGTTCACCGGGTAGTAACCCTCCTTCTCGACAATGGAGGCGGCGATCACCAGTTGGTAGGCGTTCAGACCGTAGAGGTTCGTAGTCGGCGTTAGTGCGACCGACGCGGCTTGCTTCACGAATCGCTTCTCCATGCGCGTCGCGAGCTGAGCTGGTGACTCGCCCGGCTTGATGATGTAGAGACCGGTCCCGATGAGCCCTTCGAGCGAACCCGACCGGTGATAAGGACTCGGCGTATTGCTCGCCGTGGCGAGGGCTGCAAATCGGTCGGCGTAAGAGTTGCCCTTGCCGTTGGAGACGTCGACGGCCACCTCGTGCAGCGTGAGCCCGGCGGTGACGTTGACCGTGGTGACGTTGGGCTGCACGCTGAAAATCGAACGGACGTGCGAGAACGAGGAACCCTGGGCGATCTCGTACGAGCCGGGTTGGACTTGAAACGAACCGAAGAGAGCCGTGTCGATTTGAAAGGCGAGCGTAGAGGCGATGACGCCCTTGGCGTGCATCGCAGTGGCGATCGTCGACAGCGATTCACCGGGATTCACGGTGACGATCACGCTCTTGCCCTTGCCGTGGAATATGGGGTCCACCTGCAGGGCGAACCACCCCACCATGACGATGATGACGACAACCAGACCCACAACAATCCGGCCCAGCGGCTTACTCAGCATTGAGCCCATCTACGTAGTTTTGCAGCATGATGACGGCGGCCGCGCTGTCGAGTCGTTCGCGAGACGCTTTGCTGGTCAATCCGGCCTCTGACAACGACTTTTGCGCCTCTTGCGTGGTGAGACGTTCGTCCCACTGAAGGACCGACACTCCGTCGAAGTGTTCTTGCACCTGCGAAAAGAAGTGATCGGCGTCAGTGGTGCTCGCGGTGTCTCGGCCGGAGAGCGCGATGGGCCGCCCAATCACAATCACCTCGATGGCTTCTTCGTCGACGAGCTCACGAAGTCGCGCCATAGTCCCGTCGTCACGAGCGATTGCTGGTCGCGGAAAGGCCATCATCGGCACCGAGTCGGTGACCGCGATGCCGCAGCGCTTCGTGCCGGGGTCGATGCCGAGGACTCGTGACATCCAGCTAGAGCGCCGCCGCCGCGCTCAGCACGGCGTCGATACCCTTCGGATCACGACCACCGGCTAGGGCCAGGCGCGCCGAGCCGCCGCCGCCTCCGCCGACCAGTGAAGCCAACTGTTTGACGCTGGCGGTGGCGTCCAGCGATTCGTCGCTCGCCACGGCAATCGACACCTTCTCGTCGAAGGCCCCCACCAAGACCACCACGCGACGTCCCCGGCGTTGCAGATCCGCCGCGAGCCATCGCAACTGTTCACCGGGATAGCCGTCCACCCTCGCGACCAATACGTCGGTAGTGATTTGCGCGTTTAACTCGTCGGCGAAGCGTGAGAGCTGCGCCTGGCGAAGCGACGAGAGCTCCTTTTCGAAGTCGCGTTGACGCTCCATTACGCGCTCCAACGCGGGCACCACGTCATCTACCGAGGATTTCAAGATCGACGCCACCGAACCGAGCGCCGTTTCCATGTCGTGGCTCCTTCGGTAGGCGCCCATGGCGCTCACGCCCTCGATTCGCCGCGTGTTCGAACCAATGGACGACTCGCTCACGATCTGGATCTGCCCGATATCGCCGAGGCGGTCCACGTGCGTTCCGCCGCAGAATTCGAGGCTATGGGCGCCGGCGCGCACCACGCGCACGCGCTCGCCGTATTTGTCGCCGAAGAAGGCGATCGCTCCCATGGTCTCGGCTTCCTTCTTCGTCGTCTGAATCGTGTTCACCGCTTCGTTAGCCACGACGTCGGTGTTCACCAGCGTCAGGATCTCGGACGTCTCTCGCGGCGTCACGCCGGCGCCGTGCGAGAAGTCGAAGCGCAGCCGGTCCGGTCCCACGAACGAGCCCTGTTGGCGAACGTGGTCCCCCAAGACGGTGCGAAGGCCGGCGTGCAAGAGATGGGTCGCCGTGTGATTGCGACGCGTCGCTTCACGCCGCTCGGGATCGATGGTGGCCACCGCGACCTGACCTGGTAGCAACTCGCCGGTGAAGTGCCCGCGATGGGCGAAAAGTCCGCCGGCGACGCTTTGGACGTCGTGCACCTTGAAACTGCCCGTCTCGGTGACGACCATTCCGGTGTCGGCGACCTGGCCCCCGGACTCGGCGTAAAAGGGCGTCGAGTCGAGGAAGAGCTCGCCAACCCCGTCCGGTCCGACGAGCGAAGCCAAGACTTCGGTCTCGACGCTGTAGCGCGACATGTCGCGTCCGACGAATTCGGTCGTACCGTGACGCTCGATGAGGTCGCGGTACTGCGCGTCATCGGCCAGATTCAACGCCTTGGACATGGAACGCGCGCGCTCGCGCTGGGCGGTCATCGCCTCGTCGAAGGCGCGGCGATCAACGCTCAACCCCGACTCCGAGACAATCTCGTCGGTGAGTTCGATCGGGAAGCCGTGCGTGTCGTGCAACTTGAAGGCCACGTCGCCCGGGAACACGGTCGCGCCGCTCGCAACCTCGCGTTGGGCCTCTTCGAGCAGTGAGAGTCCGGTCTTCAGGGTTCGCGCGAAACCGGCCTCCTCGCGTTCCAGCACTTCGACGATCAGGTCGCGGTCCTTCACCAGCACCGGATAGGCGAGACCCATCTTCTCGATGGTCGCGTCGACCAGTGACGACGCCAGGGCGCGGTCGGAGCCGGCGCGGCGCGCCGCGAGGATGGCGCGGCGGATGATGCGGCGCAACACGTAGCCCCGCCCCTCGTTGGACGGGAGCACGCCGTCGGCGACGAGCATGGTCATGGCGCGACCGTGTTCGGCGATCCGTCGAATCGCCACGTCGGTCGATTCGTCGGCGCCGTAGTCGACGTCGAGGGCGCGCGACGCTGTCTCGAGCAAGGGCGCGAAGAGGTCGGTCGCGAACACCGAATCGAGTCCGTTGAGTATGGCTAAGACGCGTTCGAATCCGGCTCCAGTGTCGATGTTCTTCTTCGGCAGTTCGGTGAGCGTGCCGTCGCTTCCACGGTCGTACTGCGTGAACACGAGATTCCAGAACTCCACGAAGCGGTCCTCGGCGCCGTGTTCGGGTCCCCCGTCGGCGCCGAACTGCGCGCCCTTGTCGAAGAAGATCTCCGAACTCGGACCGCACGGTCCGGTCGGGCCCATCTCCCAGAAGTTGTCCTCGCCGAGGCGCTGGATACGACTAGCCGGGACGCCGATGAGGTCGCGCCACAGTTCTTCGGCCTGATCGTCCGAGGTGTGCACGGTCACCCACAGACGCTCGGGGTCGAGTCCGAAACCCTCGGTGATCAGGCCCCATGCGTAGCGAATGGCGCCTTCTTTGAAGTAGTCGCCGAAGGAGAAGTTACCCATCATCTCGAAGAACGTCAGGTGGCGTTGCGTGGTGCCGATGATGTCGATGTCCAGGGCCCGGAAGCATTTTTGCACCGAGACCGCGCGCGCAAAGGGCGCCGGTTCCTCTTCGGTGAAATACGGCTTGAAGGGAACCATGCCGGCCACGGTGAAGAGCAGGCTCGGGTCGTAGGGGATCAGACTCGCCGAGGGCACGACCGTGTGGCCGTTGTCGGCGAAGTAGTCCAGAAAAATGGAACGTAGTTGGGCGGCCTCCACGGGCTTTACTCTACCGGCGGCCCGGATTTGGCCTCGTCCTCGCGTTGCACCATGACGCGCCACTGTTCGACCAGCGCCCTTTCGCGGCCGTACTCACTGGGGTCGTAGTAGCGCTGACCGATGAGCGCGTCCGGAAGATACTGCTGGGAGACCCAGCCGCGTTCGTAGTCGTGCGGGTACTGATAGTCCGTGCCGAAGCCCTGTTCCGACGCGCCGCGGTAGTTCGACCCGCGCAGGTGGTCGGGGACTTCCACCACGCCGCCCTCTTGCACGGCGCGCGTCACCGCGCCCAACGCTCTCGTCACCGAGTTGCTCTTGGGCATCAGTGAAAGCGTGATCGTCGCGTGGGCCAAGGTGAGGCGACCTTCGGGCAGCCCGATGAACTCGACGGTTCGCGCGGCGGCGTCGGCGAGGACCAGGCCCATGGGATCGGCCAGACCGATGTCCTCGCTCGCGAGGATGACCAGGCGTCGCGCGAGGAACCGAGGGCTCTCCCCGCTCTCGAGCATCGTGACCAGCCAGTAGAGCGCGCCGTCGGGGTCCGATCCTCGCACCGACTTGATGAAGGCGCTGATCTGGTCGAAATGCGTGTCGCGCGACTGGTGATAGAGGCGACCGTCGCGCGCCTGGGCAACGTGCTCGACCTGGACTAGGTCCGTGTCTCGGTCCTCCGCGCGTGCCAGGACGATCGCCGTGTCCAACGTCGTGAGCGCGACGCGCGCGTCACCGTCGCTGGCCGTGGTGATGGCTTCCATCGCCTCGTCGGTGAGGGAACTCTTACGCAGCTCCACGCCTCGTCGCACCAGCACCTCGAGGTCGTCCTCCGACAAGGGATGCAGTCGCCACAGGGAGGCGCGACTCATCAAGGCGGCGTTCACTTCGAAGTAGGGGTTCTCGGTCGTGGCGCCGACGAGGACGACTTGGCCGGTCTCGGTCGCCGGCAACAAGAGATCCTGTTGGGACTTGTTGAATCGATGGACCTCGTCAATGAAGAGCACGGTTCGCTGGTTCTGTTCACCGAGACGGTCGTGGGCGCGCGACAGCGCTTCGCGCACGTCTTTCACGCCGCTGGTCACCGCCGAAAGGCTCTCCACGGCGTAGCCCGCCGAGCTCGCCAGAATCCGGGCCAGCGTCGTCTTTCCCGTGCCGGCCGGTCCCCACAGGATCATGGACGTCAATTCGCCCGCCTCCACGAAACGTCGTAAGGGGCCGTTCGCTCCGACGAGGTGCGATTGACCGACCAGTTCGTCCAAGGTGCGCGGACGCAGGAGGTCAGCGAGTGGTGCGACCTGCTTGAGGCGCTGAGCGACGGCGTCGTCGAAGAGCGACGTAACTCACGAACCTTTCGGCGAGATGGTGAGGCGAAGTTCTCGCATCACCTTGGGCGTGACGCCCTTGGGTGCGCCGGTCATCAGGTCCGCACCCGACTGCGTCTTGGGATAGGCGATGACCTCACGGATGTTCTCTTCGCCCGCGAAGATCGCCACCAGTCGATCGATGCCGAAGGCGAATCCGGCGTGCGGAGGTGCGCCGTACTTGAAGGCGCCGAGCAGGAATCCGAAGCGACTCTCGGCCTCTTCTTCCGAGATGCCTAGCGCCCGAAAGACCCGTGATTGGATATCGGCGCTATGAATACGAACCGACCCACTGCCCAGTTCCCAGCCGTTCAGGACCAGGTCGTAGGCGCGCGAACGAACCTTCAACGGGTCCGTTTCGATCAGGTCCAGGTCGTCGGGGTGCGGCATGGTGAAGGGGTGGTGCGCGGCCATGGGGTGTCCGCTCTCGTCCACTCCTTCGAAGAGGGGGAACTCCGTGACCCACACGTACTTGTGCGGCCCCTCGCCGACCGGCGGCGATCCCAGCGTCGTTCGGATCGCCCCGAGCACGTGACACGCGTCGGCGTACTCGTCAGCCACGCAAAAGACGATGTCGCCAACCTCGGCGCCCTCGACGGAGGCAAGTGCCGCGCGCTCGGTGTCGCTGAGGAATTTCTCCAAGGGTGAGTCGAGTCCCTCGGGCGTGATTCGGAACCACGCCAGTCCCTTGGCGCCCAAGGACTTCGCCTGTTCGACCAATTCGTCCAGACGAGCGCGCGAGAAACTCGCCCCACCGGGCACGCTCATGGCCTTGACGGTCGGCGCCGAGAAGGCTTTGACCTCGGTCGCGGCGAACACGTCGGAGAGGTCCTGCAGCAGCATCTCGAATCGCAGGTCCGGCTTATCGGTGCCGTAACGATCCAGGGCCTCGGTCCAGGTCATCGACGGTATGTCCACGGGCCTCACGCCAGTCACCGCTTCGGCCGCGTCGAGCACGGCGACCGAAACGAAGCCCAGGACGTCATCTTGATCGACGAAGCTCGCTTCCATGTCAAGCTGCGTGAACTCGAACTGTCGGTCGGCGCGCAGATCTTCGTCACGCATGCAGCGCGCGATCTGGTAGTAGCGGTCGAAGCCGCCGACCATCAAGAGCTGTTTGGCGATCTGCGGGCTCTGGGGCAGGACGTAGAACTCGCCCGGCTGCAAGCGTGACGGCACGACGAACTCGCGTGAGCCTTCCGGCGTCGGCGCCCAGAGCAGCGGCGTTTCAACTTCGCAAAATCCCTGGGCGTCCATGGCGCGGCGGATCGCGCCGTTGACCACCGCGCGAAGTCGTAGGTTGCGCTGCATGTGTTCGCGACGTAGATCGAGGTAGCGATAGCGCAGGCGTACCTGTTCATCGATGTCGACCCGGTCATCGAGTTGAAAGGGCGGCGGCTCAGCCGTGGCCAATACTTCGACGACGCAGTCGGTCAGTTCGATCGACCCGGTGTCGAGCCGATCGTTCACGGTGCCTTCGGGACGGCGCGTCACCGTCCCGCTCACCCGTACAACGTATTCACTGCGAACGTCGACCGAGCCCTCGACGACGGCCTGAATGATGCCCGAGTGGTCGCGGACGTCGAGAAAGGCTAGATGCTCGCCGTGTTCGCGGCGCTTGGCGACCCAACCGCACACGCTGACTTTGGTGCCCACGTCACTCTCGCGCAGCGACGCGCACAATAGATCGCGCATGCTCGTGGATTCCTGCTTCTTCGACATCGTCAACTCTTCGTCAGTAGTTCGGCGACCACCGAGGCGACGTCACCACGGGCGACACGGCGCTGCGTCTGCTCGAAGTCGTCGCTTCGCAGGTCCCTAATCGTAACTTCGTGGGCCGCGAACTCTTGGGGACCGACCAGGAGGGCCAAGCGCGCGCCGGATTTGTCGGCCACCTTCATTTGGGACTTCATCGAGCGAGCGTCGTAGGCCCGCGCCGTGGCGAAGCCGGCGGCGCGTAACTCGTCGACCAGGACCGTGGCGACGTCGTCGCTCGTGGTGTCGATGACGAAGAGGTCCAGCGAGCGATCGACCAGGTTGCGCGGTTCGACGCCTTCGGCCTTTCGCGTGAGGAGTAGTCGTTCGACGCCGCTGCCGAAGCCGATGCCGCTGGTGGGCTTGCCGCCGAGTTGCTCGGCCAGTTTGTCGTAGCGCCCTCCCCCGCCGATGGCGTTCTGTGCGCCGCCGAGGGCGTCGGCGACGAACTCGAACGTCGTGCGCGTGTAGTAGTCGAATCCCCGAACCAGTCGCGGGTCCAACTGCGATTCGATGCCGATCGACGACAGGCCGGCCAGGACTTTGTTGAAGTGGATTCGACAGTCGTCACAGATATGGTCGATGAGCATCGGGCCCTCGCCGGTGACGGCGACACAGGCCGGGTCCTTGCAGTCCAGTAGGCGCAGCGGATTCTCCGACCAGGTCTTTCGGTGCTCGTCGCAGAGCCGATCGGCGTTCTTCTCCAGGTGCGCGCGCAGCAGCTCCAGGTAGGCGGCGCGACAGACGTCGTGACCCATGGAGTTGATCAGCAGACGGAAACGCTGCAGGCCCAGCGCCCGATAGAAGCGCTCGGCGAGGGCGATCACCTCGATGTCGACCGCCGGGTCGTCGGTGCCGAGCACTTCGACGCCCAGTTGGTGGTGCTGGCGATAGCGCCCGGCCTGGGGACGCTCGTAGCGAAAGGCCGCCGTCACGTACCAGGCTTTCCACGGCGTCGTGGGGCTGTGTTGAATGAAGGCGCGAACGACCGGCGCGGTCCCTTCGGGGCGTAACGCGTAGACCCGATCGCCGCGGTCCGAGAAGACGTACATCTCCTTCTTGGCGACGTCGCTGTCCTCGCCGATGCCGCGATTGAAGACGCCGACGTCTTCGAACATCGGCGTGATCACCAGTTCGAAGCCGTAGCGGTGCGCGAACTGTGCGAAGGTCGCCACTACGCCCTCCCATTCGGCCGACGCCGGCGCCAGGACGTCGTGGGTCCCCACGGGGGCTTGAAACGGGGTGACGACGTCGCTCATGAATTCTTGTTCTGTCCCGGTAGTTGGCGAAAGGCGTCGAAGACGCCGTCGACGCTCTTCAGCGCCGCCAACAGGCTACTGAGGTGCGTCGGGTCGGCCAGCTCCACGTCGAAGACCATGCGCACGATCCTCGACCCCGAGGTCGAGGTCGAACTCGAGATGATGCTGAGGTGGTACTCGGCGACCACCTTCGAGACGTCGAGGAGCAGTCGCGATCGATCGAAGGCCATGACCTCCAAGACCGCGCGGTACTGACCGTTCACCGAGCCGTCCCATTCGACGTCGATGATGCGCTCGCCCAAGCGCTGGGCCAGCGCCACCGCGTTCGAACAGTCGTCGCGGTGCACCGAGACTCCTCGCCCCTGCGTGATGAAGCCCATGATGCTGTCCCCCGGCACCGGTGAACAGCATCGCGCCAGGTGGATCATGACGTCATCCAGACCCTCGACGTACACCCCGGCCGTCCGTCGCGTCGTGCGGCTGGTGCGCGGCATGCGCGTGACCGTGGTCGGCATCTGCTCGGTGTCGCCCCCGCCGCGTAGTTCGCGGTCCAGCCGTTGGACCACGGCGAGGGCCGAGATCTGACCGCTGTCGATGGCCATGAAGAGCGCGTCGAGGTCCTCTAAGTTCATCGCCGCGATGACCGTGTCCAGAGCGCTCGACGAGAGCGAGGTGGCGATGGGCAGGCCCTCGCGGCGAAGGGCCTTGGTCAGTTCCTCGCGACCGCCCTCGATCGCGTCGTCTCGTCGCTCGCGCTGGAACCATTGGCGGATCTTGGACTTGGCGCGCGACGACTGGGCGATGGCGAGCCAGTCGCGCGAGGGACCGGCGGTGTCGCTCTTGCTGGTGACGATCTCGACCACGTCGGCCGAGCGTAGGACCGTGTCGAGTGGCACCAGTCGACCGTTGACCTTGGCGCCTACGCAGTGGTGGCCGACCTCGGTGTGCACGGCGTAGGCGAAGTCGATCGTCGTCGCGCCCTCGACCAGGGCGATCACCCGGCCTTTGGGTGTGAAGACGTAGACCTCGTCTTGGCCGAGGTCGAGCTTCAAAGCTTCGAGGAAGGCGATTGGGTCGTTCTCCTCCTCTTCGACGTCGGCCAATCGCTGCATCCAGGCCACCTCTTTGTTCGAGGCGCCCTCTTTGTAGCCCCAGTGCGCGGCCACGCCGAACTCGGCGCGCCGGTGCATCTCGAAGGTCCGGATCTGCACCTCGACCGATTTGCCCCGGGGTCCGATGACCGTGGTGTGCAGCGACTGGTACAGGTTGAACTTCGGTGAGTTGATGTAGTCCTTGAATCGTCCGGGGACGGGGGACCACAGCGCGTGGATGGCGCCGATCACGGCCCAGCAGTCGCGGTCCTCGTCGACCACGACGCGCAGCCCCACCAGGTCGAAGATGTCGTCGAACTCCTTGCCGCCGATGACCATCTTCTCGTAGATGCTCCACAGGTGCTTCGGCCGTCCCCGGACATCGGCCTTGATGCCGAACTCATCTAACTTGGCCGAGAGCGTCGCCATGACCTCGCCGAGGTAGTCCTCGCGCTCGGGCTGACGCGCCGCCACCATCTGTTCGATCTCGGCGTAACGCTTCGGGTGCAACGTCGCGAAGCTGAGGTCCTCGAGCTGCCACTTGACCTGCTGGACGCCGAGTCGGTGGGCCAACGGCGCGTAGACGTCAAGCGTCTCTTGGGCGATGGCGCGCTGACGGGCCATGGGCATGACCGAGATGGTGCGCATGTTGTGCAAGCGGTCGGCCAACTTGATCAGCAGTACTCGCCAGTCTTGGGCCATGGCGATGAACATCTTGCGGATGGTGGCGGCCTGTTGCTCTTCCTTGGAATCGAACTCCAAGCGGTCGAGCTTGGTGACGCCGTCCACGACCGCGGCGACCTGGTCCCCGAACTCGTGAGCCACCCACTCCTTCGTGATGCCGGTGTCTTCGACGGCGTCGTGCAGCAGGGCCGCGGTGATGGTGGTCTCGTCTAGTCCCAGGTCGGCCGCAATGTCGGCCACCGCGATCGGGTGGGTGACGTAGGGCTCGCCGGTGCGACGAAGTTGGCCCTCGTGCGCCTTGATGGCGGCCGCGCCGGCGCGACGGATGACCTCGACGTCGCCGTCGGCGTGGTGTTCGAGGAACCGTCCGATGAGACGTTCAATAGACCCGGTCAGGGCGGGGTCCGCCGAGGAGCGAGAAGTGAGACTGACCATGAAGTCAGCCTAATGGCGGCCTATCGGCGTTTTTGTTTACGCGCGCGCGCCTGAATGGTGCCGCGTGACAGCGTGCCCGGCGCCGTTCGCGGGAGCGTTCCGGTCGACGCGCTGGAACGCGCGACGCGCTGGGCGCCGTCACCGGCGAGCAGCGCCGCCGCGGCCGGGGTGAGCACTTGCTGGTCGCCGCGCAGTCGCGCCCGCTCGGCCAACTCGCGAAAGCGCGGCTCGCGCTCTTTCATCCACGCCAGCAACGGGCTCGCGATGAAGATTGACGAATAGGCCCCGCTCATCAGACCGACGAAGAGCGCCAGGCCGTAGTTCTGCAACGTCGTGGCGCCGAGGAGGTCGGCGCCGACCAACAGCACCGCGAGGACCGGCAGAATCGCGACCAGTGACGTATTAATAGAGCGCGCCAACGTCTGGTTCATCGAGAGGTTCACCATCTCGCCGTAGGTGAGGTCGCCGCTCTTCAAGATCCCTCCGGCGTTGTCGCGCACTCGGTCGAAGACGACCACGGTGTCGTAGAGCGAGTAACCGAGAATGGTGAGGATCGCGATGACGGTGTCCGGCGTGATTTGGAAACCGAACAAGGAGAAGACGCCTACGGTGACGAGCAGGTCGTGGACCATGGCGATGAAGGCCGCCAGCGCCATCTTGGGTTCGAAGCGAATGCTGATGTAGGCCACGACGGCGATGAAGAAGACGATCAATGCTTCGAGCGCGCGGTGCGTGATCGAAGCCCCCCAGGTCGGTCCGACGCTGCTCGTCGAGACTTGGTTGGCACTCACACCGGCCGCTTTGGCCATGGCGCCGGAGACCTTGTTCGAGAGGGCCGTCTGGGCTTGGCTACTCAACGATTTGATGTCGGCGGTGACCTCGTAGGTCTGCGATCCCAGCTTCACGACGGTCGGGTTGTTGAGCCCGGCATTCTTGACCGCCGTGGTCATGGCCGAGATCGTGGAGTGCGGCGCGAGGACCTCCCACGAACTTCCACCCTTGAAATCGATGCCGAGATTGAAGCCGCGTATCCCCAGGGACGCCAGTCCGAGCACAATGATGACCATCGAGATCGTGAACCAGGTTCGCTTGCGACCGACGAAGTCGATCGTGGTGCGTCCTTGGTAGATGCGACCGAGGCGCCCGGGCGTCTTTTCTTCGGTGGTCACGTCATCACTCATGGGCGCTCACTCCCGGGGTCAAGCCGGCGGCCATCGACAGCGCCGACGTGCCCTCATTCGTGCGACGACCGAGCAGAATCACCAACGGCCGGGTGAAGTACCAGGTGATAAAGACGTCCATCAACGTGGAGAGGCCCAGGAAGAAGGCGAAGCCCCGCACGTCGCCCACGGCGATGAGGTACAGCAAGATGGCGGCGAGGAGGCTGACCGTGTCGGCGGCCAAGACCGTGCGCCAGGCCGAGCGGAAACCCCGATCGACCGAGGTGCGGATCGAGCGCCCTGCTCGGGCCTCGTCTTTCAATCGTTCGAAATACACGATGTAACTGTCAACGGTGATACCGATAGACACAATTATCCCGGTGATGCCGGCCAGGTTAAAACTGGGCGCCAGGGCGGTATGGCCGAGTGACGAGATAATCGCCCACAGCAACGCCGCCGTCGTGGCGAGACCGAGCACGATGACCAGACCCAAGGCGCGGTAGTAAAGAATCGTGTAGAGCAACACCAGCGCCAGACCGACGAGGCCGGCGCCGAGACCGGCCACCAGGGCACTGTGACCGAGGGTCGGCGAGACGATCTCGGTGTTGAGAGGATTTAACCGAACCGGGAGCGCGCCGAACTCCATGGCGATGGCCAGGTTCTTCGCGCCCTGTTCGGTAAACGATCCCGATATCTGACCGGAGCCGGCGAAACTGGTGAAGGCGGCCTGCCCCGGTTGAATGAGCGGCGCCGACTGAATCACCCCATCCAGTTCAATCGCCAGCGCCTGGTGAAAGTTCTTGCTGGCCACGGCGTCCCACTCCGGGCTGCCCGTTTTGGTCAGGGTGTAGTTCACGACCCACGCGCCGACTTGGTCCTGTTGAGCCAGGGCCTTGCCGATGGCCTGCCCGGTCAGTTCCGAGGGCCCGAGAAGATAGCGCACCCCGGGAGAGCCGAGGAGCGGAAGGATGACGTTGTCTTTCGCGAAGTCCTTGTTGGGATCGGTCGTCTTGACGACCGAGTAGGCCGGATCGACCGCCAGCGAGTTGCTACTAAATCCCTGCGGGGAGTTGTTCGGCGTGACCCCGAGGGCGGCGGCGGTCCAGAGGTAGGAACTGGCGCAGGCCGGTACCGATCCGGTAGTGGTCTTGGCCTTCTTCGTCGGCTCGGCGACCTGGCAGAGCACGGGACGAAACAACAACTGCGCGGTCTCGCCCACGAGCTTCAACACTCGCCGGGCGTCGGTGACGCCGGGAACACTGACCACGACGTTCTTGCCCTGCAGGTTGACCGCGGCACCCGAGACGCCGAGGCCGTTAACGCGGTTGTTCAAGATCGTGACGACCTCTTGCATGTCGGCGTTCGTGGCGTGCGTGGCCGGGGTGTACACCACCGAAAGGCCTCCGGCGAGGTCCAGGCCCAGTTTCGGTCCCCATCCCAGTGACAGAGTCGCCACCAATGAACCGAACGCAATCGCGATCGTAAGGATGAGGCTGACGATCATCGATCGTCGAGAACCGACCTGTTGGGCCATTACTGCTGGTCGCCTTCTTCGTGGTGTTCGTCGTCGGCGGATTCGGCCACGGCGGCCGGCGGATCGTATTTGCGCGCGATCGCCGTGGGGACGAAGTCCAGTTCCACGCCGCTCGAGCCACGAAGGGTGATGAGGCCGTCCTCCATCTTCACGACGGTGCCGACAAAACCACCGATGGTCTGAGCGCGCTCTCCCAGCTCCACCTTGCGGTTGTTCAAACGCGCGGCCTTCTGCTTCTGAGAACGGGGGCGAATATAGAAGAAATAGAGGGATCCGAAGACCACCACGTAGACCAGAATGAGGATGGGACTGATGGACGAGCCCGTCTTTTTGGTGGTCGCCAACAACAAATCAACCGCGAACAACATAGGGAATTCCTCCGTATATAGACAAAGAAACCCTAGTCGTTTTGGGCCAACGCTTTAGACCAGCCCACCGCCGCGGGGCGTTATTCCCAAGTGATGGTAGGCCCGTTCGGTCGCTACGCGACCACGGGGCGTTCGAATCAACAGACCGTCGCGCAACAAGAACGGCTCGTACGCGTCTTCGATCGTCGAAGGCTCTTCGCCACAGGCGTGCGCCAGCGTCGTGAGTCCGACCGGCTGATTGGCGAACTGTCGACAGAGCAGTCCCAGGATACGACGGTCGATTTTGTCGAGGCCGAACTCATCGACCCCGAAGAGCGCCAGACCCTCGACGGCCACGTCGTCGTCCACGACGTCGTGGCCCTGGACCGCGGCGAAGTCGCGAACTCGTCGCAGTAAGCGATTGGCGATGCGTGGCGTGCCGCGGCTGCGACCGGCGATGATCGCGGCCGCCTCGCCCTTCAACGTCACGTCCAACAGGCCGGCCGAACGGCTGACGATCACTGTCAGGTCTTCGGGGTCGTACAGGTCGAGTTGCCCGACGAAGCCGAACCGGTCGCGCAACGGTGCCGCGACCAATCCGGTGCGCGTCGTGGCGCCGACCAACGTGAAGTTCGGCAGATCGAGTCGGATGGCGCGCGCCGACGGTCCGCGTCCGATCATGACGTCGAGGCGACGGTCCTCCATCGCCGGATAGAGGATCTCTTCCACGCCACGCGATAGTCGGTGGATTTCGTCTACGAAGAGCACGTCGCCGTCTTGGAGGTCGGTGAGCAGTGCGGCCAAGTCACCGGGTCGCGAGAGCACCGGTCCCGAGGTGATGCGCAGTCCCGCGCCCATCTCGGCGGCGACGATGCTCGCCAACGAGGTCTTGCCGAGTCCCGGGGGTCCGGCGAACAAGAGGTGATCGGCCGTCTGGTGGCGCGCCCGGGCCGATCCCAGCACGATCTCGAGGTGGCGCACCAGTTCGCGCTGTCCGACGAATTCGGCCAAGGTGCTCGGCCGCAGTGACACCTCGGCGCGACGGTCCTGTTCGTCGGCGACCAGGGCCACCACGTTACGCGTCAACTGCTCGACGTCGATCTCGTGACGGCTCACGGTCGCCTCAGCAGTTGGAGCGCCTGACGAAGCGCCGCGCCTTCGTCATCCGAGAGCGTGGTGCCGCTCAGGGCCTGCCGGACCTCTTGCGTGCTGTAGCCGAGTCCTCGAAGGGCGTCTTCGATGGCGTCGTTCTGCGGAGCGGCCTTCGTCGTGACGAAGGCGTCCGGTACCACGACCTTGCCCTTCAGTTCGAGCACGATGCGACTGGCGGTCTTGGGACCGATGCCCGGGATTCTGGCGATCGTCTTGGCGTCGTCGCTCTCGATGGCCGTGGCCAGATCACCGGTGGACATCGTTCGAAGGGCGGCGAGCGCCGTCGACGGTCCCACGCCGGGCGTCACCAACAACAGTTCGAAGAACTCGCGGTCCAGGTAGCTCGGAAAACCGTAGAGCACGATGGCGTCGTCGCGCACCGCGGTGAAGACGTAGAGGTCGACGACGTCCCCGACGCGGTAGTCGTCCTGGGAGGCGACGCTCACTTCGTAGCCCACGTCGTGCACGTCGAGCACGATCGCGCCGTCCTTGTGGTGATGCAACACCTGGCCGTGTAGCCAACCGATCATGCGCGACTCTCGATCGGATACTTCTGCTCACTGCGCACCACCAAGAAGTACGTGATGGCGAGGGCCAAAGCGTCCGCGGCGTCGGCCGGCTGGGGTATCTCAGCCAGGCCGCAGAGTCGCGCCACCATGCCTTGGACCTGGACCTTGCTCGCCGCTCCGTACCCGGTGACCGCCAACTTGACCTCCTGGGCGTTGAACTGGCGAACAGGCAGGTTGATCGCCGACGCCAGGGCGACCGCGACGCCGCTGGCTTGCGCCACGGGGATCGCAGTCTTGGCGTTTCGCTGGTAGAAGACCCTTTCGACGACGACGGCGTCCGGACTGGTCTCTTCCAACAACGTGCGCAGTTCGACGAGTATCTGGCCCAGGCGAAGTTCGACCGCCGCTTCGTGGTCCGTTTCGATGGTTCCAGCGCGAATCGCCCGAAAGGACTCGACCCCTTGGAACGATCCTTCGACCAGGCCGTAGCCACAACGGGTCAATCCGGGGTCGATCCCGAGTACGAACATACGTTCGATACTAGACCTCAATCGACCGAGAAACCGGGAATTAACCCTCGTACGACGAGAGAATCTCGTCGGCGATATCGAAATTAGAGAAGACGTTCTGGACGTCATCGTGGTCATCGATGGCGTCCATCAGACGAAGGATCTTCTTGGCTTCGGTTTCGGAGTCGACCGGAATCGAGTTCTGGGGAATCAACGTAAGTTCAGCGCTCAGCACCTTGGCGCCGTAGCCGTCCAGCGCGTCGCGCACCGATCCGAGGTCCTGGGGCTCGGTCGTGACCGTGAAGTTCGCGCCGCTGGACTCGAAGTTCTCTCCCCCGGCGTCCATGACCCACTCGAGCAACTGGTCCTCGTCGAGGGGACCCTTGAGTTCGATGACGCCCTTGCGGTCGAACTGCCACGACACGGCGCCGGGTTCGGCGATCGTGCCGCCGTTACGCGCGAAGACGTGCTTGATCTCGGCGCTGGTGCGGTTGCGATTGTCGGTCAGCGTCTCCACGATGACCGCGACGCCGTCGGGGCCGTAGCCCTCATAGCTGATCGCCTCGTAGCGCACGCCTTCGAGTTCACCGGTACCGCGCTTGATGGCGCGCTCGATCGTGTCCAGGGGAACCGAGGCCTCGCGGGCCTTCTGGTACATGGTGCGCAGCGAAGCGTTGGTGTCGACGTCACCGCCGCCTTCTCGCGCGGCGACTTCCACTTGACGAATCAACTTGGCGAAGACCTTGGCGCGCGCGCTGTCTTTGGCGCCCTTGCGATGCTTGGTCGTTGCCCATTTCGAATGGCCGGACATCAAATCCTCCTGCCCAATTGGGCTTTATTACTGTACCGGACTTTCAAAGTGCGTCGACGAAGAGCCGGTGAATCCGATCGTCGTTCGTCAGTTCCGGGTGGAACGAACAGCCCCAGATTCGTTCGCGACGAACCAGCACCGGGTGCTCGCCATCGCCGTGGTCGTGAACGGCGAGGACTTCCAAGTCCTCGGACCAGGTTTCGATCTTCGGCGCCCGGATGAACACGCCGGGCACCTCACCCAGGCCCTTCACGTTGACCAGTGTCTCGAAACTCGAGATCTGACGGCCGTAACCGTTGCGACGTACCGCCAGTGGCAGCACGTCGAAACTCCACTGGTCGCTTCGACCGTCGAGGATTTCGTGGGCCAGCAGGATCAGTCCGGCGCACGTGCCCAAGACACTCAGCCCGTCTTCGATCTTCTTCTCCAGTGTCGCGCGTATGTCCGACGTGGTCAGCAGATAGGCGATCGTGGTGGACTCCCCACCGGGCATCACCAGGCCGTCCAGGTCGTCGAGTTGTTCGACACCGCGCACAGCTACCACGTCCGCACCCACGCGCTCGAGCATGGAGGTGTGTTCGCGCACATCGCCCTGGAGGGCGAGGACGCCAACGCGAGGCACGTCTACCAGCCGCGTTCGGCGAGACGCTGCTCCAACGAGGCCGTCTCGATGCCCTTCATCGCGGCGCCGAGTCCGGTCGAGACCTTGGCGACCACGTGCGCGTCACGGAAGTGCGTCGTCGCTTCGACGATGGCCTTGGCCATGCGCTCGGGATCGTCACTCTTGAAGATGCCCGAACCGACGAAGATCGCCTCGGCGCCGAGTTGGAGGACGAGCGCGGCATCGGCCGGGGTCGAGATGCCGCCGGCGCAGAAGAGCGGGACGGGAAGTTTGCCGGTCAGCGACACCTCTTGGATCAGGGGCAGGGGCGCCTGGAGGTCCTTGGCCAGCGCGAACAGTTCGTTGGCGTCGGCCGATTGGAGTCGACGCATCTGCGCGTTGATCGTGCGTAGGTGTCGAACGGCCTCGACCACGTTGCCGGTGCCGGCCTCGCCCTTGGAACGAATCAGGCAGGCGCCCTCGCCGATGCGCCGAAGGGCCTCGCCGAGATTCGTCGCGCCACACACGAACGGCACGGTGAAGGCCCACTTGTCGATGTGGTTCTCCTCGTCGGCCGGCGTCAGGACTTCTGACTCGTCGATGTAGTCGACGTCGAGCGCTTCGAGGATCTGGGCTTCGGCGAAGTGACCGATGCGGGCCTTGGCCATGACGGGAATGGTAACCGCGGCCTGGATCCCTTGGATCATCTCAGGATCGCTCATTCGAGCGACGCCTCCGTCGCGACGGATGTCCGAGGGAACGCGCTCGAGGGCCATCACCGCGACGGCGCCCGAGTCTTCGGCGATCTTGGCCTGCTCGGGGTTGACGACGTCCATGATGACGCCGCCGCGAAGCATGTCAGCCAACCCGCGCTTGACGAGGGCCGAACCGATGATTGAGGAATCGTGCGATGAACTCATGGCCACCAGCCTAATTGCCTTGGGTTACCACTCTTCGAGTGCTCGGGCGCGCAGTTCCACGTCGTCGAGGTCACTGAGATCGCTCGCGCGCCCGCTCCAGATGTCGAACCATATCCAACGCCACTGCGCGTACGTGGCGCCGGCGAAGAACGAGGTGCTCGACAGTTGCTGGCTCGCGCACTTGCGCAGCGCCTCGGCCAATCCCGGCGGGTAGCGAATGGCGGCGGCCGCGACCTCGTCGGCGCGATAGGCCAGTCCCTGACCGGCCAGCGCGCGTCGCGACTCATCGTTCGTGACGGCGACGGCCGCGACACTCTCACGCAACAAGAGACCGAGGCGGTGTCGCGCGAGACAGTGCGCCACTACGCCTTCGAGTTCGATGAGCGCAAAATCGCGCATCAGCGCGTCGGTCACGAAGAAGGAGAGTCCGGTGCCACTCGGTACGAGCGCGGCGTTGTAGCCGGGGTCGCTCACGATGAAGGTGTTGACGGCGTCGACGCCGAAGGTGGCGGCCAGTCGGTCCATGACCGTCGTGAGGCGGAGGCGATCCTTCTCGGTGCCGCCGGCCTTGAACTGATCGACCACGAGGTTCCCGAGCGTGAGTCCCTTGGCTTCGTAGCGCACCAGCGCGCGACGCAGATCCCATCCGTAGAGCAACGCGATGGCGATGCCCACCAACGGGAGCCAGGGCACCACGACGACCCCGGCGATCAACGCCACCACCACAATGGCCACGCCGATGCTCTCGGGCAACTTCTTGCGCAGGGCGAAACTGCGCACGACCTTTTGATTCGCGTGCTTTTCGGCGTTGGTGGGCGAATAGGGGTTCTGCCAGTTCGGATCGAGCACCGGGGCGACGTAGCGCGGTCCGCGGTCGCGCGATGAATTCGAGCGGCGAGACCTCGAGCGTTGCTTGGTGGCCATTACCTCAGGTTAACGGGTCGCTGAAAATCGTTCGCGGGCCGACGAATAGAGATCTTGGTAGCGGTCCATCAACGTCGACATCGACCACCCGTTCGCGTGCGCCTTCGCCTTGGCGATCAACGCCGGCGTCTCGTCTCGAAGGGCGCGATCGATGGCGCGCTCGAGGCTGGTGTCGTCGCCCGGCGTGAACATCGTGGCGAAACCCGACGCCGCCTCGCGGTACCCCTCGATGTCACTGGCCACCACGGAGGTTTCACTGGCCATTCCTTCGAGCAGAATCATGCCGAAGCTCTCACCCCCGAGCGACGGCGCGATCAAGGCGTTCGCTCGGCGCAGCCACCGTCGCTTCTCCTCGTCACTCGGCGCCCCCGCGAACTCGATGGCCGGGTCTCCAGCCGCCAGCGCTTCGAGGAAACGCCGCTGCGGCCCGTCGCCTAAGACGACGAGTCGCCAGGTATCCCCGCCGGCGTTGTGCGCGCGCACGGCGTTGATGGCGTGGGCCACCCCTTTGCGTTCCTCGTGGCGGCCGAGCACCACGAGCACGGTCTCGTCGTTGCGCTCGCGCGGGGTCGCGACGAAGCGTTCCATTTCGAATCCGTTGAAGAGGACCGTCGGCACGATGCCGCACGCGGCCGTGATCGTCGCGGCCGACGACGCGCTGACGGCGGCCGTGGCGTCGAGGTGGCCGGCCAGTCGTCGAAGCAGGGGCTTGGTCAAGCTGAGTGCCGGTCCTCCACCGCCGCGGTGGAAGGTCGCCACCGCCGGGGCCCGGTGCGCGCGCAGTACTCCCCAGCCAATGAGGGGCGCAAAAGGCTCGTGGAAGTGCACCACGTCGGGGCGAAAGTTCGCCACGGTCCGCGCGGCGCCTCGCGACGCGGCGGGTGACAGCGTGAGCGGAGCCCGGCTGCCGTTGGCCGGGACCTTCAGGACCGCTCCGAAGCGTGCCACTTGCGCCGGCGTGTCGTAGGCGGCGGTGTCCTTGCCGTCGGGCGCCACCAGTAATACGTCGTGGCCGCGACGAGAGAGCTCGCGGCTCATGGCGAGGGCCTGCTCCTGCGCTCCGCCGTACGCGCTCAGCGCGTAGGACGACACGATCGCGACGCGCAACTCAGGAACCGTCGAATCGTGGTTGCAACACGTGCCACTGCTCGGGCGCTCGGCGGATGAGGCCCTCGAGCTCCACCGCGAGGGCCTGGGTCACTCGCGTCACGTCGTCGCGCAAACGACCGAGTCGTTCGGCGGCGATGGGCGGCGTGATGACGGCGAAGTGGTCGCGACCGGGTCCCGAGTAACAGGCCGCCGCTACCAGCGTCGCACCGGTGCGCAGGGCCAGGGTGGCCGGGCCGCCCGGCAGACGGACGCGTTCACTGAAGAACTCCACCTCGATGCCGTTGCCTTGGAGGTCGCGGTCACAGAGCAGTCCGACGACGCCGCCTCCCCTCAGCGTCTCCAACATGACCGTGCCGGCGTGTTCGTCCAGTGGTTCGATGCGAATCCCGATCGACTCGCGCTTCTCCTTGAACCAGTCGAACAGTGCCGGCGGCTCGAGGTCTTCGGCCACCGCGGTCATGCCGAGACCGAGCGAGTTGAGATACGACCCGCCCCACTCCCAACTGCCGATGTGCGGCAGCGCGATGATCGTGCCGCGGCCCCTCGCCTTGGCGTCGTAGAGGTACTCCAGTCCTTCGCCGATGCGAAAGCGCCGAAAGACGCGTTCCGGTTTGATGCCCGGTAGTTTCGCTCCCTCGGCCCAGTACTGCCCGTAGCTCTCGAATCCCCGCTCGACGAAGTGCTCCAGCGCCTGATCGTCGAGCTCGTCGGTGCCGACGCGCAACGCGTGCGCGATATTGGTACGAAGGTTCCGGCGCGCGCCGCGGCTGCGTCGGCCCACCAGTTTGGCCAGGCGCGTCGCCAAATACACGTCGAAACGCTCCGGCAGTCGTTCCATGACTGCGCCGAGCGTCTTGAACAGCGTGACCTTCGATCGGTCGCCCACGGTTAGCGACGTGACGTGCGGCTGAGTCCTCGACGAATCCGGCTGCTGTGGTGGTGGATCCGCCCGGCTTGGGTCATCGGCGGATCGGCGCTGGCCGCGATCTGCCAGATTCGCCAGAAGCGGCCAGCGGCGGTCATGGCCGTGAGCGCCAGCATGATCCAAAGCACGGGGATGAAGATCGGCTTGGCCAGTAGTCCCACGCCCAAGAGAATCATCCGCTCGGCGCGTTCCATGAGTCCGCCCTTGGCGTCCAGTCCGAGGCTCTCGGCCTTCGAGCGCTGATAGGAGATCAGGTACGTGGTGGTGAGAATCGCGAAGGGCAACAGCACCAGTTGACCGTGACCGTGCGCCGTCAGATAGAAGGCGACGCCGCCGAGGATCAAGGAGTCCGAGACGCGGTCCATGACCGAGTCGAAGAACGCGCCGCGCTGGCTGGCGCGCTTCGAGGCCTTGGCGACCGGTCCGTCGAAGAGGTCGTGGAATCCCGTCAGGGTGAGGAGCACGATGGCGATCCAGAAGTGCCCCAGGGCGATCATCCAGGCCGTGGCGAAGGAGAAGACCAGTCCCGAGAAGGTGAGCACGTCGGCTGAGAATCCGATGCGGACCAGCCATCGACCCGTCGGCAGCGTTACCGTCTCCACCGACTTCCTAAAGTTTCCGTCGAGCATCGATCCTCCGGATCCCGTCCCTCAATTGTAACGAATCGTCATATCCAGCGGTCTCAAAATCTCTCGTGGACCTTTCGCCACGTTGATTCCAGTGATTCGGGCAAAACGCGAGTTTCGCCGATGGTGGTCATGAAGTTGGTGTCGCCCAGCCAGCGCGGCAAGACGTGACCGTGCAAATGCTTGGGAATTCCGGCTCCGGCCGCCTGGCCCAGGTTTAGGCCGATGTTCATGCCATCGGGGCCGTAGGCCGCCTCGAGGGCCACGACGGTGCGCCGCAGCATCACGTAGTAGTCCGTGTATTCGGCGTCGGTGAGCTCTTGGAGCACGGACACGTGCCGCCTCGGCAGGATCAAGACGTGCCCCGAGCCGTAAGGAAAGGCGTTCAAGACCACGAACGTGAGGTCGCTCTTGGCGATGACCCCGGTGCTCTCGTCGACCGGCTCTTCGGCTAGCGCGCAAAAGACGCACGCGCCGTCGTCGGCGTGACTCTGCGCGACGTTCGCAACGTAGTTCTCGCGCCACGCGGCCGAGAACCGCTCGAGGGCCACTACCGGTCCTCGGGAGAACCGTGGGCGGCGACCTCGTCGACGAGGCGCTCGCGAAACGCCGCCACGCTCACTCCGCGTTCGGGGTCGTTCGAACCGCGCGCGTTGACCCCGAGCGTGGCCCTTTCGACGTCGTCGTCACCGACCACGAGGATGTAGGGAATCTTCTCGAGCTTGGCCCTTCGAACGCGCGCGCCCAGTGGTTCGCTGGCCACTTCGACGTTCACTCGCAGACCGTCGAAGGAGAGGGTCTCGGCGACGTAACTGGCGTACGCGTCGTGATCGTCGCGCACCCCGAGGACCCGAACCTGCTCGGGACAGAGCCAGGTCGGCATGTTGCCGGCGTAGTGCTCGAGGAGTATGGCCATGAAACGCTCCACCGAGCCGAACAGGGCCCGGTGAATCATGATGGGCACCCGGCGGGTGTTATCGGCCGCGATGTAGCTGGCGTCGAAGCGCTGGGGCGTCTGGAAGTCGAGTTGCACGGTCGAGATCTGATGGGTCCGGCCGATAGCGTCGCGGGCCTGAACCGAGATCTTCGGCCCGTAGAACGCGCCACCACCGGGGTCCATCACCAACTCCAGTCCCGCCGCCACCGCCACTCGCCTCAACGTCGCCTCGGCCTCATCCCATTCTTCGTCGGTCCCCACCGCCTTGCCCGGAGGGCGAGTGGAGAGTTCGAGGTAGAAATCATTGAGTCCGAAGTCGCGCAGCAGGTCCAGCACGAACTGCAGGGTGCGCGTCAACTCCTCGGCCATCTGCTCCTTCGTGCAGAAAATGTGGGCGTCGTCCATGGTCATCCCTCGCACGCGAGTGAGTCCGTGAACGGCCCCGGACTTCTCGTAGCGATAGACCGAACCGAACTCGAAGTAGCGAAGCGGTAGGTCGCGGTAACTGCGCTGGCTCGACTTGAAGATCAACATGTGGAAGGGACAGTTCATCGGTTTCAGGTAGTACTGGGTGCCGCCGTCGAGCTCCATGGGCGGGTACATCGACTCAGCGAACCATTCGAGGTGACCGGAGATCTCGAAGAGGTCGGACTTGGTGATGTGGGGTGAGTAGACGAAGTCGTAGCCCGAGGCCTCGTGGCGCTGACGCGAGTACTCCTCCATCACGCGGCGCATCGTGCCGCCCTTGGGGTGAAAGACCGCCAGTCCCGGACCGATCTCACTGGGGAAAGAGAAGAGGTCCAATTCCGCCCCGAGCTTGCGGTGATCGCGCAGTTCGGCCTGGGCCATCTGTTCGAGGTGCGCTTTCAGCGCGGCGTCGCTCTCCCAGGCCGTGCCGTAGATGCGCTGCAACTGCGGGTTCTTCTCGTCGCCGCGCCAGTAGGCGCCGGCGACGCGGGTCAGCAGGAAATGTCCGAGATGCGCCGTCGAGGGGACGTGCGGACCGCGACAGAGGTCGGTAAAGGCCGACGAGTTCGAATACGTGGAGACCCGGGACGCCGAGCCCACTTCGGCGAGGTCTTCGTCGGTCGGGGCCTTCGCCACCGCGTTGATGATCTCGAGCTTGAACGGTTGGTCCCGGAAGAGCGCCAGGCCTTCGTCGATCGAGTACTCGTGTCGGGTGAACGGCTGGTCCTCGGCGATGATCGAGCGCATCTCTTCGTCGATGCGAATCAGGTCGTCGTCACTGAAGTGCGCCCCGCCCGGTAGTTCGAAGTCGTAGAAGAAGCCGTCGGCGATGGCCGGGCCTATGGCGTAGTGCGCCCCGGGCCAGAGACGGGTGACGGCTTGGGCCAGTACGTGAGCGCTGGAGTGACGGATCACCTCGCGACCGAGGTCGCTCTGGGGCGTCACAATCGCGACGGTGGCGTCGTTGGGCAGCGGCGCCGTGAGATCCGTCAGTTGGCCGTTGACTTGGGCCGCCAGAGCGTCTTTCGCCAGACGTTTGCCAATTGCGCTCGCCAGGTCGTGCGCCGACGAACCGTCGGGAAGCGTGCGCCGACTGCCGTCCGGGAGCTGAACTTCGATGTCAGACATTTGGGCCACTCATTGTCAAATGTTAATGCCTAACAATGAAGCGGCTGGGGCGACGTTGAAGCCGGCGTGTGCGGCGTCGTCGACCGCGCGCAACGCCGCCGGACCATCGAGGTCGTCATCGAGAGCGTCACGCACGTCGTCCAAGACCGAGCTCGGTCGACCGTTGATGAGCGTCGAGCGCCACGTGGCGAGACGGGATTGAGCCATGGCGAGTAACTCGTCGCGCCACTCCCAGTCCTCGCGGTAGTGGTGGTCGAGCAGCGCCAAGCGAACGGCGGCCGGTTCGGCGCGCGCCGCCAGCTCTTCGACGAAGACCAAGTTGCCCAGGGACTTCGACATTTTCGTGCCGTCGAGTCCCACCAGTCCGGTGTGCATCCAGTGCTTCACGAACGGAGCGCCCGAAACCGATTCACTCTGGGCCGCTTCGCATTCGTGATGCGGAAACGCGAGGTCGCGACCGCCCCCGTGCACATCGAGGGTCACGCCGAGGTCGCGCAGCGCGATCGCCGAGCACTCGATATGCCATCCCGGTCGTCCCGCCCCCCAGCGGGATTCCCAGGCCGGTTCGTCCTCTAAGGACGGCTGCCAGAGCACGAAGTCCAGCGGGTCGCGTTTGTTGGGATCGTCGGGACGCCCTCCGTGCACGGCCGCGAGTTCCAACATGGCGCTGCGGTCCTCGTGGCTCACCTGTCCGAACTTGGGAAACTTCGAAACCTCGAAGTAGACGGATCCGTCGACCTCGTAGGCCAGTCCCGCTTCGAAGGTGCGTCCGATCATGGTGAGGATCTCCGGAATCGCCCCGGTCGCGCGTGGTTCGCCGTAGACCGGAAGCAAGTTGATCAGTTGCATGTCGCGTTCGAACTTGGCCATCTCCTGGGCCGCTAAGTCCAAGTAGTTCACCCCGAGTTCGCGCGCCTTGCGCAACATGTCGTCGTCGACGTCGGTGACGTTGCGCACGCAACGTGTCTCGTGACCGGCGTCGCGCAGTCGTCGCTGCAAGAGATCGAAACAGAGATAGACGTAGGCGTGGCCAAGGTGCGACGCGTCGTAGGGCGTGATGCCACAGCTGTACATGGTGACGACCGGGCCCGCCTCGAGGGCGTACACGCCGTCGCGCGCGGTGTCGTAGAGCTGCATCGAGCTAGAGACCCGCCATCTTCACGTAGCTGTGAGTCTTGTGACGGATGTTGATGGAGATGCACACCGCCGTGAAGGCTTCGATGGGGCTGGCGAGGGACAGAGAGCCGGCGATGACCGCGCGCAGTCCGCTCACGCGGTCGATCATCTCGGCGACCTGTCGTCGCGCGTCGTCGTCGTCGGAAAAGATCAGCACGTCGGCGTCGAGTTCGGAGTCGAGGTCTTCCATCTGCGCGGCCGGCAGGTGATGGAAAGCCCCCACGATCACGCTTTCGGGCAACGCGTGAGCGATCTGGGCGGCCATCGATCCGCGCGCGGGATAGAGCGCCACCATCTCGCGACCCTCCCTTGAAAGCGCGTTCACCATCGAGATCACGATCTTGCCCCGGAGCGATTGACGCAGGGCACTGGTCGTGGCAATGGCCGAGTCCCACGGCGTCGCCACCACCACCAAGTTGCACGCCGCGGCGTCCTCATTGGTGCCGCCCACCACGGTGCCCTCACCGCGCAGCGTCAGTCCCCGAGCGATTCCTTTGGCGCGCTCGGCGTCGCGCGAGCCGAGTACGACTTCGTAGCCCGCACTGGCGAGTCGTGCCGCGACCCCTCGACCGGCGGGACCGGTGCCGCCCAATATGCCTACTGTTGCCATCGTCGTCCTCGAAAAAATAGATGTTGGCAAGTACGCTAACAAGATGGCGCTCCTGAATGACCACCGTATTCTCGTCACCGGGGTCCTCACTGAAGACTCGTTGGCCTTCGGCATCGCCAAGCGAGCCCTGGAAGAAGGCGCGACCATCGCCCTCTCGGGGGCCGGGCGCGGCCTCTCCCTGACCAAGCGCACGGCGCGCAAACTCGGCGACGTCGGCGAAATCGTCGAACTCGACGTCACCGACCCCGATCAGATCGACGCGGCCGCGGCCGAACTGACGACCCGATTCGGACGGCTCGATGGTTTGGTGCACGCCATCGGTTATGCGCCGCCGAGTTGCCTCGGTCACGGCATGCTCGCCTCACCCTTTGAGGACGTCGCGACGGCGATGCACATCTCGACGTATTCATTGGCCGCCCTGGTGGGCGCCTTTCGGCCGTTGCTGCAAAAGAGTGAGGCCCTCGGCGGGGCCTCGGTGATCGCCTTGGACTTTGACGGATCGCGGGCCTACCCGATGTACGACTGGATGGGCATCATGAAGGCCGGTCTGGAGTCACTAGGTCGTTACCTCGCCCGAGAGGTCGGACCCGACAAGATTCGCGTCAACATGTTGGCCGCCGGACCGATTCGCACCATTGCCGCAAAGTCCGTTCCGGGATTCTCACAGTTCGAGGACGCCTGGAGCGAGAAAGCGCCGCTCGGCTGGGACGTCTATGACTCGAGCGCCGTCGCCGACACCGCGGTGGCCATGTTGTCCCCCCTCCTACGGGGCACGACCGCCTCGGTCGTCTACGTCGATGGCGGCTATCACTCGATGGGTTAGACGGCATTACCTTCGATGAAGGCGTCGACTCCTCACTCCTCCTGGTCGGCGAATTGCGTCTCGTAGAGGACCCGGTAGACACCGCCCTCGGCCAAGAGCTCGGCGTGCGAGCCGCGTTGGACCACGGTGCCGTTTTCCACGACCAGTATCTGATCGGCGTTTCGAATCGTCGACAGCCGGTGCGCGATCACCAACGACGTACGCGATGACATGGTCTCGTCCAGGGCGCGCTGCACCGCCGCCTCGCTCTCGTTGTCGAGGTGGGCCGTGGCCTCGTCGAGGACCACGAGACGCGGCGCCTTGAGTAGCAGTCGCGCGAGCGCGACCCGCTGCTTCTCGCCGCCGCTGAGTCGATAGCCGCGCTCGCCCACGACGGTCTCGAGTCCGAGCGGCAGCGACTCCACCAACTCCCAGATCTGGGCCGCTCGCAGAGCCGTTTCGATCTCCGCCGGTGTGGCGTCGGGTCTCGCGAAAATCAAATTGGTCCGCAGGGTGTCGTGAAAGAGGTGCGGGTCTTGCGTGACGACGCCGACCATGGCGTTGAGTGACGCCGTGGTGGCGTGGCGCACGTCGACGCCGTTGATGGTGACGGCCCCACGGTCGACGTCATAGAGGCGCGACACCAACATAGAGATAGTCGTCTTGCCGGCCCCGCTGTGACCGACCAGCGCCGTCATCGTGCCCGGCTCAACGCGGAACGAGACGTCGTGGAGCACGTCGGTGCGCGGCGTGTCGTCCAGTCGCGCGACGGCCTCTAACGAGGCCAGCGACACCTCCTCGGCCCCGGGATACGAGAAGTCCACGTGATCGAAGATCAACTCCGCCGGACCATCGGGCATCACGTCCGCGTCGGGACTCTCCTTGATCATCGGCTCCAGATCGAGCACTTCGAAGAGTCGTTCGAAACTGACCATGGCCGACATGTAGTCGATGTTCAGCTGCGACAGTTGCGTGAGCGGTCCGTAGAGACGAGTCAGGTAGAGGGTCAGGGCCACGAGGGTTCCGAGAGCGAGTTCGCCTCTCAACACCTCAACGCCCCCGAAACCGTAGGCGAAGGCCACGGCCAACGACGCGGTCAAGGAGAGCGCCACGAAAAAGAAGCGTTGATACGTCGCCTGGCGAATGCCGATATCGCGCACCTGCCCGGCTCGATTCTCGAAGAACTTTCGCTCGTCCTGGGGGCGACCGAACAGTTTCACCAGCATGGCCCCGGACACGTTGAAGCGTTCGGTCATCACCATGTTCATTTCGGCGTTCAGTTCCATGCCCCGCTGGAACAGCGTTCCCAGCTTCCGGCCCACCCTTCGCGCCGGAATAAGAAAGACCGGCAACAACAGTAACGCCACGAGCGTGATCTGCCAACTGAGGACGAACATCGTGGCGATGACGATGGTCACCAAGATCACGTTGCCGACCACGTTCGAGAAGAGGTCGGTAAAGGCCTGCTGGGCCCCGATCACGTCATTGTTCAATCGACTGATGAGGGCGCCGGTCTGAGTGCGCGAGAAAAAGGCGATCGGCATCTCTTGAATGTGGCTGAAGACCTTCGCCCGCAGGTCGTAGATCAGACCTTCGCCGATCAACGCCGAAATTCGGCGCTCGAATAGTGAGAGGATCGCGTCGAAGATGGCGAGGCCCGCGGCCACGGACGCCAGTCCGATGACCAGCCCCTCGTGTTTGTGCTTGATGCCGATATCGATAACGGCGCGAAACAACAATGGCGTGACCGAACTCACGATGGCGTCCAGAACGACGGCGGTCAGAAAGACGACGAGCAACGCGTGGTACTGCTTGGCGAAGGTGAGAATCCTCGGCAATGTCCCTTTTTTGATTTGGTGCTCCAGGATGTCGCGGTTCTGGCGCAACGACCGCATACCCATGCGTCCGCCTCCGCCCCCTGCGCCGTGCATGCTCATCGCGTCTCCATTGCCCCATCGAGTGTAGGAAGGGTGACGATCGAAACGAGCGCTCTAGTCTTCGTCGAGTCGCCGCTCGATATCGCGCAAGGTCGCTTGATAGTGCACGCGCGCCCGTTCTCGAAGCTCGTCGCTCGAACGTTCGCGTCGGGGCATCTCCCACGTGCGCACCGACACCGGATTGGTGTCGGTCTCTCGAAGCACGTGGTAGACCACGTCGCGCGTCAAGGCGGCGATCTTCCCGAGTCCGGCGATCCCGCTCGCTTCGTAGCGCCAATTGGGCGTCGGACCGGGCGACGGCTCGGACCAACCGGCCCGTCGAAGACTCGCTTCGTCCTCCGTGCTCAACGCCACGGCGTCACCGATATTGAGGTTGGAGACCACTTCGGCGATGATCAAGCCGTCGGGTTCGACCCAGAACTGCACGTAGCGAAAGTCCGCGAACTCGATAATCGACACCAGACAGCGCGGGTCCGCCGCCATGGCCCCGAGCATCTCAGGCAGGTTCGCCACGAAGGAACCAACGTACGACTCCAACGGCTGGTCATGTCCGCTGACGTACACACTTCCCACGACGGAAAACTACAAAACCGCTGTTACACGACGGACCTACGACGCGAGCGCGCTCACCACGATGATCACGCCGAGCGTCATCATCACGCACGCTCCGACCGTTCGAAGGACGACCAACCGATGCGGCGAGTCGGACAGCCATTCGCGAGCCGTGCCGGCGATCATCCCCCACGTGGCGTCGCTGAGAAAGGCCATCACACTGAAGATGCCTCCGAAAATCAACAGCTGCACCGTCACGCTGCCCTTGGTCCGGTCCACGAAGTGGGGAAAGACGGCGGCGAAGAACACCAACGACTTCGGGTTCAAGATACCGACGGTGAATCCCTGGCGAATGACCTGTACGTTCGACGGTCGATACTGCTCGCGCTTGGCCATCGCGGCGGCGTGCGCGTGTCGGTGCCGCATCGCGCTCGCACCGAGCCACAACAGGTACAGACCACCGGCCAGTTGCAACGTGATCGAGAACGTCTTGGAGTGACTGAGCAGCGGTCCGAGTCCGACCGCCACAATGATCGAAAGGATCAACGTGCCGATCGAGTTGCCGAGGACCGTCAACACCGCTACGGCGCGGCCCCACGCGACGCCGCGAGCCAGCGTGAACAGCACGCTCGGTCCGGGCACCATGATGATGGTGATCGAAGCGATGAAGAACTCGGCGAGCTGACTTCCCGAGATCACGCGCGCCACCAGTGCAGGGCTCGCTCCAACACGTTCACACTCGCGCCGATGCTAAAACCGATCGTCGCGGCGAAGAACGCCGTGGCGATGCCGACGGTGCCACCGAGGAGCCAGCCGATCGTCAACACCACCGCTTCGATGGTGAGACGGATGTACACGATGCTCACATTCAGTCGATTGTGCAGACCCGTCATGAGCCCGTCGCGCGGACCCGGACCGAGGTTGCACGTCAGATAGAAGGCGCTGCCCACGCCGATGGAGAGCACCGCCCCGAGGACGTAGACGATCTTCAGCCCCACCGCGTGCGGTGCCGTGATCGCGTACGTCGTCAGGTCCAAGACGTAAGCGATGATCACCACGTTCGAAAGGGTCCCGAATCCCGGACGCTGGCGAAGTGGAATCCACGCGAGGAGAACGACCACGCTTATCAGGGCGGTCGACCAGCCCAGCGATATCCCCAAGTGCCGGGCGATTCCTTCGGCGAAGACGGTCCACGGCGACGCTCCCCATTGGGACTGAACGAGGAGGCCCTCCCCGAAACCGAAGGCCGCGAGTCCTCCAAAGAGCGGCAGCACCATCCGGGGCCGCACGGCCCAGGTGTTGTTTGCTCGCCACGGCGTCTCGGGAATCTTGTGGCTCAGCTTCATGGTCTTCGCACGCTACCCGCGGGGCCGAATGCACCCGGCAAAGACTCACTACGACATCGGACGAGAAATGGTCGATGACCATCCGAACCGCGAGCGAGACGGCCGTCGCCACCACGCGGGACTAGCGAGACTGTCCGACTAAGCGTTCGACCGCACTAGTGACGGCGGTGACGACCAACGGATTGAAGACCGTCGGCACGATGTAGTCGGCCGACAGTTCGCCCGGCGTGACCACGTCGGCAATGGCCCGTCCGGCGGCAATCTCGATCTCCGAAGTGACCTGTTTGGCGCCCGCGTTGAGCATGCCACGAAAGATTCCGGGAAAGACCAAGACGTTATTGATCTGGTTCGGTTCGTCGCTGCGTCCCGTCGCCACGACCGCGGCGTAGCGTCGAGCCAGCACCGGGTCGACCTCGGGGTCCGGGTTGGCCAGGGCGAAGACGATTGACCCCGGCGCCAGCAACTTCAGCTGCTCTTCGCTCACCAGGTTGGATCCCGAAACGCCGATCAAGACGTCGGCGTCCGTCATGGCGTCACTGAGCGAGCCCGTGCGCTGTTCCTTGTTGGTGTGTGAGGCCAGCCATCGCCGTTCTGAGTCGAGGCGCTCATCGTTCTCCGAGATGATGCCGCCGCGATTGACGCCGATGACGTCGCCCACCCCTTCGGCTAAGAGCAACTTGGAAATGGCGACGCCGGCCGCCCCGACGCCGAGCACCACGACCCGGACGTCCTTCATCTCCTTGCCCACTACCCGTAGAGCATTCAGCAGTGCCGCGAAGACGACGATGGCCGTCCCGTGTTGGTCATCGTGGAAGACCGGAATGTCGAGCAGGTCGCGAAGACGCCGCTCGATCTCGAAGCAGCGCGGGGCCGAAATGTCCTCCAAGTTGATACCGCCGTACACCGGAGCGATGCACTGGACGATTCGCACGATCTCGTCGACGTCTTGGGTCGCGAGACAGACCGGCCACGCGTCGATGCCCGCGAAACGCTTGAACAAGAGCGCCTTGCCTTCCATCACCGGGAGCGCCGCCTCCGGTCCGATGTTGCCCAGACCGAGGACCGCCGAACCGTCGGTCACGACGGCGACGGTATTGCGCTTGATGGTCAACTTGCGCGCGGCCGACGGGTCTTTGGCGATCGCCATCGATATGCGCGCCACGCCCGGGGTGTAGGCCATCGAAAGGTCGTCGCGCGTCTTGAGCGGAACTTTGGCTTCCACCGAAATCGTGCCGCCCAGGTGCATGAGGAAGGTGCGGTCACTCATGGCGATCACGCGGGCGCCGTCGACGACTTCGACGGCGGCGCGAAGCAGCTCGGAGTGGCCCTCGTCGGTGGCGTTGCAGGTCAAGTCGATGGTCATGCCCGAACCGTTGGGATCGACCACGTCGAGGGCCGTGACGGCGCCCCCGGCGTCGCCGACGGCCGTAGTGACCGCGCCGATTCGCGAGTGATTCTCCAGCGTCACGCGCATGGTTACGGAATACGAGACACTGGGAACACTCATGGGCACGATCCTTCGGTTGTCGGTCCCGGGTCAATAAGGTGCGGGTCGCGCAATGTGGCGCGGCACGAACCCGAGGCGCAGACCAATTCTAAGACTGACGAGCAAACGAACCAAATCCGTTCCGTGACATTCATAAGGTCTTAGGTCACTCGTGTCCATCGTCGACACCGCCGATGAATCGAGGTCCGGCCACACTCCCATCAAGGCTTCGGCGGGCGAAGCATCGGCGTCGAGCGGTAACGTGACGGTGAGCAGGCGACAAAAAGGAGATCCCATGGGATTCATGGACAAGGTGAAAGAACAGGCGGCTTCGGCAGCGTCGGCGGCCAAGGACGCGGCGGCCAAGGGCCAAGCCAAGGTCGGCGAAGTTCAGGCCAAGCGTGGGGCCGACGGCGTGCTGCGCCAGTTGGGACTCGCGGCCTACCTCCAGACCCAGAATCGTGCTCCGTCCACCATCGAGAGCGACATAGAGAAGTACATCGAAACGCTCAAGACCTTCGAAGCCGAGCACGGCGAACTGAGCGCTGAGGACTCCCCCAGCACCTGATCGCGACTACTCGGTCAGTAGGACCACCCGGCCGAAGGCCTGACGACTCTCGATGAACGCGTGCGCCTCCTCGGCGTCGGCCAAGGCGAATCTCCGGTCGATCTCCACGCGGAGACCTCCCGCGGCGACCTCCTCCAGAACCTTCGCGATCATGGCGTAGGCGCGCGATCCGACGAAAAGTTCCGGCCCGAGGAAGTAGCCGATCAGACTCTGATTCGAGCCGCCGAGCGTCGAGGTGTCCATTTTCATCACTTCGCCTCGTCCCGCGTTGCCGAACGTGATGCACCGACCGCGATAGGCCAGTGCGGAGAGGCTTTTTTGGAGGTTCTCTCCGCCCACCGAGTCGAGGATGACGTCGGCACCCCGGTTGTTGGTAAGTGCGCGAACTTCGCCCACGAAGTCCTTCTCGCGGTAGTTGATGCCGTCGTCGAGACCGAAGACCCGAAGTCGCTCAAGGCGCTCGTCGCTCGAAGCCGTCGCGATGACCCGCGCGCCGGCGCGCTTGGCCATCTGAATGGCCGCCAGTCCCACACCGCCGGCGCCGGCGTGGATCAGTGCCGTCTCTCCTTCGGCTAAGCGCCCGAATTCGAAGAGTCCGTCATGGGCAGTCCCGAAGGCCACCGGCACGCAGGCCGCTCGTTCGGTCGCGAGACCGTCGGGGATCTTCCAGGTGGTGAGCGGATGCGCGACGCGAAGCTCGGCGTGCGAACCATGAAAGGCGAGGGAAACGACGCGATCGCCGAGATCGAAACCCGAGACGTCCGGTCCGACGCTCAAGACGGTCCCAGCGCATTGGTAGCCGACGACGTGGGGAACGGTGACCAGTGGTCCGCCCAGTCGATTCAGCGTGTCGCCACCCTCGACGCTGACGACCTCGACATCGATCAGCATCTCGCCGGGACCGGGGACGGGGTCGGGTACCTCTTCGTAGCGAAAGACGCTCGGGGCACCATTCTCGTAGTAGACCGCGGCTTTCATTACTCCTCTTTCCGTCTCCTAGGCGCCAAGACTCTAACGCGAAGGAACGTACGCACTGCACCATCGACAGTGACGACGGCAACCTCTCTCGGCGTCGGATTCGCGCGCCGGTTATTCTCCAGTTGAGGCGGACCGAAAGCACGACGCCGCCTTCGCTGACGCGGCATCTGGAGAGGAGGACCGTGAGCACGACCATGGAGCGCGAAGCGACGAAGGACCAGGCGATCGAGCACTTCGACGTCGTCATCGTGGGCGCCGGCATCTCGGGAATCGGAACGGCCTATCACTTGCAAACGCAGAACCCTGATCGCAGTTTCGTCATGCTGGAGGCCCAAGACAGTTTCGGCGGGACCTGGCACACGCACCGCTACCCCGGCATTCGTTCCGACAGCGACCTGTACACCTTCGGGTACCGCTTTAAGCCGTGGACCAGTGCGCCTATCGCGACGGCCGCCGAGATTCAGAAGTACCTGAGCGACGTCATCGCCGAGAACGACCTGCACCGCCATATTCGCTACGGACACCACGTCGACTCGGCGTCGTGGAGCAGTGTCGACAACCGCTGGACCGTGCGCGCGACGCGCGCCGACACCGAGGACCCGGTCCTCATCAGCGCCAACTTCCTTTGGATGTGCCAGGGCTACTACCGCCACGCCGAGGGTTACACGCCCGATTGGCCGGGCATGGAGAGGTTTCGGGGCACGATTGTCCATCCCCAAACCTGGCCGGAAGACCTGGACTACCGCGATAAAGAGGTGCTCGTCATCGGTTCGGGCGCGACCGCCGCCACGCTGGTGCCGGCGATCGCCGATGACGTCTTGCACGTTACGATCCTCCAACGCTCGCCGACCTATTACTTCACCGGTGAGAATCGAAATCTCCTGGCCGATCATCTGCGCGAACTCGACGTGCCCGAAGAGTGGGTCCACGACATCGTGCGACGCGAGAACCTCTTCAACTTGCGCACGCTCACCCAGCTGGCTCTCGAAGAGCCGGAGTTCGCCAAGGAGGCACTGATCGACTTGGTTCGCGATGCCCTGCCACCGGGTTTCGACGTCGCGACGCACTTCACGCCGCGCTACCTGCCGTGGCGCCAGCGAATCGCCTTTCTGCCCGACGGCGACCTGTTCAAGTCCATCAGTGCCGGCCAGGCGTCGATGGTCACCGACGAGATCGAAACCTTCACGGAACGAGGCGTCGCGCTCAAGTCCGGAGGTGAACTGGACGCGGACATCATTGTGACGGCGACCGGATTCAACCTGAGCGTCCTGGGCGATATCTCGTTTTCGATCGACGGTGCGCCGTTGGACTTCGCCGACACGGTCACCTACCGCGGCATGATGTTTTCCGGCGTGCCCAATCTCGTGTGGGTCTTCGGTTACTTCCGCGCCAGCTGGACCCTGCGCGTCGACCTGGTCAGCGATTTCGTCAATCGAATGCTTACCCACATGGACGAACTCGGAGCGACGCGCGTCACACCGCAACTGCGCGACGAGGACCGCGACGATCCGTGGTTGGAATGGGTCGACGTGGAGTACTTCAACCCGAATTACTTGATGCGTTCGATGCACCTCATGCCGAAGCGACTGGAGAAGCCGGAGTGGCGTCACACCCAGGACTACTGGGTCGAACGAGACGAACTCCCGTTGGTCGACCTCGACGAAGGCTGTCTGGTGTTCGAATGACGCGGAGCGCGTGTGCCGTTCGCCTCTAACGGTCCCGTCGAGCTTTACTTCGAAACGTTCGGGCGGCCGGGCGACGAGCCACTGCTGCTCGTGAACGGACTGGGCGGCCAGTGCATCAACTATGACCTGGAGTTCTGCCAACGGTTCGTGGAGCGAGGTTTCTTCGTCCTTCGCTTTGACAACCGCGACGTCGGACTCTCGAGCAAACTTGATGAGTTCACACCACATCTCAAAGACGTCGTCGCCGCTCTTCGTGAAGGTCGTGCGCCCGACGTCCCGTACCGCCTGTCCGATATGGCCACCGACGCCATCGCCGTGCTCGACGCCCTCGACCTGGAGAGGGCTCACGTCGCGGGCGTGTCGATGGGCGGGATGATCGTCCAGCAGTTGGCGATCGACCACGCGAGTCGGCTGCGCTCGATGACCTCAATCATGTCCACGACGGGCGACCGCGACGTTGGACAGGCCAGTCCCGAGGTCGCCGAACTTTTCTACGCGCCGCCGGGTCAGGACCGAGCCACGGTCGTCGCCCGAAGCCAGGCGCTCCAACGGCTCACCAACCCGACGGAGTTCGACCCGGACCGCGTCGCCCAACGCGTGGGTGACGCGTTCGATCGCTGCTTTTGCCCGCTCGGCGTCGCGCGGCAGTTGGCGGCGGTCGTGGCCTCGGGCAGCCGCACGCAGTCCCTTCGTAACGTCGACGTGCCCACGCTGGTCATCCACGGTGACGCCGACGCTCTGATCGACATCAGTGGAGGGGTTCGCACGGCCCAATGCGTCCCCGGAGCCCGATTCCTGGCCATCGCCGGCATGGGCCATGACCTCGCACCGCGCGACTGGGCGACGATCGTCGAGGCGATCAGCGACCACGCCCGGTCGGCGACCGAGCGCACGAAGAACCACGACACGACCTAAAAATAGTTTCCAATTTCAGTTGCTTCTTACGTAAGCACTCGCTTACACTGGCACGATGGACACCGCACTCAAGGCGATCGCCGATCCCCGACGTCGCGAGATCCTGCGACTCGTGTGGTCGAGCGAAATGCCCGCCACCGACATCGCGACGCACTTTCACGACGTCACGCGTTCGGCGATATCTCAGCATCTGGGTGTGTTACGACAGGCGAATCTGATTTGCGAACGTCGCGCCGGCAACCGTCGGCTCTACCGTGCCAACATCGAGGAGATGGTTCGACTGCGCACCTTCCTCGACCAGTACTGGTCCGGTGGCCTCGATCGACTCAAAACCGCCGCGGAAGCGGCCCAACAGAAAAAGGAAGAGAGACATGGCTGAATTAACTCGCGAGGTCCTAGTGAAAGCCGAACCGTCGACGATCTTTGCCCTACTGATAGAGCCCGGGATGCAGTCGTGGTTGGGCACCGACGTAGAGTTCGACCCTCGACCCGGGGGCCTTTACAAGCTCAACGTCGGTGGCCATGATCCCGCCCTGGGTGAGTTCGTGGAAGTCACCCCGAACGAAAAAGTGGTCTTCACCTTCGGCTGGGCCGAAGCGGGCCATCCGATCCCGGCCGGTTCGACCACGGTCGCCATCACGCTCCTCGCGAAGGGAGACGAGACGCTCGTGCGCCTGGTCCACAGCGGGCTCCCGGACGACGCCATCAGTGACCACGAAGAGGGTTGGCAGCATTTCTTGGACCGTCTCGCCACGGTCGCCGTCGGCGGGCAATTGGCCGACTGATTCCTTCGGACGCGGGATTGTTCGACGCGTGCTGAACTAAGGGAGATCATGAGCGACAACGGCCACACCTGGAAGATGATCCACGACGAACGAACCCGGGCCGCGGACATGCTGGAATCACTGTCGCCCGAGCAGTGGACGGCCGACACCCTTTGCAAGGGCTGGAACGTTCATCAGGTGGCGGCCCACATGATGGTCGCCTGCGAACAGTCGACGGGGCGTTTCATGAAGGGTCTCATCACCAGTGGATTTCGTTTTGACGTCATGACGGACCGAGATGTTCGCGTTGCCGCCGAGGCGTCACCCAGTGACATCGTCGCGCGCATTCGCGCTCGAACGACGACGACTAACAAGCCGCCGGCCCCGGCGATCGCGATGCTCGGCGAAGTCGTGGTCCACGGCACCGACATTCGTGAACCCCTCGGCATTGTGGACAACACGTCGATGGACGCCAAGCTGGCTTGTCTCGACATGTTCAAGGGATCGAACTTTCCGGTCGCGGCCAAGAAGACCATCGCGGGACTGCGACTGCGCGCTACGGACGCGGACTGGTCCTGCGGAGATGGGCCCGAAGTCGCGGGTCCGGCGTTGGCCCTCGTGATGGCGATGACCACGCGACCGTTGTTCGCGTCGCTCAGCGGTGCCGGCGTCGAGACACTTCGCGGTCGCCTCAATAACTAGCTGAGCATTCGAAAAAGGAGTTCCGGTGGACATCGGCACGAAGAGCGACCCGTGGGAGTTGACGACACCGCCCGGATCTTCAAAGTATTCGATGTACCGCGACCCCGGCGGTGATCCCCCGGCGCTGGTGTGCGTCGTGGGATCCACGACGCTGAAGTATCACCTTTCGGCGATCGACGACCTGCACGCCTGGCTGCTCGCCCAAGGCGACTGGGTTGAATTGGGCGCGGCCGATGAGAACAAACCGGCCGCCGACGGCACGGTCGAGGCGTGGGGAAGATCACCGACCAATCCGGTCGGCGGGTGGTACGGACTGCGCAAGGGTTATCGCGGACGATTTGGCATCTACCTCCCGCCGTTGCTCGAGGTGCTCGGCCTGGCCGAAGTCACGCACGAGCCGCGCAACAACCAAATGCGAGCACTTTAGGCGAGGACTCGAAACTGTTTCGCTACACCACACGCTTGCGCAACCACCAGTAACTGAGCGCGCAGAGGGCGATTCCGGCCGCCAAGAATATCCCGCCTTCGAGCCACTGGAAAGGCCAGAAGCGATCGGCCGGTTGATATGTCAGGACCTGGTGGAAGTTGGCGGATATTTTCGCGATGCACTCATTGAAGGCCTTCGGTGCGGGGCCGTTTCCTTTGAAACCGACGCTCGTGCGTCTCGACACCGGTCCTCCGTGCTGGATCAGGTTCGCGCAGTGTGTCGCCAACCACTGCGACGTCACCGTCGCCCCGTGTTTGCCAACCACTACGGGATTGAACACCAACGCATTTGGCAGGCTCCCAACCTTCGTGAGGAACTGAAGTCCATGAGGCGTCTGTTCAAATCCGTAGGCACCAGCCTTCGACAACTTCACCGACACCTTCAGTGGCGTCAAAAGGTGCGAACGGACATTCTCCGTAAAGATGACGCGCGCCGCGGCGTAGACGACGAGCATGGTGGCCATTGCCGGCAAGGTACGACGCCAGAGCACGCCCGCAGCGACGCCGACCGCGAACGCGAACGCGGCGTAGCCAATTGGTGCAATGTAGTGAGTGTCGTAGACCTGGGTGCTGAATCGGTTGGCGTTGAGCGTGTCGATGGGACTGGCCCACCATGTCAACATCCAGCTCATCAGCCCGGCGGCGATCATGCTCGCGAAACCGACCACGGCCAGCTTCGTGACGATCCACCTCGACCTCGTCACGCCTTGGGACCACGCGAGTCGATAGGTGCCCGACTCGAGCTCTCTGGCGATCAGGGGAGCGCCCCAGAAGATGCCGAGGAGCGCCGGGAACACCACACTGAGCGCGGTGCCAAAGTTGTAAAGCCTCTGGTCGCCGTTCTGTATTGAGTTATCTAAGTAATTGCAGTCGCTTTTGGCCTTGCAGCCCTTCAACTCTGCGAACTCGTGGGCAATGTGCGGTCCCGTGAGGAGGAAGACCACCGCGACGGCCACCAATAGACCCAACACCACGAATGCTTGGAAACGAAATTGGCGCCACGCGAAACGAATCATTTCGCGCCGCCTCTCGAACGGACCAGATCTCGTCGTTGTTCCTCGGCTTGACCCATGTAGGCCAACACCAGATCTTCCATAGTGACGGACTCAATGCTCCACGCGGGATCCATGATCGGATCGGCGCTCCGGACTGTCGCAGTCGTCTGACGATCCGTCGAACTCGATTCGATCACCTGGACAGTGTCCGGCAGGTTTTCGAGGTCTCTTGGCGTACCAATAAGGCGATGGTGCGTGGACAAGAGTTCATCGATCTCGCCGTTCACCTGCACTCGTGACGCCGCGAGCACGACTAAGTAGTCGCACACTCGTTCGAGATCGGCCACCAGGTGAGAACTGAGAATGACGCTCACCTTGTGCTCAGAGACAACTTCCATGAGGGTCGCAAGGAACTCACGACGCGCGAGCGGGTCCAAGCTGGCGACCGGTTCGTCCAACAAGAGCAGTGCTGGCCGTTTGGCGATTGCCAAGGTGAGTGCGAGCTGCGCCCGTTGTCCACCGGAAAGACGGCCGGCGCGCTGATTCGGATCGAGACCCAGGTCATAGATACGACGTTCGGCGACCTGCGCGTCCCAAGTCGAATTGAGCGCCGCTCCCATTTGCAAGTGTGCGGCGATGCTGAGACCGGCGTACACCGGCGTGTCCTGAGCGACGAAACCGATCTGCCCGAGTTGCTCGGCGCTGCTCGCCGGTCGCTGACCGAGCACTGTGATGGAACCAACACTGGGACTCAAGAGACCAACGGCCAGATGCAGCAGCGTCGTCTTACCCGCGCCGTTGGGACCGACGAGGCCCACCACGCGACCCTCGGGGATATCGAGCGAGCAGTTGCTCAAGGCCCATTTGCGGCCGTATTGCTTGCCGAGGTCGGTGGCGCTCAATGCGGTGCTCATCGAACTAGTTCCTTCGGCGTAAAGAGAAACGTGTCGACGAAGAGCGCTTCAATGCTTTCGTCGTCCAATCCGGCACGACGGGCCTTTTCTATCCACACTTCCAGTGACCGGCGCAGCGGTCGCTGCGCGGCGTAGGTCGTCTCGTCGAAGGAGTTCACTACGAAGGTTCCGATCCCAGGTCGCGCCGCCACGAGGCCCTCGTGTTCGAGCTCGCGATAGGCCTTCAAGACGGTGTTGGGATTGAGGGCGACTTTGCCGACCACTTCTTTGACCGTAGGCAGTTGGTCGCCGACGCGCAGTCGTCCCAAACGAAGGGCGCTCTTCACCTGTTGGACGATCTGCTGATACGGCGAAACGCCCGAATTCCCATTCAGTCGAAACTCAATCATCTGACCACACTTTCACTAGGAGAGTAGATACCTAGAGTATTACGCCATCGCCTACCTAGGGGCTATCCGGAATAACCCTGATGGTCGAACTTGCGTGCTTGGAGACTCGTCCGGGGCCACCGATCGGACGGTGCTTCGTCGAACTCGCCACGTCGAGATTCGGGAAATCCAACGCGCCATATCTCCGACCAATTCTCTCGATTTCCCTTGAATCGTTGGTGATTGAAGATTGAAAATAAGGTGTACGATACAGTACAGTACCCAATTGCAGTAAAGAGAAAGAGTGACCAATGGATCAGACCGAAGTCGTCAATCGTCGATTGGAACTTCAGGGTGGCCACGGCCTCCGTCATCGCGGTCACGCGTTGGACTCGAGCCGCGACGTAGCCATCCGCGACGCGGCGCTCGATTTACTCTCCGAGATCGGATACGACCGTCTGACCATGGACGCCGTGGCGGCGCGGGCTCACGCCAGCAAAGCGACGATCTATCGCCGTTGGCAAGGTAAGGCCGCGCTCGTGGTGGACGCCTTGAACTGTTCGAAGGGCTCGATGGCCGAACCGGACACCGGTTCGCTCGCGGGCGACCTCGCCGCGCTCGGACAGGGCTCCTGCAGTCAAGAGAGTCGATTCAACGCCCAGATCATGCTGGGTCTCATTACCGCCCTCGCCCACGACGCCGAACTGCGCGACGTGTTTCGCGAGCGGATGATCGAACCGCGAACGCGGCTCATCCGCTCGATCTTTGAGCGGGCGGTGGCGAGAGGCGAAATCTCGAACGAACGCAACCTCGATCTCCTCGTCTCGCTCTTCCCCGCCTTGATGATCCAGCAGGTGCTGATCACCGGTGAACTACCGGACACCGACTTCTCGTGGCACGTCATCAATGACGTGATCCTCCCCCTCGCGACCGCTCCCACAAATCCCGTCAACGACTAGGCCCAAGGAACTCCCAATGTCAACCACCGAAGCGCCGGAACTTACCGGCAGCAACACCGAAGGCAAGCACCTCGGACTGGCCCTGGCGGTCATCGCCGGGGCGCAGCTCATGATCATCCTCGACGCCACGATCGTGAACGTGGCGTTGCCCACCATTCACCGCAGCCTGCACTTCTCCGTCAACAACCTGGAGTGGCTCATCACCGCGTACTCGCTGACCTTCGGCGGACTCTTGCTCTTCGGCGGCCGCACCGGTGACCTCTTCGGCAAGCGTCGAATGTTCATGATCGGTATCTCGATCTTCGCCGTCTCGTCACTCCTCGGGGGCTTCGCCACGACCGACATTTGGCTCATCATCACCCGGGCCTCTCAGGGCGTCGGTGGTGCGATCGCCGCCCCGACCGCGCTCTCGCTCATCGCCACGAACTTTCCCGAAGGTCCTCAGCGCAATCGGGCCATGGGCGTGTACGCCGCAATGGCCGGCGCCGGCGGCGCCGTGGGCCTTCTCCTTGGTGGATTGCTAGTGGACTTGGTGTCGTGGCGTTGGATCTTCTTCGTCAACGTGCCCATCGCGGCCGTCATCCTCTTTCTGGCTCCTCGCGCCCTCAACGAGTCGACGACGACGTCGGGGAAGCTCGACGTTCCCGGAGCCGTCAGCGCCACCGCGGGCATGCTCGCCCTGGTCTACGGTCTTTCCAATGTCGCGGCGCATAGTTGGACCGCGACCAGCACGCTTATTCCCTTGATCCTCGCGGCAGTCCTGCTCATCGCCTTCGTGCTGATCGAGACTCGAACAGTTGAAGCGTTGATGCCCCTGCACATCTTCGCCAACCGCAACCGATCGGGCGTCTACGGAATGATGCTCTGCATCGGCACGGCCATGTTTTCGATGTTCTTCTTCCTCACCCAGTTCCTTCAGAACGTGTTGGGTTGGAGTGCTCTCAAGACCGGTGTCGGCTTCTTGCCCATGACGCTCGGCATCATCACCGCCGCCGTACTCGCCTCGCGGCTCGTCGGACGAATTGGTATACGTCTTCCGCTACTAATTGGCCCGGCCGCGGCCGCTACGGGGCTCGAACTTCTCACGCGACTTACGATCCATAGTGGGTACGGGACCATCGTGGTGCCATTACTCATCGTGTCGCTCGGCATGGGACTCTCCTTCGTCCCGCTGACCTTGGCCGCAGTGTCCGGAGTGGCGCCGAACGAAGCCGGTCTCGCCTCCGCCCTTCTCAACACCACCCAGCAAGTGGGTGGTGCGCTCGGTCTCGCCATTCTCTCCACCATCGCTTTTGACACGTACAAGTCGAAGCTCACCAGTCTCGCCAGTACCTCGCACGGCGTCGTCTCACCTCAAGCGATGAACATCGCCACGACCCACGGCTATACGACAGCGTTTCAGGTCGCGGCATTCATAGCCTTGGCCGGCTTACTAGTTTCGGCGATCGTGATTCGAACGCCCACGGCATTAGTCTCAGACGCCAGTCCGGTCCACGCAGGCGTTCACTAGGGTCCCCACGAGGACCGAAGTTATTGCGTAGGGGGAAATCCCCTATCCATCAAGAGACGAGTGCTTGAGTGACACCGATTGGGCAATCCTGATCGTCCCGACGGAGGCGACCGTCAAGCCGGCGAACATCAGCAATACCGCGGCGACCAGTGGTAGCGGAAAGACGTTGGACGTCGCGAGGAGTCCACTTCCTAAGAACCGGGGAGCGTAGTCAGCCAAAACAGTCCACCAGATGATCGTTCCCACGGCAACACCCAGCATGAGGACTGTCAAGGTGGTGGCCATTGTTCCGAACAGGCGAAGCACTCGTCGCGACAATGAGGTCTGGTGCGCCACGGTGGTCGCCGCCGCCGTGGCCATGAAGAGTGCGGTCACTATCGTCAGACCCCACAGGACGAATAGCAAACCATGAAAGAAGAATCCTCCGTTTCGCTGATGTGGGCTGAGATGGTGGGACCAAATCACGATCGCAACCGTGGCGAGGATCGCGATGGCACCAGTCGCCATCGATCGAAGCACCGGACGTCGAATCTCCGGCCACTTTCCGGCGCGCAGCAACTCGACGAATCCCGGTATCAAGATGCCAGCGGCCATCACGACGATGAGGCCCCCGAGTCCCCCGGCGAGCTGCACCACTCCGAAGGCGACTCGGGGAAGCGATCGATGTGCCGCCGGAACGGCCGACTCCCAGTGTTCGGCGAATTTTGCGACGATCGCCCCCGCCACCATGAAGAGTGTCCACGCCCAAAGCACGATCAGCGATCCGGCTCGGGTCAGGTTCGGCCCGTCCAGGGAATTCCCGAGGAGACCAGACGCGCGGGCTCGTTCGATCGAACCGCGTCTCGCCAAAGAGAGTCGAACACCGAGGGGAACGTTGGCCGTGCCGTGCGCGTCGTGAAGAAGGGTCGTCAACTCCTCCCCGTATCGAGCCCGCCACGAAGCGGGGTACCAGCGGATCATGTCTTCGAAGCGGTCCCGTTCGCTCACGTCATCGATCCAACGACGCGAGTTCCGCCCCCGACAAATCGCGCGAGCGTCCGGAGTCCGAGCCTTTGCTCGCCGGTATCCGCCAACGTGCGCATCTCTCGAACCGCTTCGGTGAGCGCGGCCCGGCCGTGAGCCGAGATTCGATACGGTCGCCGGCGGTCCTCGACTGGCAAAGGTTCAATCAATCCGCGCTCCTCGAGGCGAGTGATGGCGCCGTACAACGTGCCCGGGCCGAGCGCGACGCCCGAGAATTCCTCGATGTCCTTCGTGAGGGCCCACCCGTGCTTGGAACCCGACACCAGGCTGGTCAAAATGAGCACGGAAGGATCGTTGGATCGCACCGAAAGTTGTGCCGGTAATGCCGTCCGTCGTGCCATGTGTCGATACTACTACGTATAACGTACTACGCGCACCGCACGCCAAAACCGTCGATCGACTAGTGATCTTCGCGCACTACGAGTACCGGACAGTGCGAGTGGTGCACGCATTGCGTTGAGACCGAGCCCATCATGAGACCCAGGAAACCGCCGACGCCTCGTGATCCGATCACTAGCAGCGCCGAACCGCGACTCGCCTCAATGAGGACTTCGGCGGGGTTGCCCGGCACGGCGAGCCACTCGACCTCGAGTCCGTCGGTCGACGGTGCCTCGGACATGATGCCCTCCATGAACTGGCGAGCGTCAGTCTCGACCTGTTCGTAATAGTCCTTGCCGGTCGAACCGGTGACCGGCCTTTCCATGACCGGGTAGGCGTAGGTGACGTGCAGATGGCTATGGCGCAGTTGCGCCTCCTCAACGGCGAACTCGAGCGCGTTCATCGAGAGAGCCGAACCGTCGACGCCGACCACGATGCGTGGGTTGTCTGTCATAGTCCCTACTTTCTTACGTCAGTCGACCGGATCGGCCTGGGCGACGAACTCTTCGGTCACGAGTGTCGGCGAATCGCGCGTCAACGTCTCACCACGGAAGAAGGCCGGGCGGAACGCATTCATCGTGAACATCAGGATGAAACCAAGCAAGAGGGCGCCCACGTCGAGCGTGAACGTTCCCCCGATGTCGCGACCAAAGAGCACGAAGTGGGTGTAACTGTTGTTGGGATTCCAGTAGTACCAGAACGTCCAGCCGAGGATGTACCAGAGAATCAGTCCGCCGGTGAGTGGCATGACGCCTTGGATGAAAAAGTTGTGCACGCTCTTGGTGAGTTGCTTGCGGTAGTACCAGAAGCACGAGAATCCGGTCAGTCCGTAGTAGAAGGCGATCATCGTGCCGAGCGAGTCCACCGAGTCGGCGATGACGTGTCCGGCGGAGATCGAATTCATCACGACGTAAAGCGCGATGGAGGCGACTCCGAAGCTAATCGTCGCGACCGTCGGAGTGAGGAATCGCCGGTGCATCTTCTTGAAGACGTCCGGCAGCGCCTTGTGCACTGACATCGAGAGCACCGTTCGCGCCGTGGGCAAGATGGTCGTTTGGGTCGACGCCGCGGCCGAGGAAAGTACCATCAAGAGCAAGAGGTGGTCGAGGACCGAGGCCAACGTGGAGTGGCCGAAGATCGCCGGCCCGAGAATCGACAGTACGTCGTTCGTGTGGTTCTGATTGCCGAGGCCGATGCCGCTGCTGCCAATTCCGGCGAAGGACTCAGTGGCGAGTATGACCAGCGCGTAGATCCCGAGCAGGATGAAGGTCGAGTAAATGCCGGCTTTGCCGGGAATATTTGCGGCGTCCTTCGACTCTTCGTTCAAATTAAGCGCGGTGTCCCAGCCCCAGTAGATGAAGAGCATGTCCGACAGACCAATGACGAAGTAACTCCAGTGTTTGATCGCGAAAGGATTGAACCACGAAGCGGCTACGGCGATGTGCCCGATCGGGGCCGAGCCGTCGCCCACCCGAATGAGGGCCCACACCGACATGACGATCAGCATGGTCAGTTCAATACCCAAGAGGGCCTTTTGAAAGTTGGCCGAGATCTCGATGCCGACGTAACAGATAAACGTCATGGCGACGATCCAGGCGATGCCGACGAGCAGCACCCACACGCTCGACGCGTCGTTACCGATTCCGTTGGCATTGAAGAGGTCGAAGACGTACTGACCGGCGATTTGCGCCAGGCTCGCCATGACGATGATGTCGGCCGCGAGAACTCCCCAACCACCCATCCAGCCCACGCGTGGGCTGAAGGCACGAGTCGCCCAGGTAAAACTGGCGCCGCAGTCGGGGTCGGCCTTATTCATCTGTGCGAAGGCGAGCGAGACGAAGAACATCGGGACGAAGGCCAGAATCGTCACGATCGGTGCCTGGAGGCCGATCGCCACCACGACGAAACCGAGGGTGGCGGCCAGGCTATAAGCGGGTGCCGTTGAAGCGATACCGATGACCGTGCTAGAGATCAAGCCCAGTGCGCCGGACTTGAGTCCCTTTTCCGGCGCCCGGTTAGCCGGTTCCACAATCAATGCCACACTGTCCCCCTCAAAACGTCGCGCCGCAAGCGCCGATCAGAATGCGCCAAATACTAGGGCATGACGAGCGAGCGTGAAGAGTTGAAATGAGATGTCTGACGTCATCGACCCTGCCTGATACCAAAACGGGAAGTGCGGCCGCCCTCTAGCAGAAGGAGTGAAGTTGAGGTCTAATGGTCACATTCCAATTGACGAAGAAAGTGGGAGCAATGTCTAACGCGCCCGAATGGGGTGCTGCGTTTGCGGCGGCATCGACCGATGCGATGAGCTTCTACGACGAGATCATGGTCCCGAGAATGTTCGCCCCTTGGTCCGAAGTGTTGCTTGACGAGTTGAAGCCCAAACGCGGACAGGCCGTTCTCGATGTCGCGTGTGGTCCGGGGACGGTTACTCGCCAAGCCGCTCTTCGCGTAGGTCCCTCGGGGAGGGTAACGGGTTGTGACTTCAGCCCAGCCATGCTAGAACTGGCTCGTTCGAAGACGCCCCTTGACGACAGCGCACCAACCGATTATCTGGAGTGTCCGGCAGATTCGCTCGAGGTCCCCGACGATGACTTCGATATGGTCACCTGTCAACAGGGCCTACAGTTCTTCCCTGACCGACGAGCGGCGTTACTAGAAATGCGGCGCGTGTTGCGACCCGCCGGCCGACTAGGCATTGCCGTGTGGTGCGACCTTGATACCTGTCCACCGTTCGCGGCGCTCGGGCGTGCGTTGGGTCAAGTGTTGGGTAGAGCAACGGAAGAGGCCTACGCGGCGGGTCCCTGGGGCTTTGGCGATTCAGACACGTTGGTTGATCTGGTTACTCGGAGTGGATTTATCAATGTCCAAGTGCGTAGATGCGAATTACCGGTTTTCTTCGAAGGAGGCCCCGGTCAACTCATGTTGACCTTGCGTGCCGCTTCGGTGTCGACCGTCCTCGCCCAGCTTCCTGAGGATCGGCTATCGGCACTCGCCGCAGCCGTCGAAGACGCCACGCGCCCGATTACCTTTGACGGAATCGTTCGCTCACACGTAAGCTCGAACATTGTGACGGCGACAGTCGGCGACGGAAAAGTCTGAACCAGTTGGTTGCGAGTGGGCGCTGGGGGACTCGAACCCTCGACCTCAGCCGTGTGAAGGCTGCGCTCTAACCAACTGAGCTAAGCGCCCGGAAAAGCAATCCTAGTTCGCGCAGTGGTCACCGGCTTTTCAACATCGTTGTAGCCTTCGACCGTGCCCGACAACGTTGATTCATCTTCCAAACGCTCGCGATTCCAGCGTCGGGGACGGAAAACTTCGATGGTGTCGCGCGAAGTTGTTTTTGGAATGGACCCGATTGAACGCAAGATAAGTCTCTTCGCCGTCGGCCTGGCCATGGTGATCTCGATCGTCTTCGGCATCAATTGGGTGGGCAAGGCAGCGTGGGCTAGCAGTCAGAAATTCGTGAAAGGAAAAGCTTGTCCCGCGGCCTTTCCAAATCACGTCAAGGACTTTTGTGCCTTGGTGAACGCTCAGAGTCATTGGGCGACTCAATTCCTCTTCGTCTTCGTAATTGGACTCGTGATTCTGTTCTTTGCTCTTCGACGAAAAAGGGCCGGCGTCGCCTGTTTCGCCTGTTTCTTGGGCATCGCTCTGGGACTCTACGGTGTCGTTTTCTTATTCTTGGGCGTGTGGCTCATCGTGCGGGCCTTTCGTCTGCAGCGCTACGGAGAAGCGTCATGGACCGCATCGAACAAAGTGGCCCGTGAGATGGCCCAAGCGAGGAAAGAGGGACGTGATCCAACGCCCAAGGCCTCGGCCACGAAGGCTCCGGCCGCCACTCCCGGTCCGGTAGCGCCGCCCTCGGCCTCGAAGCGCTACACCCCGAAACAGAAACCGCGCAAGCGTTGAACCGTGCCAAACCTCGGCCTTGACTATTCCACCAAATGGGGCCGGTCCCCCGGGATTCGAGCCGTCCGCAACTTGATTCAAGGAACGTTCCTGGTTCCCTACACGCGCTATCTCTCCACCCTTGAGGTACGCGGCTTGGACAAGATTCAAGGGGATGGTCCCTTCATTTTCACGGCCAACCACACGAGCAACATGGACACGCCACTGGTCATCGCCGCTCTGCCCGGCGCCATCCGTCGACGTCTGGTCGTTGCCGCGGCCATGGACAACTTCTTCATGGATGCCGGTCGCGCCTTTCGAACGGTCCTCGTGTTCAACGCCATCCCGATCGACCGACACAAGGTGAATCGGCGCAGCGCGCAGATCGCCTTCGATCTGGTGGAGGAGAATTGGAATCTGCTCATCTATCCCGAAGGTGGTCGTTCACCCGACGGTGAACTGCACGAGTTCAAAGGCGGCGCGGCCTACCTCGCTGAACGCTCCATGAAGCCCGTCATCCCGGTGTACATCCACGAGTCGGGCTGGCTCCAGGGTCCCAAGTACGCCAAGGCCGCCAAGTTCGCCTCCGCGCCCGACCGGCACCGTCATCACGTCATCGTGACCTTCGGCGACGCCATGCACGTGCAAGAGGGCGAGAACATTCGGCGGTTCAACAATCGGATCGTCGACGCCGTCGAGCAATTGGGGCGAGAAGTGAGCGGCGACGCCGCCTACGGCGTCAAGCCGGCCGAAGGACTCTAAGAGCTCAGTACCCGACAGCGCTCTTGATAGAGCAGGTCGGCCGCGCTCGTTAACGGTTCGAGCTCGGCGCCGACGACCGAGGCGAGGATCTCGTCGCAGAACCAGGGGTTCATCGCGAGCACCGGTCCGTGGGCGTAGGTCGCCCAAATATTCTTGGTGCGATAGCCGTCGAGTTTGGCGTCGTTGCCGCGTCCCTTTACGACGGTCCCCAGGGCGTCGACCCCGCCCGACAGCGTGGTCCGTCCCCCATGATTCTCGAAGCCGACGAGTAGTTGGCCGTCGACGCGTGTCGCGAGTTCACCGACCGAACGGCGCTCGCCGCGACTCGTCACGACGTCGACCAGAGCGAGTCCCTCGTATTCGTCGTCGCCTTCGACGCAAAACGTCAGGCCAAGAATCTGAAGGCCGGCACAGACCGCCACCACGTGCGCGCCGTCGCGAACGCGCGACGCGAACGATGACGTCCGAAGCAGGTCCGCGGCCAATCGTTGGGGACCGTCCTCTCCCCCGCCGAGCAGATAGAGCGACGCGTCCGGCACGGCGTCGTTGAGACCCGCGCTGATCAACTCCACGTCGAGGCCGCGGCGCCGAGCGCGCTCGTACAGGGCGAGACCGTTGCCCCCGTCGCCGTAGGTGCCGAGAAGTTCGGGGTACAGAATGCAGATCGTCGTCACGGCACGGACCGCCCTAGCCAGTCGTTGAAGGCCGTGTAGTTCGCCAACACCGAGACGGTGTTCTTGGACGCCGGTATCGACGAGTCCTCGTCGACCACGACGTAGTCGACGTTTCCGTAGTCCAGTCGGGTGGCGAGGTCGAGACGGCGATCGCCGAAACAGTAGACCCGGTGTCCGCGCAGCATTTCAAAGGGTACGTCGTAGAGCCACGACGGATCATGGCCGTCGGCCACGCGCGCGTTGATAGCGACCCAGAGGTCCGACTCATCGTCGGGCAACGTCGCCAACATCGCCGCGAAGCCGGAGGGATTCTTCGCCAACAAGAGTCGCAACGTGTGGCCATTCCAACGCCGGACGCTGAATCGTCCCACGACGCTGTGGATGGCGTCGACGCGACGCACCGCTTCGTCGAGGTCGACGTCAACACAGTGAAGCGCGGTCAGCGCCATCGTCGCGTTGGACCGGTTGAAATCACCGGGCATCGACAGTTCCAACTTCACGGTGGCGCCGTCGATCACCAGCTCGTCGCCGAGAATCGCAGTGAGCGCTACCGGTTTGGCGAAGCCACAGGTGCAGTGCCACGAGTTGCCCACGTGACTGATGGCGAGCGTGCACTTGGGACACGACAGAGCGTCGGCGATCCACGTCGTGGGCACGTCGCACCAGACGGTATTGGCACGGACTTCGGCGGCGTACACGACGAGCGGGTCGTTAGCGTTCGCGACCACCACCAGATTCGCGTCGTCGTGGACCTCAAGAGCTTTGCGCCACCGCTCAGCCAAGTGACGTACCTCGTTCGCGCGATCCAACTGATCGCGGGACAAGTTCAACAAGACGACGACGCGAGGTCGCGTGGACGTCAGGGTGTCACCCAGCCACGCCTCGTCGACTTCGAGGGCCACGTGATCGTTCTTCGATTCCACGAGCGCCGCGACGTGACCCGCGGGCATGTTGGCACCGGTCTCATTCGTGGTGACCGAACCTCCCCAACCCGCCACGACCATCGACGTGGTCGTGGTCTTTCCGTTGGTGCCGCTGACGAGGATGACGGTGCGTCCTCGGGTGAGCGACGTAACCAGGTCCGGTGCGATTTTCATGCCGACTCGGCCACCGATGACGGTGCCGGAACCTCGCCCGGTCAGGCGCGAGACCCGGTTCACGGTTCGAATGGCCAAGGCGGCGACACGGTCTCGCACGTTCGTTGATTTGGCCATGGATATGACGCTACGTCCCGGGAAACACAAAAGGGCCAACCGGGGGGTGGTTGGCCCTTCTGCAAAACCAGTGCTTCGCCAATTGGGGGAATTGTGCGAAGCAGGTGGACTAATTATGCCGTTCGGGTCAGTATCACACAACAGCATGTCACAGATAGTTCCCATCTGTATAGTCGATATGTGGAGATACGCCAACTGGAGGCCCTCATAGGGATCGCCGACCACGGTTCGTTCTCCGGCGCAGCCGAAGTACTCGGCACGGTCCAATCGAATATCTCGAATCGCATCGCTCATTTGGAAAGAGAACTCGGCACCGAATTGGTGAATCGCTCCAACGGTCTGCTCACCGAATCGGGCGAGATCGTGGTCGATCGAGCTCGACGGATCCTCGGCGAGCTTCGTGGCATCGCCTCGGACGTGTCCGAACTGAATGCCGAGATACACGGCCAGGTGGTGCTCGGCATGATCGGGTCGGCCGGTCGCTGGATCGTGCCCTTATTGCTCGAGGCACTGAAGGAGAACTACCCCCACATTGCGCTGCACATCGTGGAGGGCACCAACTCCGTCATCGAACCACAGCTGGTGAAGGGTCAACTCGACCTCGCCGTCCTGGCGTGGCCGATCTCCGCCCCGGAACTGAATGGCGTCGACATCTTCCGTGAGGACCTGGTCTTGATCGTCAACAAGGAGCACCCGCTGGCCACGTTGCCCGAGCCGCTCACCTTTGCGACGCTGGCCGAATACGAGATACTCCTCCCCTTCCGTGGTACCCCGATTCGCCGAGAGATCGACGAGGCCAGTCGACTGGAAGGCGTCGAATTGAAGCCGCTGATCGAGCTCGACGGACTTCGGACCATCGCGTCACTCACCTTCGACGGGTACGGTCCGTCGATACTGCCGGCCACCATGTTGTCTCGACACCTGCGCGACAAATTCGTGGCCCGCCACATCGACAAGATTGCCAAGCGCCGCGTGATGCTGGCGACGCGACGCTTTGGTTTCCCCGCGGCGCCGGTGCGCGCGATTCACGCGCTGATCATCGACGTCGTGCGTCACGCGACCAACGTGCCCGACGGCGTGTACCTAGGGAAAGCACCCACTCAGTAGGGTTCGTAGGTGCCCAATCAGAAGCCCTAAGAAGTCGCCGCGTTCATCGCAAAGCGCGACCGGGCCTTCAAACCGATCATCGCCCTCGCCGGACCGCCGCCGCTTCGTCGACGGGCCGCGGCCGTCGACGTTCGCTTCCCTTCCCTCGTGCGATCGATCACCCATCAACTGCTGGCCACCAGTGCCGCGACCACGATTCACGGTCGGGTCGTCGAGGCCTGCGGCGGAGTCGTCAACGTGCACACGATCATCGCCACCGGTCCCGAGAAACTTCGCGGCGCCGGCCTGAATCGAACGAAAGCCCAGGCCATGGTCGACCTCGCCCATGACGTACGCGACGCTCGCGTCAATGTGTCTCGTCACGGGCGAATGAGCGACGACGAGATCGTCCGCGACGTCGCGTCAGTACGCGGGATTGGACCGTGGACCGCTCAGATGTATCTGATCAGTACGATGTCGCGTCCCGACGTCTGGCCGATCGGCGACTACGGCGTGCGCGTTGGCTGGTCACTGCTGCACGGACTCGACGAGACCATAGGTGAAAAAGAACTACTCGTCGCCGGGAAACGCTTCGAGGGCGCGCGAACCTCGGTCGCTTGGTACTGCTGGGAGGCGATTCGCTGGTCTAAGGCAGCGAAGTAACCTCGACTAATGCCTCTACTTGAACTCGCTGACTTCGAACGTGACGCCCTCGAAACGCTGGAAACCTTTGCCACCATTCCGTGCCTGTCACCGAGCTTCGACACCGAATGGGTCCAACACGGGCATATCGACCGGGCCATCGAACTGCTCTCGGACTGGGCGCTGGCCCGAAGCTTCGCCGACTTTGATGTCGAGATTCATCGCCTCGATGACCGCACGCCGGTCCTCGTGGTCACCATCGCGGCCACGGCCCCGGGCGACGGCACGGCCGTACTATACGGACACCTCGACAAGCAGCCGCCGCTCGGGAACTGGTCCGACGGCCTCGATCCTTACGAACCGATTCGCCGCGATGACCGGATCTACGCTCGCGGCGTCGGCGACGACGGTTACTCCACTTTCTCGGCGTTGCTCGCCGTCGAGGCGATGGAAGCCAATAACCTCCCGCACAGTCGTTGCGTCGTCCTGATCGAGGCCAGCGAAGAGAGCGGTAGTCCGGACTTGGAGGCCTACCTCGATCATTTGAAGGACCACCTCGGCAAGGTCGAACTGATGATCTGCCTCGACTCCGGCGCGCTGACCTACGACCGGCTGTGGGTGACCACGTCACTGCGCGGCGTGGTGAACGTCGACCTGGAAGTCGAAGTCTTGTCCCAGGGTCAGCACAGTGGATCGGCGAGTGGCGTCGTGCCGTCGTCGTTTCGAATCCTTCGCGAACTGCTCGATCGCGTCGAAGACGCCACGACCGGCGAGGTCCTGGTCCCGCAGCTGACGGCGAAGATCCCGGACGCGGACGTTCGGGCCGCGTCGGAATTGGCGGCGGAGTTTGGCGACATCATCGGGCGCGAACTCCCGACCCTCGAGGGAGTGGAGTTGATGGGCGCGAGCGCCGAAGAGCGGATTCTTCGCCGGACGTGGTATCCCACGCTCTCGATCGTCGGACTCGGCGGCGCGCCGTTGCCCGAGATCGCTGGCAACGTCCTTCGACCATCGACGACGGCGAAGCTCTCGTTTCGACTGCCCCCGAGCGTGGACGCCGAAACCGCACGTAACGCTCTCATCCCCGTGCTGACCACGGACGTTCCGTCTTCGGCTCGGGTCACGTTGAAAAACTGGGAGATCGGCAGCGGCTGGAACTCCCCGCCGTTGGCGTCGTGGCTGGCCGAGTCCTTGGACCTGGCCTCCAAAGAGGCCTTCGGCCGGGCGCCCGGTTTCACGGGCGAGGGTGGATCGATTCCCTTCCTCGCCTCGTTGGGAAAGCGATATCCCGACGTGCAGTTCGTCGCCACCGGGGTCATGGGGCCACAGTCCAATGCGCATGCCATTGACGAGTTTCTCGACCTACCGATGACGGTTGGCGTCACCAATTCGGTCATTACCGTGTTGAGTGCGTACGCCAATCACTAGGAGCGAACTGTGAGCCAACAAGTTGATCTTTGGGTGGACCCGGCCTGTCCCTGGGCTTGGATCACGTCACGCTGGTTGCTTGAAGCGGCCGCGGTTCGCGACCTCGACGTCCGTTTTCACGTGATGAGCTTGGCCGTACTGAACGAGAATCGCGAACTCTCACCGGAGTACACGGATTGGTTGAAGACCGCCTTCCGGCCGGTGCGCGTATTGATAGCCGCGGAGGAACGTCACGGTAACGGCGTCGTCGAAGGACTGTATTCGGCGATGGGAACACGGCGCCACGTTCGCCAGGAGAAGGACTGGGGCGAGATCATCGCCAAGTCGCTCGCCGACGTCGGCCTTGAAGTCGATCTCGTATCGGCCGCGGACGACATGAACTTCGACCAAGCGCTGCGACGAAGTCACGCCGAAGGCATGGACCCCGTCGGTTACGACGTCGGTACGCCGGTGATCCACGTGGACGACATCGCCTTCTTCGGACCGGTGGTCACGCCGGCGCCGAGGGGCGAAGCCGCGGGAAGACTCTACGACGGCGTCATGATGGTCGCGGGCACTCCGGGCTTCTTTGAGATCAAGCGTGCCCGCATCGACGAACCTTCCTTCGAATGAGCGAACCGCCGGCGGGCTTTCCGGTGTACGCATCGGGCGAGACTGATGCGCCGCGGGCCGTGATCGTGGTCCAAGAGGCCTTCGGCGTGAACAACCACATTCGGAGCGTCGCGGATCGTTTCGCCGACGAGGGCTACCTCGCGGTGGCGCCGCAGCTCTTCCACCGCGACGGCTCGCCGGAGATCGCGTACGACGACTTTGCGTCGGCCATGCCACTCATGGCGAACCTGACGATGCAAGGCATCACGAACGACCTCAACGCCACGACGGACTTCCTCGCCACGCTGGGTTTTCGCGCGCCCAACATCGCTACCGTCGGATTCTGCATGGGTGGCACCGTGGCGTTTTTCGCCGCCACCCTCGGCACCGTTGGAGCCGCGGCCAGTTTCTACGGGGGCGGGGTGGCGACCGGTCGATTTGGCTTCCCGCCGTTAGTGGAACTCGCGGCCGATCTCCAGTGTCCGTGGATCGGTCTCTACGGCGACCTCGACCAGAGCATCCCGGTCGAACAGGTAGAGGCGCTGCGCGAGGCGACGAATGCGGCGTCGGTAGCGACCGAGATCGTGCGCTACGCCGAAGGCCAACACGGCTTCCACTGCGACGCGCGACCGGACGCCTTCAACGAGGCCGCGGCGTCCGACGCCCGTCGCCGCACACTCGCCTTCTTCGCCGAACACCTTCGTGACAAGTAATTAACTGCGCGGAACGTCCTTCCACGAGACGTCTTTATCGTTTCTCGGTTCGCCCGGCAAACCGAGGACCCGTTCGCCGATGATGTTGCGCATGACTTCGCTGGTGCCACCCTCGATCGAATTCGCGCGCATTCGAATGAAGGCCTTTCGCATGTCGCCGCCGGTCATCGCCGACTCGGTCGGGCGAATCTGCGGGTAGTTCGATCCGTAGAGCATGCCTTCGGTTCCCATCAGGTCCACGCAGAGTTCACTGGTCTTCTGGTTCTCCTCGGCGAAGGCCAATTTGGCGACCGAACCTTCGGGACCGGGCGTGCCGGCCTTACGCAGATCGCTCGCGCGCCAGTTCGTGAGACGGCCCACTTCGTTGCGCACCCAGGACTGCATGAGTTCGCTCCGCACGGCCATGGCGTGCGCGTCCTCGCGGCCGGTCCAGTGCTTCTTCCAGATCTTCACCGCTTCACCGATGAGTCCCGAACCGCGAGGGGGCACCGTGCCGCCAATGGAGACACGCTCATTCATCAACGTGGTGATCGAGACGCCCCAGCCTTCGCCGACGCCGCCCAGGCGCTGGCTATCGGGCACGCGCGCGTCGACGAAGAAGCACTCGTTGAACTCGGCCTCTCCGGTCGCTTGATAGAGCGGGCGAACTTCCACCCCGGGAGCGCGCATGTCGACGAGGAAGGCGGTGATGCCGCGATGCTTGGGCACGTCGGGATTGGTCCGCGCGAGTAGCAGTCCAAAGGCCGACTGGTGGGCCAACGTCGTCCACACCTTTTGACCGTTCAAGAGCCACTCGTCACCGTCTATCTCGGCGCGACAGGCGAGTCCAGCGACGTCGGATCCGGCCCCGGGTTCGGAAAACAGCTGGCACCAGATCTCCTCTCCCGTGAACAGCGGGCGCAGGAATCGACTCTTCTGTTCTTCGGTCCCGTGCGTGACCACGGTCGGGGCGACCATGCCGTAGCCAATGACGTTGCGACCCATTGCCGAGGGCGCGCCGGATTTCGAGATCTTGCGCAACGCGTACAACTGGTTTGAGGGTGTGCCGCCGAGTCCGCCTTCGCCGATCGGGAAATGCACCCAGGCGAGACCTCGGTCGAACTGCTCACCCAAGAACGTGACCGGATCGGTCTCTTTCGGTGGGAATGACGTCACCAGGTCGTCAAGGAGTTCATCAATCTGGGCTTCGCTCGTGGCCATGGCACTCCTCATCGATCGAACCGACGTTCGAATACTAAAGAGTAACGCCGACGACGTCGAAGTTCGTACGACGGTCCGGTAGAACAGTGGAGTGAAAACACCTCGTATCTTGGCCACGTCGGGCGGCTACGTCGCCGGGCCGGTGCAGATGTCCGGGCGACTCGGCACGATGCTCCTCGACGCCCTCGCCTCGACCGAGAAGCTCCGGCCGCGTGTATGTCTGGTCAATACCGCCATGGGTGACAACCTCACCTACTACGCCATCGCCTACGAAGCATTCAACGCCGCCGGTTGTGACGTGACCGAACTCAAAGTCTTTCCGCAGCCCTCGGCCGATCCCGAAGAACGCCTCTGCGGCAGCGACCTCGTGTGGGTGGGTGGGGGCTCGGTGGCGAACCTGCTCTCGCTCTGGCGGCTGCACGGCATCGACACGGCGATGCGTAGCGCGTGGGAGCGCGGCGTCATCCTGGGTGGCGTCTCAGCCGGCAGTCTCTGCTGGCACCTCGGCGGCACTACCGATTCCTTCGGTCCGATCCTTCAACCGGTCACCAACGCCTTGGGCTTCTTGCCCTACGCCAACGGAGTCCACTACGACGCCGAAGCGCAACGCCGCCCGCTGCTGCACGAACTGATGAAGAGCGGCGTGCTCCCGCCCCTGGCCTACGCCACCGACGACACCGTGGGCATCTGGTACGAAGGCCTGGAAGCGACGACCGTCGTGTCGGACGCGAACGTCGATTTCCTGACCGGCCCAGCGGCCTACAAGGTCGAACTCGTCGACGGCGACGTCGTCGAAACGCGCGTGGGCGTCGGTGGATCGTTCCAGTGACCGTTTTGATGACCGATAGCATTGGGCCCGTATCACTCGACTTTTGAGCAATTCACTGCGAGTGCCGACTAAGAGAGATGCACCGCAATGATCATCGCCACCTCCACGATCACTCGAACGTTCGGGATCGTGGCCCCGACGCTGACGATCTTGCAATGTTTGGCGCAAGCCAATCGCATCCGCACGACGGGTGCCCGCGGCGTCTCGTTGGCTACTTGGATCCTGTCGGCCTTCGTCTCCCAGATCTGGTTCTGCTACGGACTCATCTTTCACGTGACGGCCGAGGTGGTCGCGAACATCCCGGCGATCACGGTGTCGTTAGTGGTGGCCTTCCTCGCCGCCCAGAGTCAAGAAAAGATGGCCCGCAGCGTGATGGGTTATCTCGCGGTAACGGTGGTCACGGTGCTCGCCACCTTCGCCGGTTCATTCCACGACCTGCGATGGGTATTGTCGACCGTCGCGGTCGGGAGTTCCATCATCATCTACCTTCCGCAACTGGCCCTCGTCATCCGCCCGAAGGATCTCAGTGGAGTCTCAATCATCAGTTGGTGCCTCGCCTGTCTCACGTCGCTCGGGTGGCTGGTTTACGGATTCTTAATCCACCAACCACCGCTGGCCATACCCAGCTTCGTGATGCTCCCATCGGCGTTCGTCATCTTCGTGCAAGCGTCGCGCCATCGCATCAACAACGATTCGCGCACCGGTCTACAGGCGCCCCTCGTCGAATAGTCGAACCTCAGCGCGTCGGTTGCGGCAGGGCGGCGCGAACCGCGTCCATCCGTTTCGAAAGCGCCTCGGACTTCTCGAGGGCGTCCGTCGAACCACACTCCTGGAGCCAATTCGCCAGCATCCGGTAGCCGTCTTGGGTCAACACCGACTCGGGATGGAACTGCACGCCTTCGAGGGGCAATGTCTCGTGGCGCATTCCCATGATGAGACCGTGCGATCGGGCCGTCACCGTTAACTCCTTGGGAAGTCCTTCGTCTTCGACGACCAAGGAGTGGTAGCGGCCGACCACCAGCGGATTGCTGACCCCCGCGAATACGCCCTGGCCCTCGTGAACCACGAGGCTCGAGCGGCCGTGCAGCAGTTCCGGTGCGCGGTCGATCGTCGCGCCGAACGCCTCGCCGAGCGCTTGATGGCCGAGACAAACCCCGAACATCGGAATCCGCTTCTGCGCGCACACGCGAATGATCTCGACGCAGTTACCCGCGTCACGCGGGTGCCCCGGACCCGGCGACACCAACACACCGTCGGGCGACATCTCGACGACCTGCGCGGCCGTCACTTCGTCGTTGCGCAGGACCGTCACGTCGGCCCCCAATTCGGCCATGTACTGGACGAGGTTGTAGACGAACGAGTCGTAGTTGTCGACTACGAGGATCGACGGTTGGGCGTTCATTGCGAAATTCTAGGTCCGAGGCAGTAACTATCATCGCTCAATGGAGCCGATTGACCTCACGTCGTTTCTCGGACTCGTGGAGCAGGGCTTCAACGTGGTGCCGTTGTCGGAAACACTTCAGCTGGATCGTGAGACGCCCGTCTCGCTCTATCAGCGTTTCGGCGCTCGGGCGATCTTTCTGTTGGAGAGCGCCGCCCTTGGCGAGGCCACCGGCCGCTACTCCTTCATCGGACTCGACCGCCGCTGGAGGGTGACGACGCACGAAGGAGCGACCGTGGTCGAAGGAACCAACGGCGGCGACTCGTCGCTCGCCCCGCTCGACACGATTCGCCACATCCTGGCCCGCTACCGGACACACACGCCGAGAAACCTCCCGGATTTCTTCGGCGGAGCGGTCGGATTCGTGACCTACGACTACGTGCGTCGACTCGAACGCCTTCCGCGCCCGGCGGTGTCGAACATGTGGCCCGACGTGGACTTCTCGTTCCCCGGCGCGGTCCTGATCTGCGATCACGTCCAACACTCGACCACCGCCGTCGTGAACGCCGTGATCGAAGAGGACGACGATTCGACCTCGGTGTACGAACACGCCCGCGGCCAACTCCGGGCCATCGTCGAGATCTTGATGGGCGTGGAACCGCCCCGTGACCCGGCGACGGAACGTCTCGTCGCGACGGCACCGAGCCAGCGTGCGGCGATTGACATTCGAACCATCGCCAAGGGTCTCTCCAATTTCACCGGGACCGCGTACGGCGAAGTAGTTGAACGGGCCCGCGAGCACGTGTTCGCCGGTGACGTCTTTCAGGTCGTCCCGAGCCAACAGTTCCAACGACCCAGTACTGTGAATCCGCTCACCCTCTATCGGGTCCTGCGCGCACTGAATCCCTCGCCCTACATGTACCTCCTGGATTCCGGCGACATTCAGATCGTCGGTGCGTCACCGGAGATGTTGATGCGCGTCCACGACGGGCTCGTCAGTTATCGCCCGATCGCGGGCACGCGGGCCCGGGGGGTCAACGAAACCGAGGACCTCGAACTGGAGTGGGAGCTCCTGCACGACGAAAAGGAGATTGCCGAGCACGTCATGCTGGTCGACCTCGGCCGCAACGACGTGGGCCGAGTGGCGGCGTCGGGGACGGTGCGCGTTGACCGGTTGGCCCACATCGAGCGCTACTCCCACCTCATGCATCTGGTCTCCCACGTCGAGGGCCGACTGAAAGAGGGCCTGGACGCCTTCGACGCCTTCGACGCGCTCTTTCCGGCGGGCACGTTGACCGGCGCGCCGAAGGTACGCGCCATGGAACTGATCGACGAGTTCGAACCGGTCTTTCGCGGACCGTACGGTGGCGCCGTCGGCTACTTCTCTCTCTCGGGGAACGCCGATTTCGCGATCACCATCCGGACCTTGTCGTTACGCGGTGGTGTGGCGACGGTGCAGGCCGGCGGCGGGGTCGTGGCCGACAGTCGGCCGGAGTTGGAGTACGAGGAATCGATCAACAAAGCGTCAGCTCCGCTCCTCGCCCTCGAGATCGCCGACCCGCACTGGTCCTAGTCGCTACTCGTCCTCGTCGTCGAAGGACGGCGCCGGCTTCGGCTTCGCCCCTCGTCCCTTCTTCTTGCGCGACGAAACCTCTTGCTCGCGGCTCAACTCTTGTTGGATCATTTCGTCGCGAATCGTGCGCCAACTCTCGAGGCGGCGCGGGGACAGTGCTCCACTCGCCACCGCCGCTTCGACGGCGCAGCCCTCGTCCCCGCTGTGCGCGCAGTCCGAGAATCGACAGTGCTGAGCCAGGGCGGTGATGTCAGCGAAGGCGTCGTCGATACCCTGTTGACCGATGGTGAGGTCGAGCAGTCGGATTCCGGGAATGTCCAGTAACACTCCCCCGCTGGTGAGTCGGTACAGACGTCGGGTCGTGGTGGCGTGACGACCTTCGCCGCTGCGACTGACCGACGCGGTCAACTCATTCGATCCCTCCAGGGCGTTCAGCAGCGAGGTCTTACCGGCCCCGGACGCGCCCAGCATGACCGCCGTCACCCCCAGATGGAGCAGTGATCGCAGCTCTTCGATGCCGTGACCGCTGGCCGAACTGGTCGTCATCACGTCGACCCCCGGAACGATCTCCTCGGCCGCGGTGACGATCGACTCCACGACGTCGGAGCCGTCGGATTTCGTGAGCACCACGATAGGCGTGGCGCCGCTGTCAAAGGCCATGACCGCCAGGCGTTCGAGCATGAGCACGTTCAACTCGCGATCAATCGGCACCACCACGAGCACCACGTCGACGTTCGCGGCGAGGACCTGCACGTCGCCGGGTGTCGCGCCGGGCCGTCGCAGTTCGGTCGTGCGAGGCGACACCGAGATCACGTAGCCGTCTCGAACGCTCACCCAGTCGCCCGCGACCGGACTGAGGTTCAAGGTGGTGGCGAATTGACTCGTCGACGTCGTCTCATGACCGAATTGGTCGCACCAAATCACGTCGGCGGTCGTGCCGTGAACGATGCCGACGCGACCGGGATTCGAATCGGCCGAGAACTCGACGTCCGAGCCGACGGCGAGTCCCAGGGTACGCAGCACCCTCACGACGATCTCGCTCAACGGTGCTTTCGACGGTGGTGATTCCAAGTTGTCCTTATCGACGAAAGACCGTGCGGCCTCGAGGTCAGTACAGTCCTCCAAGGCTATTGGACGCCTCGCCGGTCGTGGAATCCCCGCGGACGGTTCCCGAATTCGTCCGGGTTGGGTGGAATGATTTGACCATGAGTAAATCCGGATGGCCCACGTTCTGGCACCTGCACCCGGGGGTGCGCAAGCAAGAAGAACTCTCCCTCGGCGAGCGCGCCGCCGACCGCATGCGCAACATCATGGGATCGTGGCCCTTCGTCTTCAGTTTCTTTGGCGTCATGATCCTCTGGGCGGCCGTGAACACCTACTTCCTCCAACGGGTGATTCACCACAAAGCCTTCGACCCGTATCCCTACATCTTGCTGAACCTGTTTCTCTCGATGTTGGCGGGCGTGCAAGCGGCCGCCCTTCTCATCGCCGCCAAACGCACCGACTCGATTGCCTCGGAAATCGCCCTCCACACGGTGAAGAACACCGACGACATCCGGACCTTGTTAGACGAGAACACGAACCTCGTCAAGGAAGTCAAGATCGCCACCGACCTGCTCGACGAGATTCATCGCCACGTCGCAGCCCTGAGCCCCCACGCCGGTCGGTTTCCGCCCGGCGGGTCACCACCGTAACCGAGTGCCCGGAGACGCCGAGCGCGAGGCGGCCCCGACGGAATGATTCGCGTGACAGGCTTGGACCATGAATGACGAACCCGTACACGTTGAACTCATCGGCACCACCTTGGTGGTCGCCATCAATCGTCCCGACGTTCGAAACGCCGTCAACGGTGCGGTCGCCGCGGCGCTAGCGGAGGCGTTTCGCGCGTTCGATGAGAACGACGACGCCAAGGTCGCGGTGTTAGCAGGTGAAGGAGGAACCTTTTGCGCCGGAGCCGACTTGCGCGCCATTGGTACGCGCGACGCCAACCGAGTGACCAGCGACGGTGATGGTCCGATGGGGCCGACTCGGATGGCCCTGCGCAAACCGGTGATCGCCGCCATCGACGGCTACGCCGTCGCCGGCGGAATGGAGCTCGCCTTGTGGTGCGATCTGCGGGTAATGGAAGAAGACGCGATCTTGGGCGTGTTCTGTCGACGCTGGGGTGTGCCGCTGATCGACGGTGGTACGGTACGGCTCCCAAGAATCGTCGGCGTCGGTCGGGCCCTGGACCTAATCCTCACTGGTCGAGCGGTCGGCGCCACCGAGGCGCTCGCCATCGGCCTCGTGAATCGCGTCGTCGAACGTGGTCACGTCCGGGCGGCCGCGTTGGACTTGGCCGAAGAGATTGCATCGTTTCCCGAAGTCTGCATGCGAGAGGACCGTCTCTCCGTGTACGAAGTTCTCGGTCGGTCCGAAACCGAGGCGATGTCGATTGAGTTGGCTCACGGCCAAACCTCGCTGCGCGCCGATATGCGTGAACACGTGAGCCGCTTCTTGTCCGGCGAGGGGCGCCACGGCAGCTTCACCAAATTATCAATGCCACCCGAGCCCGGTTGGAATGGTCCGGGACTCGAGTGGCACGGTGATCAATAGTACTGAGTGCGGCGTATCGGCTCTTTAGAAGTAGTAGTACTCGGGCATGAAGTTCAGCAGCGGACTTCCGGTCCAACCAATGGTGCTGTGCAAGGTCTTGATGGTCTCGACCGTCGGCGCGCTCTCCGGTTCATACAGGACCGGCAGGTTCTGTGCGGCGAAGGTGGCGTAGCTGGTCAGGTTCGACTTGCCGAAGTCCGTGCCCTTGATGAGCGTGGTCATCGTCGTATTGGCGTAGTCACCGGGGTTGAAGCCGCCTCCGACGGCGAATAGTGTCTCGCCGGTCGGGAAGTAGTTCGGAGCGAAGGTCCAACCGCCGCCCCACATGCAAAGTTGGAATCCGGCGCCACTATTGCAGTCGGCCACCACGCTGTTGAAGGACTCGGTTGACGTGCCGACCTTGATGCCGACGAGGGCCCAGTCGGCCACCTCGGCGGTGATCTCTTGGGTCAACGACGGTGAGCCACTGGCGTAGACGAAGGTGAAGTTCAACGTGTAGCCCTGAGTGATGCCGGCACCGCACTGCGTCGATCCGGTTCCCGGGTTCACACAGGTCTGGACACCGTTCTCGATCTTCCAACCGTGCGAGGACAGCAACTTCTTCGCCGTACTCAGGTTGAACGGATACGGATTGGCGATCGGGGCGGAGTACTTGGCCGGCACCACGGCGGGCAGCGCCGTATAGGACGGGAAGCCGTAACCCTTGTCCACGTTCTTGATAACCCCCGATTGGTCGGTCGCCTCCTGCAGGGCCTGGCGGATATAGAGCTGATCCACGGCCGCTGACTTCGGGTCCTTCTTGTTGAAGTTGAACGGCGCGTAGTTGAAGCCCCAGATGGTGCCCGTCGAGAGGTTGTACTTACTGGTCAGGTTGGCCCAGTTCGGTCCCACTTGGCCGGGCGAGGGCGCCGGTGAGGTGAGGACGCCCGGGTCCACGAATCCGATGTCGACCTTGCCAGCCTGCAGGTCGTTCTCTTCGGCCTGGGTCGTCGTGTAGGCGATCTCCTTGACGAAGGCGACCTTGGCCTTCACCGGACCGGAGTACTTGGTGTTCGGCTGCAAGGTCAGGTTGCCCAGATTGTCAAAGGAGGTCAATCGCCACGGCCCGTCGTCGCCGCTCTGCCAGAGGGCGTCGGTGTAGGTCGCGGTCTTGCTCGAAAGGCCGTTCAAGTAGTTGTACACGGCGGTGCAGGCCTTGTCGGTCGACTTCGCACCCCACAGGCCGGTCGCGCAACTCTGCTTTTGCGTGGGAGACGAAACGTCCCACTTGTCGGTGAACGGCGTGATCTGGTTGAGGTAGTTATTGGTGATCCACAGGGGGTTGACCGTCGTCTTGAAGTTAATCGTGACGGTCATGTCCTTGCCGGTGATGCTCGAGACCTGGTCGGGGATGCCGTAGCCGGGGTTGTAGCCCCAGAAGTCGGCCGGGAGCGCCTTGTACATGTTCAAGAAGAACATGACCGATTGGGCGTTGACCGTCTGGCCGTCGGCGAACTTCCAGCCCTTGAGCTTCATGGTGACGGTCTTGTCATGATTTGAGTACACCGGGTTGTAGGCCAGTGACAGCGATGGGACGAGCGAAACGCTGCCGCCGACGCCGAACCAGTACATGGGCCGGAACATCTCGTCCTGGAACTGGTTGATGTTGTCGACCGAGCAGTATTGGCATGACTCGTAGGGGAAGATCCAGTTCGGATTAGCCGTGGCGCCCTCGGCGAAAGTGAGGGTACCCGAAACTTTGCCGTTGTTCGGTGGGCCAGACGCTTTCGGCTTCCCTCCTCCGGAGACCGCAACGATTACCACGATGATCAGGGCGACCACAACGAGGCCGGAGATGATTTGGATGAGACGCTTTTTATTGGTCATAAGAACACTCTAAGTACGCCGTGAACACATCACTCATCAGCTGGTCACTTTGACGTCACTTCTCACCCATTTATAAGGTTGGGCCCTTCTTCACTGTGGAACGCAAAGCGCATACGACAGACCGTTTCACCCCGATTGAGCCTCGCTGCCGGCCTTCGTCATCTAATTGTCATCGAGCCGACCAAGAGTCGACGCTCGTGGCTTGGATCACGACGGACCGCTCCCTCCAGCACTGGCGTCCCGCCACCGATGAGAGCGCGAAGTAAATTCACTGGGTGACTCGGCGTACGTTCCATTGGTTGAGACGCGGTGCGCTTTCGTCAATTGCGCTGAGCGCGTTGCTCGTCGCTACATCCGCTACCTCCACGGCGGCCCGCGACAATCCGGCATTGTCGCCCACGACCACCACCACGGTGCTTAGCTCCTGTGCCTCGTCCACCCCACCGACCACCACGACGACCGTTTCATCCACTACGACCGTCGCCACGACAACCTCGACGACGACGTCGACGTCGACGACGTCGACTACCACCACGGTGCCCACTTCCACGACAACGACCACGACCACGATTCCCAAGAAGACGGCGATCGCGTGGCCGGAGCGCGGGAGCGCCGCCGTCGCGATTCCTCGACTCTGCGTGGCCGCCGCCTCGTCGTACCAACCACGTGTACCGATCGCGAGTCTGACCAAGATGATGACGGTCTGGGTCGTCTTGCATCAGCTACCCCTGACCTATCAAGAGCGCGGACCCTGTCTCGTGGTCAATGCGAACGACGTCGCGCTGTATAAGTACGACGTGGAATCCGGTCAGTCGAACGCGCGCATAGTGCTGGGCGAGAGGATCTGTGAAGGGACGCTCCTGCGCGGACTACTCGTGCACTCCGCCGGCGACTATTCCCAGTTGCTCATGAGCATCATCGGCTGGAGTCCGACAACTTTCGTACGCGTGATGAATAAGGACGCGCGGGCGCTGGGGCTCACGCGAACTCACTACGTCGATCTCACCGGCATCGCCCCCGGGGACCAGTCGACCGCAACGGATCAGGCGACGCTCGCGGTCGATCTCATGACTGGCCAACCGATTGTGGATCAAATCGTCGCCTTGACGCACGTGGCACTCCCCTACAACGGCGTCGTCGTCTCCTACACGCCACTCATCGGGTTGGCTAACGTCGTCGGCATCAAGTCCGGTTTCACCAATCCCGCCGGCGGTTGTGACGTGATGGCCGTCAAGGTCACCATCGGCCACAACACGTTCTTGACCTACGCCGTCGTACTCGGTATCCGCGGAGGGAACTCGATTGGCATTGCGGGCGACGACGCGCTCGCGCTCACGAGGTCCTTGCGACCGTCCATCAAGCAGGTGCGAACCCCGTCGGGTGTGGAACTGGAATGGACCGGACCGGCCGCCGACGTGAAGCGTTGACCGCTCTAGGACAACGCCTGGCGAAGGTCCTCGAGTAGATCGTCGGCGTCCTCGATGCCGACACTCAGTCGCACCAAGTTGTCCGGGATCTCCAACAACGATCCACTGGTGGACATGTGCGTCATCAGCGCGGGCAATTCGATCAGACTCTCCACCCCGCCGAGGGACTCGGCCAGGGTGAAGACCTTGGTCTTTTCCACGAACGCCTTGGCGTGCGCACCACCGCCGGCCACTTCGACACTCACCATGCCGCCGAATCCCCGCATCTGATCGAGGGCGACTTTGTGGTTCGGATGGGTCTCCAGACCGGGGTACCAGACCCGTTCGATCATCTCGTGTTGCGCGAGCATTTGCGTCACCCGGGCGGCGTTCGACTGATGTCGGTCCATTCGAACGCCGAGCGTTCGGATCCCGCGCAAGATCAGGTAGCAATCCAATGGACCGGGTATCGCCCCCACCGCGTACTGAAAGAACTTCAGGCGCGCCGCGAGATCGGCGTCGTTGGTGACCAGCATCCCGCCAATGGCGTCGGAGTGTCCCCCGAGGTATTTCGTCGTCGAATGCATCACGACGTCGGCGCCGAGCGTGAGCGGCGTCTGCAGGTAGGGCGTGGCGAATGTGTTGTCCACCACGAGTTGGGCGCCGTGGTGATGGGCTACGCCGGCCAGTGCCGCGATGTCGGCGATCCGCAGCCAGGGATTACTCGGCGTCTCGGCCCACACCAGCTTCGTGCCATCGGGCCACGACGACTCGACGGCCTCGATGTCGGACAGGTCGATGACGTCGGTCTCGATCCCCCACGGGCCGAAGATCTTCGTCAACATTCGATAGGTGCCGCCGTAGGCGTCGGACGACAGCATGACCCGGTCTCCCGGCGACAAGGTGCGCAGCATGGAGTCGGTTGCCGCGAGACCCGAGGAGAAAGCGACCGCGAATTGCGCCTCTTCGAGGCTGGCCATGACCGCTTCGAGGGCCGCGCGCGTGGGATTGTCCCCCCGTCCGTAATCGGCGAACTTGACGACCCCGACCGATTCCTGGGCGTAGGTTGAGGTGAGATAGACCGGCACGTTGACCGCGCCGGTCTCTTGATCCGGCTCCTGTCCGACGTGGATGGCCCGGGTGGAGAAGTTCACTACAGTCCTTTCAGCTACGAGTCTGGGGCGTTGTTCGAGAGGAAGCGAAGGACGTCCGAGGCGGTGATGACGCCGCGGGGCCGACCGTCGGCCAGCACCAACAGCGCCGGGGTCGTGGCCAGTCGTCGCGTCACGGATTCGAGCGGTTCGCCCACGCCGATCGTCTCGAGAATCGGTCCCATGACCGCTTCGATCGGTCGATCGAGCATCGTGGGATCCTTGAATCCCAGTTCCATCAGGTCGAGTTCGATCGCCGTTCCTACGACTTCTTTCGCGGCGAGCGGCAACTCGTCGGTGACAGCGATGACCACTTGGGAGACCCCGCGCTCGCGCATGAGGTCCGTGACTTCGCGCACGCTCTTGTCGGTCGTCGCCAAGATGAGGTCCGTCGCGTGCGCCCCTTTAACGTCGAGGATGTCCCCGGCGCTGGGTCCGCTCGCCGTCGTCAAAAAGCCGTAGCCCCGCATCCAGTCGTCGTTGAAGATCTTCGAGATATAGCCGCGTCCCGTATCGGGCACCAGCACGACCACGCACGAACCCGCGGGGGCCGACTTGGCGACCCGCAACGCCGCGACGACGGCCGTCCCGCCCGATCCGCCGATGAGCATCCCCTCTTCGTGGGTGACGCGTCGCGCCATGTCGAAGGCGTCCGCGTCGCTCACCGCGATCACTTCGTCCACCAGGCTCGGGTCGTAGTTGGCCGGCCAGAAGTCCTCGCCTACACCCTCGGTCAGATACGGTCGGCCCTCGCCACCGGAGTAGACCGACCCTTCGGGGTCGGCCGCGATGACGCGGATCGCGGGATTCTGCTCCTTGAGATATTTCGCGACGCCGCAGATGGTTCCGCCGGTCCCGGCGCCGGCCACGAAGTGGGTGACCGTGCCGTCGGTGTCGCGCCATATCTCGGGGCCGGTCGTCGTGTAGTGCGCGTAAGGGTTGGCCGGATTCGAGTACTGATCGGGTCGAAACGCGCCGGGCGTCTCCTTGGTCAATCGTTCGGCGGTCGAGTAGTACGAGTCGGGGTCTTCGGGCGCGACAGCGGTCGGGCAGACGATCACTTCGGCGCCGTAGGCCTCGAGGAGTCGTACCTTTTCGGCGGCCATCTTGTCGCTCATGACGAAGATGCACCGATAGCCGCGTTGCGCCGCAACGATGGCCAAGCCGACGCCGGTGTTCCCGCTGGTGGGTTCGACGATTACGCCACCGGGCTTCAAGAGGCCGTCACGTTCGGCCGCGTCGATCATCGTGAGCGCCGGTCGGTCCTTCGAACTCCCGCCGGGATTCATCGACTCCAGTTTCACCAGCACCTGAACCCCGTCGGGCGTGGCCAAGCGGTTGAATCGCACGAGAGGCGTTTCGCCGATCAGGTCCAGCAAGGAGTTCGCCACGCGCATGACTCCACCCTATTTGGGACGGCGACCACGTCGAGGCGACCACCATCGCGGTTCAGTGATCGATCGCTCCAATGACCGAGCTCTCCGGTGCTTGGCAGGCGACCTTTCGAACTCGCCATTCGATGACGGCGATAGCAATCCCACCGACGGCAATAACCAGCCAGAACGTCAATAACCGATAGACCAGCACGACCGCCAGCGCGGGAGCCCGGTGGGACCCGTAGGCCACGAGGATGACGGCCAAACTACCTTCGACGATGCCGATGCCACCGGGGATGAGCGGTAGGGACGCCACGATCTGGGCCACCCCAAAGGCGAGCAACACACCACTCCAGGGAACAGCTGCGCGCACCGCCCCGAAACAGCAGATCAGTACCAGAAAATCGGTGAACCAGAGCGCGGTGGCCATGGTCACGAGATTCATCACTTTCAGCGGCGACATCGGTATCTCGCGCATGCGCGCCAGCGTCGACTCGATGCGGGCCATGACGTCGCCTCGAGGGTGTCCGGTCAGGCGTTGGAAGAGTCGCGCGGCGAATCCCAGGAACCGAAGCAGTGAATCTCGACGAACGAGCAGTGCTCCGGCGATTAAGACGACGAACAGACCGACGAAGACCGTCCCGCGCGCCTCGACGCCCGCGTGGCCCGCGAGGGCCACGAGTACTCCGACGAGGAGTAGTAGCGACATGCCGATGGCTTGGGCGATCAAGATCGTCAGAATCGTCCAACCGGCGCTGGCGCCACTGGCACCGCGCCGTCGAAAGAATCGATAGCGATAGGCGCAGGAGACGGCGGGCTCCCCGGGAACGGTGTAGGCGATGGCGTTATTGGCGAGCGAGACCAGTGTGAGCGAGGCTAAAGATATCTCGCTACCGCTCCACCGCAGAACCCTCTGTTGGAGGTATCCGTAGCCCACGATCGACAGCACTTCGGCTACGACCGCCCCCGAGGCCCAGAGTGGGTCGAGGTGGTCTAGGTGATGGAGTGCGGCCACAAACTCACCACGCCTACCGACGAGCAACGACAGAATCAAGACGCCCACACCAACGCCGATCACGTAGCGGATAATCAGCCACCAGGTTCGGCGCGCTCGCGACGGTGTTGGTTCGTCGGACACGAATTCACATTATCGACGACGTGATGACGTCTTGGAACGCTCCCGCGGTGTACGGTCCTCACGACGCGCTGGCGCGAACCCTCGACCACTACGATTTGCCATGGCCGAGAGCGATTCCGTCGCATTCACTCCCATCGACCGTCCGGTGCGTACGGCGATCATTGGACTCGGGCGCGTCTTCGACCTCAACGTTCGCGCCTACGTCGACAACCCCGAAGCCCGCATCGTGGCGATCGTCGATACCAGCGAACGGCGCCGAACTCAACGCCAGATCGAATGGCCGGCGGCGAAGGCCCTGGACTCGGTGGAAGAGTTGATATCGAGTGACCTCGAAATCGATGCCGTGGAGTTGCTCCTCCCGACCACCCAAAACGAAGCGGTGGTGATGGCTTGCTTGGCGCGCGGATGGCACGTCAATCTGCAAAAACCCTTCGCCAACGATCTGGCGAGCGCGTCGAGGATGTCACGGGCGGCGATTGGGCGTGGCCTCCAGCTGCGGGTGATGGAGAACTATCTCTTCTATGAACCGCTGCTGAAATTGAAAGAGACCGTCGACTCCGGCGAACTCGGACCCATCAGCGGGTACCACATGAAAATGGTCGCCAGCGGACGAGGCGGTTGGGTGGTGCCCGGCGATTCGTACGAGTGGCGTTTCCAGCAAGCCCGAGACGGTCGCGGTCCCCTCTTCTTCGACGACGGGTGGCACAAACTCTCCACCGCCCTTTGGCTGTTCGGCCCGATCAAGGAAGTTCGCGCCTGGATCGGCGAGACGGAAGTCATTCCCGGTATCGAGTTGGACGCGCCGACCACGGTCATCTGGGAACACGAAAGCGGCGTGCGCGGCGTGTGGGACGTCACGTTGGCCGTGGACATGTACCTACGGAGCGATTACTACACCAACGACGAGCGCTGGGAGGTCACCGGTCAACGTGGGTTCGCCCGGGTAAATCGCTGTACCGGTCGTGGAATCCAAGAACCGAGTTTCGAGAAGTACCTCGACGGAGAGATGCGGTCGTTCCACGCTCTCGACGACGACTGGGCAAGCAGCTTTCGCGACTCGGGCCGCCATTGGATCGACACCTTGCGAACGGGAAGCGGTCCGCTCCTTTGGGGCGCCGAGGAGGCCCTCGACGTCCTTCGATTGGCCCTCGCCGCGTACGAGAGCAGCGCCAACGGCGGAATCGGCGTGAATCCGAATTCACTCGACCTCGAACGGGAACCAAATGCCACTGAGAGGTAACCAACACGGCCCAAAAGTGTTCGAGTTCGTGAGCGAGTGGTAAAGGAACTCGACGACGTCACGACGCGTTTGGCCCACGCCGGGTTCATCGCCGCTCGCGAAGAGGCCGAGGAACTGCTGGGGTGTTCCGGAGGTGATGACTTCCTTCTTGCGTCCATGATCGAACGACGACTCCGGGGCGAACCGCTCGCGTGGATCACCGGCTTCGCCATGTTCTGCGGATCGAGAATCCGAATCGATCGTGGCGTGTACGTACCACGCTGGCAGAGCGAACCGTTGGCCCGTCGCGCCGCCGCGCGACTGCCGGCAAAGGGAATTGCCATCGATCTTTGCACCGGATCCGGGGCGATTGCGAAGGCTCTCCACGTCGCGAGGCCGAGTGCGCGGGTAGTGGCATCAGAAATTGACGATCGCGCGGTGCACTGCGCTTCAACCAACGGCGTCGAAGTCTTTGCCGGAGACCTATTCGCGCCACTTCCTCGTGATCTCGAGGGAACGGTCGACGTCGTCGTCGGGGTCGTGCCGTACGTTCCCACGCGAAGCTTGGCGCTGCTGCCGCGCGACACGCTGGTCTTCGAATCAACGTTGTCCTACGACGGAGGCGAAGATGGAGTCAATATCCTTCGCCGCGTGGTAAGGGAAAGCGGCCAGTTTCTTCGACCCGGAGGCGCTCTGCTCATGGAACTGGGTGGCGACGAGGTTGAACTGCTCCAAAGTGACTTGGCCGGCCAACATTTCACGGTCGTCGAGACTCTGTTCGATGAGGACGGTGACGTCCGCGGCCTTGAGGCCACGTTCAATAGGTGACTGGTCGTTGAACCCATGGAGCGAATTCGACGATGAAATGGGAGAATCTCATTATGCGTTTCGACGATGTCACAATTCCCCCTTCGAATGACTGAAGTTCACGGCGACTCCGATCACCCTCACGCGGTCTCTTCGACGAGTGACATGCGCTACGTGCTCGTCACGCTGGTATTAATCAGCGCCTTTCTCATTGGTGAGGTGGTCGCCGCGGTGCTGGGGCACTCACTGGTGCTGTTCGCCGACGCGGGTCATATGTCGACTGATGTCGCCGCACTGGCTCTCAGTGCGTGGGCCATTCGCCTCACGAGACGTCCGGCCCAGGGCCGCTGGACTTTCGGTCTCCAGAGGGCCGAGATCCTTTCGGCGGCCGCCAATGGAGTTGCATTGGTCGCGATCTCCCTGCTTATTGCGGTCGAAGCCATCGCGCGACTCATCGACCCCCATCGAGTGCACGGCGATCTGGTTCTGGTGGTCGCTGGAGTGGGCGCACTCGTCAACGTCCTCGCCGCGTGGGTGCTCTCCAAAGCCAACCGTCGAAGCCTCAATATCCGAGGCGTCTACGTGCACATCTTGACGGACCTCTACGCCTTCCTCGGAACGGCGATCGCCGGGCTCGTCATCGTGCTCACCGGGTGGAACCGCGCGGACTCGATCGCGTCACTCGTGGTCGTGGTGCTCATGATCTACGCGGCGTGGGGGCTCCTTCGCGACGCTGGACGAATATTGCTCCAAGCAGCGCCGGACAGCTTGGCCCTCGCCGACATCCGTTCGCATCTCTGCGGCGTAACCCATGTTCTCGACGTGCACGATCTCCACGTGTGGACGCTGACCTCGGGTTCGCATACCGTATCGGCGCACGTCATTGTGGAGGATCACTGTTTCGACACCGGTCACGCCCCGCGGATACTGGACGAACTGCAGCGTTGCCTCATCGAGCATTTCGACGTTGAGCACGCGACGTTCCAACTAGAGCCCGCTTCTCACGAGAATCATGAAGGAAACTTGCACCCTTGAGTCGGTGAATTCGCGTGCCCCCGAGTGCGTGGTCGAGGTCGCCACCGATTAATGAGTCTTCGCCAACGTGTCGTAGCGCCCCGGGGGCAAATATCGACCCGGATCCATCTCGACAATTGTGCCCTCGCCCGAGAGATCCCTAGAGGGGTTTGGACCGTAGAACTGATGTGATGTCTAGGCATAGTGATCTCTCATTGATTCGCCCCCGGGCGTCCGGGAGCGATTCCCGACCGACTCGCCGTCGGCTGCCGTCCGACCCATGGTGGCGTCTCCTGCGAATCGCCGGAAGCGTCTTATTGATCTCGACCGGGGCCATCCATCTCGATCTCTACCTCACCGGATACCGGACCATTCCCACGATTGGATGGCTATTCCTGTTGCAGGTCATCGCCGATTTCGTGATCAGTGCAACGCTGATCGTGTCGGACAGCCGACTGGGGTCGGCGGCTGGAGCCGGGCTCGTGATGTCAACGCTGTTGGGGTATCTCCTGGCCTTGCGAATCAGCCTCTTCGGCTTTCGCGAGGTGCGCACCACCGCGGGCATCGTCGCCGGCGTCATCGAGATCGCCGCTTTCGCACTGCTCGCCGCGCTCACGTTACGTCCGGTCCGCCACAACGAAATGCCAAGGTCATGGCTTGCGAAGCGAATCGGGATCGTCTCTCGACGAAGGGCGCTGCGCGCGAGCCGGTGGGCCGTCGTGGTTCTCACGGTGCAGTCCGCCATCTCATTGGGTCTGTTGTTGCCCAATCCGAGCGCGGCGTCGACGAAGACCGGGGGCTCGGCGGTCCTGATCAAGGTCGCTCAACGTCACGGGGTCTCGGTACTCACCGACGCCCACGGATACACGCTGTATTGGTTCGCGCCGGACTCGCCAACCGCGTCACGCTGTTACGGGACCTGCGCGGCGTACTGGCCGCCCTTGCTCGGCGTACCCGCGGCCACGGGCGTGGTGGGGTCCTTCGCCACGCTGACGCGATCGGGTGGAGCATCACAGGTCACCTACAACGGTCATCCTCTCTACACCTACGTCGGGGACTCCGCACCGGGACAAGCGACCGGCAACCGTATCAACTTGAACGGTGGCTGGTGGTACGAGATGAAGGTGTCGAGTTAGTCGGACGATCCGAAGTCACGCTTCGCG
>Ga0208586_1000006_pt1 | contig 77460 bp, 70 predicted proteins | sample NGESurshal072012_6_FD_184471 | JGI IMG/M metagenome (GOLD analysis project Ga0208586, IMG submission 184471) | Arctic peat soil microbial communities from Barrow, Alaska - NGEE Surface sample 53-3 shallow-072012 (SPAdes) | ecosystem: Environmental > Terrestrial > Soil > Wetlands > Peat ... | reverse complement strand
CATGCTGGTGGTCCACCTCAGAGAGTTCTGAGAAGTGCCCTCGCGTGACGCGAGGCACCATGAGTGTGCCATCTGATTGTGCTTTTTCTGCTGACTTGATTGGAATTTGCGGGGAGATTGTCGCAGCGTTGTCGCACTGCATCAATTTCGGAAAAGTTCGTTCACGACGACGTGCATGATGTATTTCGATCACGCATCATCGGCAGTCGTGCGGCGGTCTACGACTTTATGAGCGCGGTGAACACGACAATGTTGGAGAGGTAGTGACCGGTGCTCGGATCGAAAATACCCCCACAGGTAACGAGTTGGAGGGCCGGGTACGTACGAGAGCCGTACACCAGCTTGTCCGGAAAGTTCGACTTCTTATACATACGCACGCCGATGACCGCGAACACTAACTTGCGCCCGTCGGCCAATGTGATGTCCACTCGATTGCCCAATTTCAACTTGTCCAAGTAAAAAAAGACCGCGGGTCCGTGGTTGTTGTCGACGTGTCCCAAGATGACCGCCGAACCCTTTTGGCCCGGCGATCGGTCGCCGTTGTACCAACCGGGAACGGAAAAGTTCGTCGGAACGTTTACGGTTCCATTCTTGTTCAGCGCCAATGCGGACAACGGCACCGAGACGCCAATTATCGGAATTGAAAGATGCACCGGTCGTGACCGCCGAACTGGACGTGCCACGTAGGTCGGTGGTGGAGATTTCGTATGCGCCAGACGAGTCGAGAGCGCCACTGTTTGAATCTGCGGTAACGCGCCGACCAGGCTCGATGCGGGCTTGATGGTCGTGGTCGTCGTTGGCGCTGACGCGGCTGGAGTGACTTCGATCGAAGTGGTCGTTGTAGACGTCGTTGGCGAAGGAATGACAACTCCAGACGAGGGCAAGGAGACGACGCCTAACGACGAAGTGAGGGTCGGACCCTTGGGTGGGCTGTGGGGAACAAATATGATCGCCAAAATCCCTAGGCTGATCAGTGCTAAAGAAACGGCCCACCATACTTTCTGTGGGGACCGTTTCATTTTTTGGGACTTCACATCGACCATTCTAAAGGGCGACCTCCAAAGGTCGAAGTACGCCGTCAACCGACATCAATTTCTGCTCAAGCTTCGACCCGACACGTCCACAGCTGAATATCAGCAGAACCGGCCAAAGCATCAGATTTTGTCTAGGGAGTCGTCTTGAAGCATCGCCATCTTGGAATCGTGGATTTGAAGACATATTCACTGTTATTTGATGCACCTAGTAACGTCAGCACCGAAGAACCTGTACCAACGCCTACTTTTCCGGGCCCGAAAAAAGCGATGAGTAATGGCCAATCAATCTGAATCCTCTGGTGAAACAGCGAAAAACGTTGATCTCGTGGGAGAACTGACCAAGGCACTCGAGGACGAGCAGTTTTTCTTGGTCTATCAACCGGAGATCGACCTGCACTCCAACGCCTTCGTGGGGGTCGAGGCCCTCATTAGGTGGCGCCATCCGCAACGAGGAGTGCTGAGCCCCGACGCTTTCGTCCCCGAACTCGAATCCAGCGGATTGATATTGGCGGTCGGACGTTGGGCCTTGGCCACCGCCTGTGCTCAGGGGGCTGAGTGGCATGACAAGGGATATCGATTCACCGTGTCGGTCAATATTTCAGCCCGGCAGTTCGCGTGGAACGGTTTCGTCGATGAGGTAGAAGAAGTACTCACCTCGAGCCGCTTTCCCTCGGGACTCTTGGTGTTGGAGTTCGCCCTGCGTACGCTGTCGGGAGAACTGACCGATCGGCTCACCGAATTGACTCAATTGGGCGTGCGGTTGTCGGTCGACGATTTTGAACCAGGTCCCTCGCTCCTGAGTGATATTGAGAATCTACCTATTACGGTCGTGAAGCTCGATCGACAGTTTGTCGCGACGCTGTCGGACTCCCCGACGGGAGCTGAACTCGTGCACACTCTGGTCGACTGGGCGAAGAAGAGCAGATTGCAAATCGTGGCCGCCGGAATCGAAGACGCGGAACAGCGTCAACGACTTCAGTTGGAAGAGATCGGAGTCGGCCAGGGATTCTTGTTCTCTCGCCCCCATGAGGCGGCGGAGATCGATCGATACTTGGAAGACTTCTCAATCTTCTCGGGGAAGCCTCTTTGATTCGACGCTTCTTCCGCCGCGAACCATCGCTAGGTCGAACTCGGGTAATCCACCTCGGGGCGACGGGGACGCATGCGATCATTTATTCACATCGCCCGTTCAGAAACGCGACACGAAGATGAGTGCTCGAAAGACTTCATCGAATGACCAACGGAAGATAAAGAGTCGCGATCTCGAGAATGAGACCTTGACGACTCACGACGCGATTCGCCGGTCACAGCGCATCGCGATCCAGCTGCATCAATTGATTGCCGCGTCCATCACGGTCACCAGCTTGCGGAACGAGCAGGACATTTTGAAGAGTCTCGCCGCGAGCTTGCGAAAGGTGTTCGACGCCGACGAGTCCGTGGTGTCACTCACTTCTGGGCCGACGGCGCCGCTGAGAGGTATCGCGCGCCGCGGTAAGAAAACGATTTGCGAAGTTCCCGCCAACGAGCAATCCCCGGAGTATCCGACCACGTGGGAGGTGGGGAGTGAAACGCGACTAGAGAATGGTTGGCTCGTAGCGCCGATTCTGGAGCGACGTGATCGCGCTCGCGGTGTCATTGCCGTTCGCCGCGGATTCGCCTTTGATGACGAGGACAAGGAGGTGCTCGCCTTGCTCGCCCAGATGGCTTCGAGCGCCTTGGGAGCCGTCGAACTCGGTCGAAGCGTGGAGTCGAGCGAGGCGCGTCTACGGGTATTGATCGAGACCGCCCCGGTCGGCATCGTGGAAGCCGATGTCGAAGGCCGAGTGCGCTGGTGGAACCGTGCGGCCAGTCAAGTGTTCGCGTGGCCCGAGTTCGGCGAGGGATCTGATGGACATGAGTCAAGTTTTCCTGAAGCGACGTTGCCGGAGTTACGCGATCTCTGGTCCGAGGTTCTGAGCGGTGGTCCGGTTGACGGCCGCGACTTCGTGGACGTCGAGATAGCCGGCAAGCTCCGAGTATTGAGTGCGTCGGCGGCGCTCTTGCCACCCACCGGAACTGAGGCGGCCGGAATCCTCACGTTGATCGACGACGTGACGAATCATCGCGAGTTGAAAGCCGAGTTGCGACACGCCTACACGATGGAGATTCGGGGTCAGGTAGCGAGTCGAATCGCGCACGACTTCAACAACCTGATCACGCTGATCTCGGGCTACGCGGAGATCCTTTCCAGTGATTTGGGCGAGAACGAACGGGCGCTGGCGATGGTGAAGGAGATTCAATCCACGGCCTCGCGCGCCTCCATGTTGACGACGCAACTACAAGCCATCGGGCGCACGAGAGATCCCGAACTCATGGTGTTCAGTCCCGTTTCGGTAATCCAGTCCAACGCCGAAGTGCTCGAACGAATCCTCGGCAGCAATATCGACGTGCGATTCGTCCTCGACGTCCGCGCCGGCAACGTGCACGTGGACGCCGATCAATTCGAGCAAATGATCCTCAACCTCGCGATCAACGCCCGCGACGCCATGGCGCTCGGGGGAGAGTTGACCATTGCCGTGGCCCCGGCAACTTTTGACCGCTCCGCGGCCGATTCGCTCGGACTCTCCGAAGGCGAGTACGTCAAAGTGACTTACACCGACAACGGCGTCGGAATGGACGACGAAACGCGCGAGCGCTGCTTCGAGCCACTCTTTACCACCAAGGGTCCATTCAAAGGAACGGGAATGGGGTTGGCCGCGGCGAGACGGCTCGCCGAAGAGAGTCACGGAGCGATTGTCTGCCGGTCGCAGCTCGGAGAGGGAACCACGTTCGAGATCACGTTTCCCACGGTCGCCACCGAAGTCGACGATCGTTCGCGTCTCGTGGTGCCGGAGCGGCCGCGCGGCTCGGCCACGATCTTGATTGTGGACGACGACGAAGAACTACGTCGTTTTATGAGTCGAATTTTGGAAAGGAACGGTTATCGGGTGGTCGAAGCCGATTCCGCCGAACGGGCCCTGCGCGTGGTCGATGGGTTCGAGGGCACCTTCGATCTCCTCGTGAGCGATGTCGTGATGGGCGAGATGTCGGGTCGCGACCTCGCCAAGTCGTTGCAGACCCAAGAACCCAGTCTCGCCGTGCTACTCGTATCGGGCACGGCTAAACGAAGCATCCTGGCGGATCTCAATTCGGGTGCGAGCGATTTTCTCGCGAAGCCGTTCAAACCGAGCGATCTGGTTGATCGAGTTCACGATCTCCTCGCTCGACGTCCCTGAGCGAGCCTTACGTCGCGATCGATTCTGGCTCGAAGCGATATCCAACCCCGCGCACGGTGGTAATCCAGCGCGGATGATCAGGATCGGCTTCGAGTTTCGCGCGAAGTCGACGAATGTGTTCAGTTACCGTGGCCTCGTTCTGCCACTCACTCGAGGACTCCCACACGTGTTCGAGTAACTGCTCGCGCGAGAAGACCTGGCGCGGGGATCGAGCGAGGAAAGCTAGGAGCGCGAACTCCTTCGAGGTGAGTTCCAGGAGAGTTCCTCGAAGATGCACTTCGTGGGTGTTCTCGTTAATGAGGAGGTCACCGAAATGCAGGGTAGGCGCGTCAATGTGCAACTGCGCCATGTTCACGCCAGAACGTCGAAGCACGGATTCGATGCGCGCCGAAACCTCGCCAAGAGAGAAGGGCTTGACGATGTAGTCGTCCGCCCCGAGCTTCAGACCGGCGATTCGCTCCGATTCGAGACCCCGCCCGGTCAGGAAGATCACCGGCACGTCACTGATGAGCCGAAGTTCGCGAAGGACGTCGCGCCCGTCTTCGGTACCGAGGACGATGTCCAATAGGACCAGGTCCGGTTCCATCGAAGAGGTGGCTCGAACGGCGGCTCCGCCGTCGACGGCGACCAGGACTTCGTGGCCCTCACCCGTCAGGAACGTGTCGAGCAACTTGGTCATTTCGGAGTCGTCATCAACGACCAGGATCTTGGTCAATTCTCTCCATCCGTAATAGCGGCCAAATATGTGACAAAACCATGACAATGAATACTTCGTACATCGGTACCGCGCTGGTGAATAGGCACATCGAGACGACGAGTGGTCGACACGTTGACCATTCTATGGACGCGGCGTGTTATATCTGGTTGAACCGAAAGGAATTCTGTACCGAACTCAAGGCGCGCGGCCAGAGCTTGGCCACCAAGTGAACCGCCGTTTCGAACCCTCGACTGAGGAAAGCAGTTGCCGTGTGGTCCACCAAAATCAGGGGCCGATTTACTATAGTTTCAAGGGAAATGGCGGCAAATTGACGGCAGTCGGCCATCGGACGCGGAACGGAAAAGGTGGTCAGTGGGTAACTCAATCGGTCGTCGATATCGCTACGGCTCGAGTTTCGTCGACCAGGAGTCCGGAGTCCGTTTCGAAGGCCACCACCCCTTAGAGCGACCGGATCTCTGGAAGGTTTACCTCAATGAGGCCGAAGGCATCTTCCGGAGTCGGGGATTTGAGGGCACGTTGCGACGCCAAGAACTCGAGGAGGGCAACGGCGTGCCGTTGTTCATTCTCGGTTTCGACGCCGAGGGCGCCCCGGTCGCCGGTGTCCGGTTTCACGGACCGTTGGAGGGTAGTTACCAGGCCGCGATTATCGAAGAGATGGCGACCTCACCGGACATCACTCTCATTCACGATTTGATCGAACGAGAGATCCGCCTCGGCGCCTTGGAAGTGAAGGGCGCGTGGTCCAAGGGCGCCACGGTGGTCGGTACGCGTCTGCTCAGTGCCATTTCGCGCTCGGTCACGCACGGCATGAACTGGCTGGGCGCGGAATTCGCGATTGCCGCGGTGTCGGACACGTTGATGCCGGTCGGCGACGTGACGGGCGCGCTCCAAGTGGGTACGCACTGGGTTGCGTTCCCGGACGAGCGTTATCAGACGGTCGCGGTCTCTTGGCATCGAGGACGCACCTACGAACTCGCGACGCCGGTGAATCAGCAGGCCTACCGCCGCGAGGCCGAGCAACTGCTCCGCGGTCCATTGCGGGTCGGCGCGGGACCGGTCGAACCGGCCTCCACGCGAAACCGGGCCAGCCGCCCTCTCATCTTGGACGTCGGGCAACGAGCACAACGAGAAGTGCTGCGGATCCTTCGAGAAGACTCGGCGCTCCAAATCATCGATCGATTCGCCGAACAACGCGAACAGCTCGGCGAGATCATTCCTCCACTCTCGAAAGCACTTCTTGAGGAAGGTTCGCGGTGGGTCTACTACCCGTGGCGACGCGCCGTGGTGCGACTGCTGGCGCCGCGGTCGTTTTCAACGCTTCGACTCGATCGCAACCGCAACAAGCTGACCCGCGCCGAACAGGCTCGCCAGCGCACTCTTCGCATCGGCGTCGTCGGACTCAGCGCCGGACATACCATCGCCCACGTCATCGCCATGGAGGGACTCGCCGGCGAGATTCGGCTCGCAGACTTCGACACGCTGGAACTGTCCAACCTGAATCGTATTCCCGCGAGCGTGCTTGAACTGGGGGTCAACAAGGCGGTCGTCGCGGCTCGACGAATTGCCGAAATCGATCCCTATCTTCGAGTGATCGTCGAACCGACCGGCATTCGACCAGAGAATCTCGGCGTGTTCCTCGACGGACTCGACCTGGTCATCGAAGAGTGCGATTCACTTGACATGAAGTTCCTCGTGCGTGAGGCGGCCCGTGAGCGCCAGATACCAGTAATCATGGAGACGAGCGACCGCGGCGTGCTCGACGTCGAACGATTCGACCTCGAACCCGATCGACCTATCTTCCACGGTCTGCTCGGTGACATGGACTCATCAAAGTTGGCGAATTTGACCACAGCGCAAAAGGGCCCCTACGTCATACGTTTGATCGGGGCACGCGAGGCGTCGTCGCGGGGCGCGGCCTCGCTGTTAGAAGTAGGACAGACGATCACGGGCTGGCCCCAGCTCGGCAGCGAGATCACTCTCGGTGCAGCGACCGTCGCGGCAGCCGTGCGACGAATCGGACTGGCCGGCGAGCTGCCGTCGGGACGGGTGCGCTTCGACGTCGAAGAGATTCTCGAAGGCCTCGGACCGGTCGAGGTCAACCTCGAAGCCGAGGCCGATCTCTTCACGCCGCCGCCGGAGGACCCGCCACTGGTCAGCGACGATCCCATCGAATTGATCGTGGACGCCGCCCGTCGGGCTCCCTCCGGCGGCAACGTGCAACCGTGGCGCTTCGAGGCCGACGACGAAGAGATCCGCTTCTTCATGATCCCCGAGCGAACGTCCACGATGGACGTGGCCCACCGGGCGACCTACGTGAGCATCGGCGCGGCGGTCTTCAATGCTCGAGTACAGGCGTCCTCACTCAAGAAGCTCGGACCGGTGAAACTCTTTCCCGAAGGTCGCCCGTCACACCACGTCGCTTCAATGAGACTGGGCGCCTCGGACGACGTGGCCATTACCCCGCTGAGTGACTATCTGCACAGTCGTTCGTCGAACCGTCGTATCGGACAGCCGGCGCCGATCGATACCGAAACGCTCTCGACCTTGATGCGCGGCGTCGAGCGCGAAGGCGCTCTGCTGCACGTGGCGACGGAAAGAGATCGCCTTAGTGCCGGCGCTGAACTGCTCGCCGCGTCGGATCGCCTTCGGTTCTTGTTACCCACTGTGCACGAAGAGATGCTTTCGGAGATTCGCTGGCCCGGCCGTGACCCGTTGGAAGAGGGACTTGACGTACGGACGCTGGAGTTGGATCCGGGCGGCTACGCCGCCTTGGAGATACTTGGTCGACCTGACGTCATGGGTCACCTCTCGGACTGGCGGGCCGGATCGGCGCTGGGTATGCGCATGCAGGCGTCGGTGATGACGAGTTCGGCGCTCGCGATGATCACCGTCCCTCGCGCCGACCCGATGTGGTACTTGCGCGGGGGAGCGGCCATGGAGAGGTTCTGGCTGAGCGCGGAGATGAACGGCCTGGCCGTGCAGCCGGCGTCGCCGGTTTTTCTCTACGCCGTTGACGAAACCGACATGCTGACACTCGCGGGCGAGCGCTACTTGGACGAGATGTTCGCGCTCTCGGAGCGCTTCCACGAGTTCTGGGGACTCAGCGATGGCGAGACGGCCGTCATGGTGTTCCGAATATTTCGAGCGCCACCACCTTCGGTGCACAGCGTTCGACTCCCGTTGAATCACGTTTTGAACCGCGAGACAGAGTCGATCTCACCGATCGAGCCCTATACGGTCGAAAAAAGATGAAAAGTGGTGAAAATATTGGGGTTTACTTAGAAGATGGCCTGTGTAATAATCTTTTACTGGTAACCAAACCGCACAACGGGGGTCGGATCGAGAGGTCCAACCCCTGATCCAAGCCTTTATATTTCGGCGAAGGTAGATCCCCCGATGAGAAGTCTCAACCACTCGTATCTGGACCGCGCGGGCGAAGAGACGCGTCTGGTCGTCGAAACTCTCCTTCAGGTCGTTCCCGGTACACAAATCGTCGCCGTTGTGACGAATCTCACCAAGCCCATCCCGGGTTTCGAGCTCGAACCCCTGGTGGGCACGGACGCCGAGCGCGCGTTCGACACCATTAGCGATCGGGTTCGCCAGCAACTCACGGGTGACGTCCCCTTTGGATCGTTCTCGTGTGTCGTGCTCGGCGTCGAATGGGGTGTCCTCGTCGATTCGATCGCCGTCCAAGACGGCGACGTAGTGGGTGCGTTGGTCGTTGCTCGTCACGGTCGTACGTGGTCCGGTCGCGAACGCTCGCTCACCAAGGCCTTCAGCAGTCTGCTCAGCCACGTCGCGACACTCGCCACCCGCGAAGGTCACTTGTTGCACCAGCGCCGACTAGACGAATTGGTCGCTCAAGTGGCCGAAAAACTCATGCCGGCATCCGCGACGACCCGACAAGAGGTGCTGGACTGGGTCTGTCAGGTACTTGCCGAATTCCTCAATGCCGACGTCGCCTTCATTCGACGTAATGACCTCACCCGTGGAATCACGATTCTCGAGTCGGAATGGCCGACGCGCGACGAGATTCCCGACCCCGACCCCCTGGGCGAAATCTCTTTCGACGCCGACCCCATCTTCATGGCGCTGCGCGACCTGCGCGCTCCTTATCTCACGGGCACCGAGGACATCACCGATGACTATCGCGATCGAACCATGGAAGCTGCGGGCGTCAGCCCAGCGGCCGGTGCGTGCGTTCCGCTGTTGCTCGGTGACTCGACGTGGGGCGTACTGGGCTTTTTGCACTTCAACCTCCACAATTGGAACCCGCCCGAGATCAACGCCCTCCAGGCGGTCGCTTCGATGCTCGTCCAACTGCAGGGACGAATCGAGGCCGAAGAGCGCACTCGCTTCAACGCGAACCATGACGAATTGACGGGATTGCCCAACCGGCGGGCCTTGATTCAAGAGTTGAAGTCGCGCTTGGACGCGAAACGCCAGACCGCGGTCATGGTGATCGACCTCGACCGATTCAAGATCATGAACGACTATCTGGGTCACGGCAGCGGGGACCGGCTTCTCGTCACCATCGCCGACCGGATCCGTACGAGTATTCGCTCGAATGACTTCGCCGCCCGCCTCGGTGGCGACGAGTTCGTCTTCATCGTTGACAAGGCCAAGAGCGAGATGGAGATTCTGGCCACGGCCTATCGCATGCTCGACGTCATCGCCCAACCGGTCGCGATCGCCGGCCAAGAGGTGACCCACACGGCGAGCATCGGCATCGCCATGGCCGAGCCCGGTCAGCAGACTGGCCTGGACCTGCTCGGGTGGGCCGATGTCGCGATGTACGCCGCCAAGGCCCGGGGTCGCAATCAGGCGGTGGTCTTTGACCGCGAACTGCGCGACGAGGTGAACGACCGTTCGAGAACCGAGTTGATGCTGCGCGAAGCCATTGAAATGGGCGGTCTGCGCCTCCATTTTCAGCCCGAGGTCGACCTTCGTACCGGCAAAGTGCTCGCCATCGAGGCGCTCGTGCGGTGGGAGCACCCGACGAGAGGACTCCTCGCCGCCTCGGAGTTCATCTCCATCGCCGAAGAGACCGGGCTGGTGACCGAACTCGGCCGTTGGGTCTTCGCTGAAGCCTGTCGCCAGTTGGCTATCTGGCAAAACGAGTACAAGGACCTGCCCTTCATCGTTCGCGTCAACATGTCACCGGCGGACTTCAAGATGGGGGATCTCGTCGATTTCGTCGAGCGCTGTCTGCGGGAGAACAACGTTCCCGGAAACCGTCTGTGCATCGAAGTGACCGAGTGGGTCGTAGGTGAAGAGCCCGAGCGGATCGCGAAAATATTGAAGAGTTTCCAGGCACTCGGCCTGGAGATCGCTCTGGACGACTTCGGTACCGGTTTTGCCTCTATGACCAGGCTGAAGAACCTCCCGCTCGACCTTTTGAAACTCGATATGAGTTTCGTGCGCGGTATCACCTCGGACGCCTATGACCGTGCCATTGCCGAGTCGATTATTCGATTGGGCGCAGCGCTCAACCTGGGCGTCATCGCCGAAGGTATCGAATCCGACGACATCATCCAAAAGCTGCTCGAACTCGGCTGCTACCGCGGTCAGGGCTACCTGATCTCGCGCCCCGTTCCGGCGGCCGAACTCGCCGAAATGCTCCGCGAGGGTGCCGTGGCCGCTTCGATCCTGAGGTCCGTAGAAATGACACCGGTGGAACTGGCAGACTTGCAGCCGTGAGCTCAAAGAACGGATCGACGGCCGAGTCCATGCGCAAAGAGAATGACGACGATGCCGAGGCGACGGCAACTTTAACGTCGATTCATGCGCGCGAAGCAGGGCCGGACTTCTCCAGCGAAGGCTACGAGCCGTGGCTCTTTCAGACCATGTTGAACGAACTCTCGGAGCGCGAGTTGGGTGTCGGATTCATCTATTCGATCCTCGAACTGTTCGCCACCCGACACGGACTCAGCGACGTCGCCGTGGTCCTCGTCAACGAGTCATTCGGCACGCAGATGTTCCGACTCGGTGGCGAATCGGTCAGCGCGGACATGGCGGCCCACCTCAACGCGTCACCGGGCGTGTACTGCGAACCGGACACCGTGCCGTCCCTCGAGTGTGACGCCGTGCGCACCGCGTGCCAGTTGGCCCTGTCGTTGCACCTCGCGCGCTTCAGCGCCGCGCACGACCCACTTACGAACATTTCCAACCGACGCAGTTTCGACGAAGCCCTCGAAGTAGCCGCGGCGCGTAGCGCTCGCTACGGCTGGGCCTTCACGCTGGTGATGGTGGACCTCAACAACTTCAAGGCGGTGAACGACAAGTCTGGTCACGAGTTCGGCAATCACCTCCTGCGACAGTTCGGGTACGCCTTGCGTCAGGCCGTTCGCCAGGGCGACACCGCGGCGCGCATCGGCGGCGACGAGTTCGCGGTGATCTTGAGTAACGCCGAAGGACACGAGTCGACTGGTTTCACCGAGCGCCTGAAAGGTCACCTGGTCGCGCTGGGCAATCCCGTCGATTTCACGATCGGCACCGCGTCGTCGCCGCGTGACTCGACCGACCCGGGCGAACTCCTGCGGATGGCCGACGGACGCCTCTACGAGAAGAAGGGCATTCGCATCTCATGATGTCACGAACGGAAGAGGACTTCGAACTGGAGTTGCGTTCGCTGCCCGGAGTTCTCAACGTCGGGATCACCAAGCACTCAAACGGTGACGTCAACGTGGTTACATTGGTGGCCAACTCCAAGGATCCGCTCGCCACGCGTAGCGCCGCCAACCAGATCGCCAGCCTCTACTATCCCGAGGCGGCGGTGGTCGTCGAAGACGCCAACCGCGCTCTGATAGATAGCCAGCGCGGCGACGGTCCGCGGGTCGCCTTGATTCGCGCCGACTACGACACCACCGACGGATTCTGCGAAGTGCAACTGTCGATCGAAGGACGCACCGGCATCGGACGAGCCGGCAGCGGTCCGCTGATCGGCGGCGCCGAGGCGACGCTCGCGGCGTTGCGCGACCTCGGTTACGACGTACCGTATTCGCTCATGACCGTGACCAACGTGACGAACGGACGCGACTGGCCCGTCATCGTCACCTTACGATCGCTGGCCAACGACGCCGATCGCTTCGGCATCGCGCGTTCCGAGGACGATCTGGTCTCCGCGGTGAAAGCGACCCTCGATTCGCTGAATCGTTTCCTCTCGACGCTCGAAGGCCGCGTTTAAATCTCGTCGACGTCGTAGTCCGCGACCCGCACTCTGTCGGGCTGAGTCGATTCAAACACTGCAGACTCGATCAACCGGTCGTCACCGCTCGGAGGTGACCGCGTCATACCTGCGACCGCGCAACTCGGCCAGACCGGCGGTGCGCAGCGAACCGCCGAGCGCGGTGGCGATGCCCACGCCCGCGACGACAGCGTCTCGCGGCAAGACTAAGAGCGCGTCGTGCTCTCCGCGTGCGACGACCAGGCCCTGTACGCGCGACGCCCGCGCCGCTTCATCGAGGGCGCGCACCTCAACGTCGAAGGCGAGTTCGACCACGGGATTCTCGTATCTGCGACGACGGAGGGTGCGAAGGTCGCGAATCATCTGTAGGGAGTCGCGCCCCACGTGCACCGTGGAGCCGCCGATGTCGTCCCAGGTGACGGGAATCGGTCGAATCGCCAGGCCCAATTGGTCGGCGAGGAAGAGCATCTCGGCGTCGTAAACGAAACGATCGTAGAAGCCCAGGAGTCCCAGAATCCTCGCCGGACCCAGTTGGAAGCCCTTGCATCCGCACTGCGTGTCGCGCACGTTCGTGCCGGTGTAGTGGCGAACGAGGCTATTGAAGACTCGACTGGCGATGGTGCGGACAAACGTGTCGTAGCCGTCGGCGGTGTCGTGTTCGCGAGATCCCGGGACGAGCGGGCTGTCGCGCAGGGCAACGACGAATTCGGGCAGATGAATCGGACGAATCGACAGGTCGGCGTCGGTCGCGATGACGAACGCGGCGCTCGCGACCGAGATGCCGAGGCGCACCGCCGCACCCTTTCCTCGATTCCGGGGCTGTTGGACGATGACAACGTGGGGCAGGTAACCGTACACGTCGTGCGCGACCCGCAACGTGTCGTCACTCGATCCGTCGTCGACGACCACGACTTCGATCTGCTCCGGGCCCATTTCGTCGAGGACCGGACGGAGTCGTTCGAAGCCGGCCGCCAGGCGACGCGACTCGTTGAAGGCCGGTATCACTAGCGAGGTGGTGATCGTCACAGGGCTCTATCTCGATGCGACCTTCATGGCGAAAAGAATCGTTGGCGCGAAATAAACCGTAGTACGACATCGATCGCAAACGTGACTCATCGCGTCGACGAACGTCATCGAGTGCGTCGGCTCATGGTGCGCGGCGCCGGAATCGACGACTCGGACTTCGTGATGTTGTTCGTCGCGACGTTTCGTATTGCCGTGTGTCACGCGAAAACCTAACGCTGTCGTCACCCGCGGTGCAGTCTCATTGGAAAAGTGCACCACTCTGGAGGTAGTTTTCTTGGATGGGAGTCTTGGTATTAGGCATGCATCGCTCGGGCACGTCCGCGTTGGCGGGCGCCCTCCATTCGATGGGCTTCGAAGTCGGCCCCAGCGACGACGTCATGCCCGCCGACGAGAGGAACCCCGAAGGCTACTTCGAACTCTCGAGCATCGTGCGAGCGAATGATGAACTGCTGACTCACCTCGGAGGAGGCTGGGACAGCCCGCCGAAGTTCGCACCGGAGTGGGCGGACGATGATGCGGCGAGGCAATTCATTGACGCGGCCCGCTCGGTAATCGGCGAACTCTTCGAGAGCGACCACTACGTGCTTAAAGACCCGCGGATCTCGATACTGCTGCCCGTCTGGCGACAGATCACGGAGGACCAAGGTTGCGCCGTGGTGATCGTTCGCGACCCGTTGGAAGTGGCGGCGTCGTTGACCCGTCGCAACGGGCTGTCCACCCTCACTGGTCTGGCCCTGTGGGCGGCGTACAACCGGGCCATGATGCGCGATCTCCACGGTGCGCGCGTTCACGTTTGCAGTTACGTCGACCTCGTCGAGAGTCCCGTTGACGTGCTCACCGACATCGCAACGAGTTTGCGCGCTTGGGGCGAACTCTCCGACGACGCGGACCTTTCGGGCGCCTTCGCCACGATTCATCCCGAACTTCGTCGCAACATGATTCGTAACGCGGAACTGGAGACCGAAGCGTTACCGGTGGAGATCACCGAATTGATGAAGTTGGTGTTGGACCAACGTGGTCGACACGACGTGTTCGATATGGGGACGGTACTGGAGCCGGGGTGGTGGGAAGGTCCTTTGCTCGAGGAGCGACGCTTTCTGCTGCAATATGCCCGCGACACGTTTGCCGAGCTCAAGATGCTCAATGCGAATCTGCTCACCGAGAACGCGATTCTGTGGGAAAAGAGCGATTCGGCGAACCGGGAGGCGGACCGGTTGCGTGATCGAATTGACCGCGTTCGACGACTCGTTCCGGGACCGCTCTATCAACTCGTGACCAAGCTCGCCCGACGGTCCTAGATACGGCCGATCGGACCGGCGGTGAAGTCTGGTCACTGTTCTACGGCACAATCGGCCGACTATTTCAATGCGCAGAACCTCGAAAAGTGAGTACCCCAAGTGAAATGGATGATCCGGATGGCGTTGCACGATGGTGGCCTCCGACTTCGAGCACCTCGATCGATGGTTGACGAGCCCGCTGCGACCTTCGTCGTGTGGTTCACGGGAATCTCGGGGGCCGGTAAGTCAACGATCGCCTCGGTCGTGGAGGCGCGGCTCCGTGAGAAGGGACTGCCCGTTCACAACCTCGACGGCGACGCCGTTCGCCACGGTCTGAACCGCGATCTGGGATTTAGCGACGCCGATCGAGCGGAGAACATCCGTCGCGTCGGCGAGTTGGCTCGACTCTTCACCAAGGCGGGCATGATCGTGCTGGTGGCCGCCATCTCACCGTTTCGCGACGGACGCGACGCCGCGCGGGCGCTCTTCGATCCGGGGCAATTCGTCGAGGTGCACGTGGACACGCCGCTCGAGGTCGCCGAACAGCGTGACGTGAAAGGTCTCTACCGGAAGGCGCGGGCGGGTCAGTTGCTAAATTTCACCGGCATCGACTCGCCCTACGAGGCTCCGGTTCAGCCCGAGGTGCGCGTCGACTCTTCTTTCGATTCGGCCGAGGACGCCGCTGATGAGGTATTTCGCGTGCTGGCGGCCCTGGGTCTGTTGACGAGCTAACTGTCGGTGACTGGCGAACTCGACGGGGTACCGTCGCTTCCCGGAGGGAGGAAAGGCTGGGGTTCCGGTGGGCCTGAATTGACCGGCATCGCGGGCACGCCCGAGGCCATGCAACGGATCAGATCCATCTGGCACTGATCTCGTTGTCGCATGGCGTTGTTCAATCCTTCGACGGCCTTGGCCGCCAACGACGCGTGCGCCGGCTCTTCGACTGGGGAGTCCACCATCGTTCGTTCTCGCTCGACGGCCTCTAAGTGAGCGCGGGCGCCTTCCCAGTACTTCACGGCCCGCTCGGCCAATTCGAGCGCCTCTCGCTGAGCGGAGCACTCGCCCGGAGCACGCTTGCGACGACTCCGAGTGAAAACGAAAAATCCGCTGATGCCGAGGAACAAGACCACTCCGCCCAGAATGAGCAGCACGACGCCGCTCTTGGTGGAAGTGGTCGCGGTGGCGACCACTAGTCGACTCGAAGCACTGGCCGGGGAGCTCACGAACACGATTGAGGCGACAACGGTGCCCGAGGCGACGACCGAGCGACCGTATTCAACTCGCCGACTCAAGGATTTCGTGCTCGCCATCGATACCCCTCCGCGAAGGAATTCGCTCACCAATGGCATGAACGATACCTCGTGGCTCGCGTGGGCGACCTGATGCGTTCGGCGCCCTCGGCGTGCTGGGGCGCCCTCAGTGATCGTGGGCGAGCACGCCGTCGACGCGGCGGGGGAGGGAAAGGGGATTTGACTCTCGCAACGCCGGCGGCAGCAGTTCGTCGGGTGTCGACTGGAAGGTCACCGGTCGCAACCATCGTTCGATCGCCGCGGCCCCCACCGACGTACCGGCGCTCGACGTCGTGGAGGGCCAGGGTCCGCCGTGCTGCATCGACCAGCTCACGCCGACGCCGGTGGGAAAGCCGTTGACGATGACGCGGCCGCTTCGACGCGCTCCGAGCTCCATGAGCCCTTGGCCGTATTCGTCGTTCTCAACGCAAAAGAGACTGAACGTGAGCGCCGGCTCGCTGGCGATCAGTGCGTCGCGCAGTTCTTCGTACGAGCGGTAGCGAACGATGAGTGCGATCGGCCCGAAACACTCTTCGCGCAAGGCGTAGGCGTCGCGACCGACGAAACGCGCGGCGTCCACTTCGTATAGCTGCGCGGCCGTGTGCGCGTCACGGCCGGCGTCTTGTTGCACCAGTGGCCGAACGTCGCCGATGGCCGCAATCGCCTCGGCGCCGCGGCGAAAGTGATCGGCGATGGACGAGCTCAGCATCGTGAACGTTCCGAGTGAGGACAGGGTCTCCACGGTCGACGCGACCAGGACGTCGCCGTGCTCCCCGCTCGGCACGAACACCAGACCCGGTTTCGTGCAGAACTGACCCACGCCGAGCGTCATCGATCCGGCGAGGCCGGCCCCGATCTCAGCGCCGCGTTCCTCCGTCGCACTTTCGGTCACGACCATCGGATTCGCCGAACCCAGTTCGCCGAAGAAGGGGATCGGTATGGCGCGAGCATTGGCCCTCTCCCAGAGCGCCAGACCGGCACCCACCGAACCGGTGAAGCCAATAGCGCCGGTGCATTGCGCCTCGACGAGGGCAGTACCGGCGTCGAGCCCAAAGACGAGGTTCACGGTTCCTTGGGGCGCGTCGCAGCGCCGCGCGCCGCGTTCAAGCGCTTCGAAGGCGGCGGCGCTCGTGGCCGGGTGCGCCGGGTGCGCCTTGATGACGACCGGACAGCCGGCGGCGAGCGCGGACGCGGTGTCGCCCCCGGGGACCGAGAAAGCGAAGGGGAAGTTCGAGCTGCCGAAGACGCCCACGACACCGATCGGGCTCCGCATCCGACGAAGGTCCGGGAGCGGTCCCATCGGTGAGTCAGTGGCGTGGTCAATGGTCGCGTCGAGAAAGGATCCTTCGATCACGACGTCGGCGAAGAATCGCAGCTGGAATACGGTCCGACGCAGCTCACCCTCGAGGCGCGGCGCGGGCAACGCGGTCTCGGTGCCCGCGAGCGCGACCAGATTCGCTGCGTCGTTCTCGAGTTCTTCGGCCATCGCTCGAAGCAGTTCGGCCCGCCACGTCAGCGGACGATTGGCGTAGACATCGAGTGCGCTGGCGGCAATTTGCGTCGCCGCGACGACTTCGGCGGGGCCGTCCTCTTCGAAGCCCAAGGACCGTTGTTCACCGGTCGCGGGATTGGTACTCATCACTTCACCCACGTCTCTCCAATCTGGGAAGTCGAATCGGTGCGCCCGGGTGCTCGGGCGCGATGGTCACCAGGTCGTGCCCGCACAACGACGCGAGCGCCAAACGGCCGAGCCCCTCGCCGTAAAAGGCGACGTTCGTCGGCGAGAGAATGAGTTCTCCGGTCCATTCGTCGACCATCAACTCCAGACCCGTCTCTACGGTCCAGCGCCACAACTGATTCGGTTGGTAGCACGAGATCAAGAGGCCGCCGGCGGCGTCAAAGGCCAAGCCGTCCGGGACGCATCGTTCCATTTCGATGACGCGCTCCAGTTCACCGCCGTGCAACGTCATCGCACTCACCGCGGGCGCGGCCGACTCGATGATCCAGAGCGTCGTTTCGTCGATGGCGATGCCGTTGGCGAACGCCAAGGGACGCGTGGGCACGCGCGACGTGGTGCCGTCGGGCTCGATCAGCACGAGGCCACCGGTCGCGGTCGCGAACTCTCCGGAATCGGAGACGAACAGGCGTCCGTCGGGCGCGAAGGCCGGGTAGTTGGGATAGTCGATCGCGTCGCCGAAGGCCTCGACCCGCAGGTCCGCGTCCATCGTCCAGACCTGGTGATTGCCCGGATCGCAGATATACAACGCTCCGTTCGCGTCGAGCGCGAGCCCCAACAGTGCACCGCCGTCGATCACCGTGACGACGTTGACTGATCCATCGAGATCGACGCGGTAGACCTGACCCGCTTCACCGCCGGCCCACAGGCACTGTCGCGCCGCGTCCCAGCAGACGCCTTCGACGTGGTCGAAACCCGAGGCCAGAACTCGGTAGTCGAGCGCGTCGGCGATGGTGTTAGTCATCACACGCCCCGACGAAGACTGAGACCGGAATCAACGTCGAAGAAGTGGAAGTGATCAGGATTGAGTCGAACGTGGAGATGGTCGCCGACGCTGACGCCCGATCGTGGTCCCATCTTGGCCACCAACATCGTCGGGCGTGCGACGATAGCACCGCTGTCGTTGACCACGATGGCGTTGTCGCCCTCGGCGTCGACCAGCGAGAGGTGCACGAGGATCTCCGCACCGAGGGCCTCGCGTCGTTCGACTCGCGTGTTGAGCGAATCAGCACTAGAGAAGTCACGCACTTCGACGTCTTCGGGTCGCACGCCAAAGACGACGCCCGGCCCGTCGACTTTGGGCAACTGGTGCGACGTGGCGTAACTCGACGGAACGGCGAGGCGCTGCGCGCCGAGCACGAGGACGACACCGGCGTCGGTCGTTTCGAGGTCGGCCCGCAACAGGTTCATCGGGGGCGAGCCCATGAAGCCGGCGACGAAGTCGTTCTTGGGATGGTCGTAGAGGTCCTGGGGCGTGTCGCACTGCTGGAGTTTCCCTCCCCGCATGACGGCGACTCGATCGCCCATGGTCATGGCCTCGATCTGGTCGTGGGTCACGTAGACCGTCGCGACACCCAACAGGCGCTGGATGCGCGCGATCTCGAGTCGCATCTCGACGCGCAACTGGGCGTCGAGGTTGGAAAGCGGTTCGTCCATCAAAAAGGCCTGCGGACTACGCACTATTGCGCGGCCCATGGCCACGCGTTGACGCTGACCGCCGGAGAGCGCCTTCGGACGACGGTCCAGATAGTCGGTCAGTCGAAGGATCGCCGCGGCCTCGCCGACCTTCTTCGCGACCTCGCTCTTGGAGTGCCCCCGGATCTTTAGGGCGAAACCCATGTTCTGGGCGACCGTCATGTGCGGGTAGAGGGCGTAGTTCTGGAAGACCATCGCCACGTCACGGTCCTTCGGCAAGACGTTATTGACGACGGTGCCGCCGATCGAGAGCGAACCCGCCGTGATATCCTCCAGGCCCGCCAACATGCGAAGCGCCGTGGTCTTTCCGCAGCCCGAAGGCCCCACGAGGACCATGAACTCGCCCTCGGCCACGTGCAGGGACAGTTCGTCGACCGCCCGGATATCGTCTCCGAAGATCTTGGTGACGCCGTCGAAAGTGATCTCTGCCATCAGTGACTGCTCCTTGTTTGGTACGGCGAGGGCGCGATCATCGGTCGATGCCCATGGTCAGGCCCTTGACAAGGTAGCGCTGGAAGCCGAGGTAGACCAACATCGCCGGCAAAGCGCTAATGATCGAGCCGGCCATGAGTTCGGGGATCGACGTCGTGCGCCCGGCCGCGAGTACGGCGAGCCCGACGGTAATCGGTCGGTCGGAGGTGTTCTGGATGAAGAGCAGACCGACGAGCAGGTCGTCCCAGATTTGGATGAACTGGAGCACCGTAACCGTGGCGATCGCCGGAACCGCGATGGGTAGAACGAGTCGCCACAAGGCACCGAAGTAGCCGAGCCCGTCGACGATGCCCGCTTCGATGAGTTCGTCGGGCACACCGCGAAAGTACGTCGTGAAGAGGAACACCGAGAACGGCGTCCCGAGCGCGGCGTAGACGAGGATCGCCCCGGAGTAACCGCCGGTCAGTCCGAGCTTGGTGACGTTGACGAACTCCGGCATGAGGATCGCCTGCAGCGGCACCATCATCGCGCTCACGATGACGAGGAAGACCCCGGTCGACAGGCGAAAGCGCAGTTTGGAGAAGGCGAATCCGGCCGGCAGGCCCACGCACAAGATGATGAAGATGGAGGCCGAACAGACAATCGTCGAACTGAGGACCTCCTGGCCGACCGGGATGACGCTCGTCAGACTTGACCAGCTCAGCCACGAGAACCCACCGCCGGAGAGGAACTGCGACTCCGATTTCAAACTGGTGACGCCCATGACGAAGAAGGGGTACAGCATGATGACCGCCACGAGCACCATCGCTGCGAAGAGGACCCATCGGCCGATCTTGCGGGGCGGTCGCTTGAGCGGCGGCGGTTCCCGGCGGCCCTCGGACTCGGTCGGGGGCGTCAGTACGGTCGTCATTCGTTGGAACCGATGAGTCGGAGTTGCACCACACCGACGATGCCGGTGATCACGAAGAGGATCAACCCGTAGAGCGCGGCCGTGCCGAAGTCACCCTGATTGAAGCCGGTCTCGTAGATGAGGAACTCCATGGTGGTGGTGGCGTAGCCCGGCCCACCGCCGGTCATGACGAAGATGAGGCTGAAGAGCGCCGAGAAGAGCGCGATCACCGTCATCACGAACGCCAGCTGGACAAAACGACTCAGGTGGGGCAACGTGATGCTGCGAAAGATTCGCCACCGACCGGCGCCGTCGATGCGCGCGGCCTCCTCGAGACTGGGATCCAGGGTCGCGAGACCGGTGAGAAAGAGCATCGTGTTCGTGCCGATCATCGTGAAGATGAAGGTGATGCCCAGCGCGATGAGGGCCTCGGACTGATAGCCCAGCATGTTGGTGTTGACGTGGGAAAAGCCCAGGGCGTGAATGATGGAATTCAGCGTTCCCTGGTAGGCGAAGAATCGTTCGGCGACGAGTCCGAGGACGACCCAGGAGATGGCGGTCGGGAGGAAGTAGATGGAGCGAAAGATTCGCCAGCCGGCGACTCGCTGATGCAAGAGGACCGCGATGCCCATGGGCAGCGCAAGGGCGAAGGGCACCGAGAGCAACAACAGGCCGTTGTTACGAAGCGCGGTCCAGAGATTCGTGTTGTGGAAGGCCTGGGTCCAGGTCGATGGACCGATCCAGGTCGAGGTGGCGCCGTTCCATTGGGTGAAGGAGTAGTACAGCGCCTGTCCAATGGGAATGCCGATGAAGCAGATCACGAGGGCGATGGCTGGCAGGGCGAACACGACGCCGGCGAATTGACGACGACGCTTGAGCGTCATCCGCCGCACCTTGGGCGCGTACGCCGGTGCCGCGGGAGTGGTGACGGTCGTCATCGGGTGGTTACTTTGATTCCCTTTCAAGGCGGTGTCGCGTCCCCGCCCCACCGCAACCGGTGTGGCGGGGACGCGACCCGAACTACTGATTAACCGGCGAAGCCCTTGGAGCTTCGCAGCGCCGCGGGAAGAAGTCTCCACGCCTGCGCCATATTCTTAAGCGCCGCCAACGGTGTCGTCTGATTCGCGAGCACCGAGGGCAGTTCGCTGTCGGCGGCGTTGCCGACGTTGACCTGCACGTAGTTGTCCATCATCGGATACGGCGTCATGTGGTTCACCGTGACGAAGTTCAACATTTCCTGGTTCACCGGGTTGGTGGTCTTGAGGCCCGTGATGTCGGGAATCAGACCGGCCTGGTTGATGATGTTGCCGGCCTGCGTGGTGGTCAAGAAGTCGAGGAACTTGAAGGCGTCCGTCTTGTTCTTCGAGTACTTGGTCACCGAGAATCCGTCGCCCGGGTACTCCACGACACCCTTGATCGGCGTCACCGAGTACGGCGGCACGAACGCCGCGACGTTGGTGCCCATCGTCTTGGTGTACTGCGCCGTGTCCCACGTTCCGTCGACCATCATGGCCGCCTTACCGTGCTCGAACTGCGTGATGTTCGCGGTGTTGGTCAAGACGTCGGAGTTGGTGTAGCCGTCCTTTTGTAGCGTGGCCCAGTTCTTCAACTGCGCGATGTTGGTCGACGACGTCCACGGAATCGCTCCGTCGTAAAGACCCTTCCAACTGGCCAGCGAGTGCGCCCCGATCATGAGATAGCTCATGTCGTACCAGGGGTAGAACTCCGTACTGATGGCCTGGCCGCCGTTGCCGTAGACGATGGGCTGGATGCCGTTGGCCTTTAGCAACTTGCAGTCGGCCAGGAGTTGAGTCCAGTCCGTCGGCACCGCGGTGATCCCGGCCACCTTGAACAGGTGCTTGTTGTAGAAGCCGATGTAGAACTGCGTCTCCAACGGCATGACGTAGGCACCCTTGGAGACATCGAAGTTCGGCGCCTCCCACTGCATGCCCTCCATCTTCGCCAGCTCCGCCGAAGGCACATTGCCCTTCAGGTTCACGAGGTACGTCGAGTACTTAAGGTCGTACACACCTGTCCACATGACCGCCAAGTCGGGACCGTTACCCGAGATCGCGGCCGACTGCAGCAACTGGAAGTAACTCGTGCCCGGTTGCGCAACGTCCTTGATCGTGATGTTCGGGTTCAGCTTTTCGAAGGCCTTTATCAGGTTCGTCGTCGCTACGGCGTTCTGCTCGGTTCCGTAGTTTTGCCATAGGGTCAAAGTCGTCTTGGCACTTGCCGACGCTGGTCCCGACGCGTAGAACGTACCGGCGAGAACAAGCGTTGCGGCGACCGCGCCGAAACTCCTCATTCGTATCTTTTTCAAAGTCGCACTTCCCCCTTCTTCAACGAAGCCCTCTTTGAACTCCGGTTCCTTTGGATGTTCCTCCTCAAGATCTGCCCACTACTGGCTCATCGAGGAAGGGACGTTGCCCCGGCTCGAGCACCAAGAAATCGAAGTCACAACCGGCCGGAGCCTGGGTGACGTGTCGTCGATAAAGTTCAACATAACCCCGCTTCGCGGGCGGCGTCTGGTCACGACCACCGCGTCGGGTGGCTAACTCTTCGGCCGAAAGCGCCACCTCAATGAGGCCGGCGTCGGCGTCGACGGTGATGACGTCGCCGTCGCGAATAAGGCCGATTACCCCGCCGGCCGCCGCCTCCGGTGCGACGTGCAAGAAGACCGTCCCGAAGCTCGTGCCGCTCATGCGCGCGTCGGTGACACGGACCATATCGGTGACGCCCTGATCGAGCAGGGGAGTGGGAATCGGAATCATGCCCCACTCCGGCATGCCCGGGCCGCCAATCGGACCGGCCCCGCTCAAGACCAGTACGGCGTCCGGGGTGGCCGAGGAGTCCGCACCGGTTCGCGCCGACACCTCGTCGGGGCTTCGCATCACGAAGGCCGGGCCGGAGTGCCGTAACAGCGACACGGTCGCGGCCGATCGCTTGATGAGCGCTCCCTCGGGCGCCAGATTTCCGCGCACGACCCGAAACGCGCCGGCGCCGTTGACGGGATTGCTTCGTTCGCGAACTGCCCCCTTGGGAGCCAAGGCGTGGGCCTGCGCGTCGGCCATCGATCGGCCGTCGGCGAGGATGCTGTCGCCGTGGAGCAGTTCGCCCAGTGCGCCAAACACCGTCATCATTCCGCCGACGTCGTCCAGGTCCTCCATCAACGCGGTACCCGAGGGTTCGACGTCGACAATGACGGGGACGGCGCGACCAACCCGATCGACTGCGTCCAGATCGAGGGCGAGCCCAAGACGTCGGGCCATCGCGGTCAGATGGATGACGGCGTTGGTCGATCCGCCGAGGGCGCCCAGTACCGTCAACGCGTTGTCGACGGAATCTTGCGTCACTTGACTCGAGATCGAACTCCCCGAATTAACGAGCACGACGATGCGCTGTCCCAGTTTTCGCGCCACGTCCAAGTGTCTCGGATCGCCGGCCGGCATCGAGGTTGAACCGGGCCACGCCAGGCCGAGCGCCTCACAGATGGCACCCATAGACGAGGCGGTGCCCATGGTGTTACAGGTCCCCTTGCCGAGCGTGAGCGCGCGCTCCAACTCGGCCCACTCCTGATCGCTGAGATCGCCACGACGACGCTCGTCCCACATCCGCCACAGATCGGTACCGGTGCCGATTCTTCGACCTTGGAACGTAGCGACGGGACGTGGTCCCGAGACCGCCACGAGGCACGGCACGTTCGTGCTGAAGGCCCCCATCAAGGCGCCGGGAATCGACTTGTCACACGCGGCCAAGATGACGACGCCGTCGATCGGTTGGCTGCGCACCGACTCTTCAACGTCCATGGCCAAAAGGTTGCGATACAGCATCGAGGACGGCTTCATGAGATCCTCGCCGAGAGAGAGGACGGGGAACTCCACGGCGATGCCGCCGGCCAGTTCGATGCCCTCGCGCAGCGGCCCGATGAGATCAGCGAGTGGTTGGTTGCAGGGATTGAGATCGCTGGAGGAGTTGGCGAGGCCGATGATCGGTCGCCCTCCGGCCGCGTCCACCGCCGCGCCGCCCATCTTCAAGGCGACACGACTGTCGAGGGCGACTTCGTCGTCGCCTCGCACCCATCGATCGCTTCGCAAGGTCACGGCTCGGGAACCCCGATACCTTCGGCGCCGGGCTTGGAAAGAATCAGATCGACGGCCGACGTCTCGAGGAACTCGAGCGCCAACGTGGCCCGTCGGACTTTCTCTCGGACGTTCGCGACCACGTCACTCATGTTCTGTTCGCCCGCGGGGTACACCATCCGCGCGTTTCTCAGTCCAAATTTCGCGTAGAGCGGAGCCGCGACGGTGGCGATCTCGGCGAGCTCGTTGCCCCTCACCATCCCGCCGAGGGCGTCGGGGGCTTCGAGATAGAGATCGATCGGCGCGGCACTCGCGGCTCGGATCTCGGCCAGTTCGACGAGGCTCATATCGCTGGGCACATTGACCGTCGTGCCCCCCATGTCGATGAGCTGTTTGAATGAGACGGGATTGGACGGTGCCAGGACCGCCGAGATCTTCCACACGATGGACGGGGGTAGTTCGCCGTCGCGCACCATGGCGTTTACGAGTTGCAAGAGACCGCTGTCGGCGATGAGGAAACCACGAATACCAGCGTCGACGGCCCGCAGGATGTCTTCGATGGCGTAGCGCAGTTGGTCGAGTCCCCGAAGCCGACCCGAGAGCACCATGCCTTCGGGACTGCGAACGGAACCGCCGATGCCGTACTCCTCGCGGGGTCCGACGAAGAGGTTGACCTCCAGTCCTTCGTCGGCGCCGATGACGGCCATCTCGGCGAGTTCGGTTCGAGTCAACAACATCGCACCGCTGCCTTGGGAGACGCGGTGGATTGGGGTCTTGTGGGTGCGAGCCTCTTCGACGACGGCCCGGAGGGCCGCGGGGTTCTCCACGCTCGGTATCTCGATGCGAAAATGCGCCCCGTCGGGGAAGCGTTCGTCGCTAGCTCGCACGGTGTCGACGGGCGTGGCGAAGTGGCGTTGCAGCGCCGCGGTGCCACGAGGACTTCCTGTACCCCTGATCATGCTGTTCTCCCATTCATTGGACAACCTTCACCTGACTGTGAAGCACGCCACCATCAGTCGAGGTCGCCCACCCGCCGGAGTTGGTGATCAATTCAAATCCATCGTTCCCCATAAGGTAGGTCTCTTCGATCTTCGCGCCCCCGCGCAGACTTGGATTCCACGCGACCGCGGTGTTGACGGCACAGTCGAGGTCCCAATAGGGCGAATCGGTCTGTCCCGGCGCGAGTTCGAATTCACGTTGTTCGAAGGCGATCGGGCCACCTTGGAAATGTTCGCGCCACGCGCCGGGCTGACCGATGTTTTCGTAACCCTTGGCGAGCGCTTCCACGGCGTCGCCCCAACTGTGTCCAGGAAGTGACGAACTCAGGACCGCGTGATGGACCGGTTCCAGTCGTTTCGTGAGTTGAAGGATTGGGTCGTTACCGTTGGTCACCGCACTGCGTGTCGCGGCCACGTGAAGGCCGCCGCGTCGCGCGACCACGACTGCCATGATCGCGTCGTCGACGACGGCGCCGATCGCCAGGGGATGACGCAGAGTTCTAAGACGGTCGTCGCCGCCCACGATCAGACACACGGCCTTCGCCCCGAATCGTTCCAGTTCGCGACTGACGACCGAAGCGACCTCGAAGTCCGTCGTCTCTCCCGGCCGCCAGGAGTTGACGCCGAACTCGAGCGCATGCGCGGCCACAGCGCCCAATAGTCGCAGGTCCTCTTGTTCGGGCTCGCTGAGCACCATGCGCGCGTGGACGATGGCCGGTGTGATGTTCGTGCCGAAAGCGTCGCAATCACTGAGTAGGTCCTCGGGCGCCATTCCACAGAAGGACGAGGCCGCTCGAAGAGGAGCGTCCGCCTCGAACCACGGTACGGTGATGACGTCCCAACCGAACGACGCGACGTCGAAGTCGCTCTCTAGTCGAGGGGCTTCAATCTCGCTCGCGATGAGTGCCCGTCCGTTCTTTGATTCGACGACCCACGCGGGATCGCTGGTGGCCGTGAGGTCGACGGGATCCGAGAGCCCGCCGGTGATCCAATTGACCGATCCGGGTGTGGTGAGAACGAGGGGCTGTTCGTCAAAGTGCGCTCGCAATGCGGTGACTCGCGCACGTGCAGCGCCACTGCGCTCGCCGATACGAATTACTCTGTTCGGCACAACAAAACGCATGTCGGTATTGATGAGGCCATACAAGCATGTATTTCGTGGTTCGTCAAGTAGAGACTTGCGGAAGGTATCGGCTAGGCCGTATTGTGTTGTCCTGTGCCAAACATTAGCGATCAAGACAAACGTTATGAAGTGCAATCGGTGGCTCGCGCCGCCACGCTGCTCGACCTCGTCGGGAGTGCCGGAGGTGGAGGACTGGGTGTCACCGAAATAGCGGGACACTTAAAGGTTGCGAAAAGCACGGCCCTCTCGTTGGCGAGGACGCTGAGCGCGGCTGGCCTGTTGCGAGCGGTCGATCCCGGTCCGCGCTACGTGCTCGGTCTCAACCTCCTTCGCCTCGGTGACCTCGTTGGTCAACAGACCTCGATCACCGAACTCGGTCTCCCCACCTTGCGTGACCTCTCGAGCGTCACGGGCTTGACCACGCGACTCGCCATGAACGAAAACGGCTACCCGGTCTTCCTCGAGCGAATCGACGGTGAGGGTTCCATTCGTTTTCACGCCCCCTTGGGTCAACGCGAAGAGCCCCACGCGACCGCGGCCGGGAAGGCGATCCTCGCCGAGATGACCGAGCAACAGGTTCGCGATCTCATTGCCGAGGCGGGCATGGCCGTGCACACCTCGAAAACGCTGACCGAGGTGTCGGCACTGCTCGAGGATCTCGAACGAGTGCGGGTCGAAGGCTACGCCACCGACGACGAGGAGGAGGCCGAAGGTGTATTTTGCGTCGGTGCTGCGTTCTTCGACCACCAGGGCCACTGCGCCGGCGCTCTCAGCATCACCGGTCTGAAAGTCGACGTCTCGCTTCGCGAGGTGCAACGCCTCGGCGCGATCGTGAAAGAGCACGCCGATCGAATGACTTTCCTACTCGGTGGCGTTCGCCAAGGTCGCGGTTGATGCGCGCGCTCGTCGTACGCGCACCTCACGACGTCGAAGTCGAAAGCGTCACGGCACCGGCCGTCGGCAACGACGAAGTACTGGTGGCCCCACTGCTCGCGGGCATGTGCGGAACCGATCTGGAGTTGATTGACGGCAGCATCGATCCGGCGTACGTGCGCTATCCGCTCATCCTCGGTCACGAATGGGTTGGCGAACTCTTGGACGACGTACCCGACGTGGCGAATTCTGGTGACCGGGTCATCGTCGAAGGTGTCATTCCCTGCGGCGTCTGTCACGAGTGTCTGATCGGCGCGACCAATCGCTGCACCAGGTATGACGAAATAGGTTTCACGCGTCCCGGCGCCATAGCCGAACGCATCGCCGTACCGCGCCGACTCATCCACCCGCTTCAGGCGTCGGTAAATCTCGACGACGCCGTGCTGATCGAACCCATGGCGGTGGTCTGGCGAGCGCTCACTCGCTTCGCGCTGCGCGAGGGCTTGAGCGTCGTGGTAATCGGCGACGGCACCATTGCCCTCTTGGCCGCTCACCTGATCCGGCGCTTCCGGCCCGCTCGGGTGGTGGTGGTCGGACGTCGAATCGCTCAAGAGACGCTGGCGAGAGCGGCCGGCGCCGACGAGTTTGTGACCGACGTGCCCGACGACCGCTTCGACCTCGTGATCGAAGCGGCGGGCACCGGGGCCTCAGCGTCGACGGCCCTGGCGCTGGCGGCCCGTGGAGCGATGGTGATCCTCCTGGGATTGCCGCCCCACGGCACGCGCATCGAGCTCGCGCCCGACAACGTCGTCAACAATGACATCGTGATCCAAGGAAGTTTCGCCTACACCAGCCAGTCCTTCACCGAGGTCGTAGAACAAGTGAACGCGGGACATCCCGGACCCTCGTTTCTGATCACGCATCGCTACGGGATCGAAGGAACCGTCGACGCCATTGACGTACTTCGAGGCGGCGTCGCCGATGACCAGCCGCGGGGCAAGGTCGTCATCTCCCTGAGGTAGTGCACCGTGGTGGCGTCACGAGTCGAGTGGTACACCGAGTCGAGAGAGGTAGCCGAGCCCCATCACGGCCGCTTCGCATCCGATGGCGGCGAGCGCGTCGAGGTCACGGTCATCACGAATGCCACCGGCTGCCACGACCGCGATGCCGCTGGCGCAGACCTGGCGGTAGAGCGCGAGGTCGGGACCGCGCATGGTGCCGTCTCGTTCGATCGCCGTGACGTGTAGGCGCACCACGTCGGCCGCTCGACACCTCGACAGCGCGTCGTTGACGTCGAGACCGCTCGACTCGGTCCAGCCCCGGGTGGCGATTCGACCGTCGCGCACGTCGACGGCCACGAGGAGTCGTGGTCCGAACGTTCGCGCGTAGATCGCCAGAGCGTCACTGTCCTCCCATACCGCCGTGCCGACGACGACCCTCGCAGCGCCCGCGTCGAGCGCGGCCTGGACGGCGTCGAGGGAGCGGATGCCGCCGGAGACCTGTAACGGAATGCCGCCGGACACGGCCACGCACCGCTGGACCACGTCCGAGCGCAACGCCCCGTCGCGAGCGCCCTGGAGATCGACGATATGGATGAGGGGCGGCTCGGTCGCCACGATTCGCGACATGAAGCCCTCGATGGGCTGGCGGAAGATGACGCGGTCGTAGTCGCCCTGTTCGAGACGAACGGCGTCGTCGCCGAGGAGGTCGAGAGCGGGGAGAACTTGCATAGCAGCGTGTTAGCATGTTAGCATAGTGAAATGACCAGTGGCAAAGTAACTTCGGCCGAAACGAATCCCGAGACCGCCGCGCGCTTCGACGAACTCGTAGAAGCGTTCGCGGCACTTCGCGACAAAACCGTCACCGCGGCGTTCTTACGGGACCTTTGCACGACCACCGAGATCGACGCCATGGGCCAACGCCTCCAGGTAGCGCGTTTGGTCAATGACGGCGTCTCCTACCAAGAGATATCGCGACGTACCGGCGCGTCGACCGCGACCGTCACGCGCGTCGCCCAATGGCTCCACTACGGCGAGGGCGGCTACACCGCGGTGCTGAAGCGGAGCCGACGATGAACCGTCGCCTCTCGTTGGCGTTGCCGTCCAAGGGTCGGCTTCGCGAACCATCGTGGTCCCTGTTGGAAGCGAGCGGTGTCTCGCCGCAGGAGCCGGGCGAGCGCGTGTTGCAGTCGCACTGTCGCAACGCCGACATCGATCTGCTCTTCGTGCGTGCCGAGGACGTGCCCGAGTACGTCCAAGACGGCGTGGTGGACTGTGGGATCACCGGCCTCGACTTGATATCGGAGCGCGAGAGCGACATCGAAGTGCTCCTGCGCCTGGGCTACGGCGCGTGCTCGCTGCAGGCGGCCGTTTCGATGGAAGATGACGCCCAGTGCATCGAAGATCTCGCCGGTCGACGAATCGCCACCTCGCACCCGCGCATCGCCGCTCGCGCCTTGGCCGAACGCGGCGTCAGCGCCGAACTGGTGCAGGTCACCGGGTCGGTCGAGATATCTCCCCGACTCGGTTTAGCCGACGCGATCATCGACTTGGTGTCGACCGGGAGCACGCTGCGCACCAACGGACTGCGCTCGATTGGCACTTTGTTCGAATCGGAAGCGGTGCTGGTGGGACGAATCGGCTCCACCGATCACGAGGCTCGCCGGACGCTGACCATGGTGCTCGGATCCGTCATCAACGCACGGGCGAATCGTTACCTCTTGTGCAACGTCGCCAAGAATCGGCTGGCCGAGGTAACGGCGTTGTTGCCCACGTCGGGATCGCCAACGATCATGGACCTGGCGACGCCGGGCGTGGTGGCGGTGCACGCGTTGGTTCCGGCGGCCCAGATTTGGTCGCTCCTGCCGCGGTTGGAGGCCTGTGGCGCGAGCTCGATCCTCACGCTGCCCGTCGAACGGATGGTGCCGTGAGCAAACCCGTCATGATCGAAACGCCCGTCACCATCGAGGACATCGTGAACGACGTGCGAGCTCGCGGCGACCTCGCACTCGTCGAATGGTCGAAGAGGTTTGACGGCACGACGGCCTCCAGTCCCCAGCGTGCCGTGGCCTACGGTGACATTCCCACGTCGGCGGTGCTCGCCGCGGCCGAAAACGTACGCACCTGGCACGCCGCGCAACGACCGACCGACTTGACGCTGGAGGTCTCGCCCGGCGTCACGCTCGAACGTCGATGGACGCCCATTCGTTCTATTGGTATCTACGTGCCGACCGGCCTGGTGTCGTCGCTCATCATGGCCGGCGTGCCGGCCCAGGTCGCCGGGGTGGAACGAATCGTGGTCTGTACCCCGCCGAAGGGATCGGCCACGGTCGCCGCCGCCGCCGCGCTGCTCGGCATCGACGAGGTGTGGGCGATCGGTGGCGCGCAAGCTATCGCGGCCATGGCCTACGGTACCGAGTCGATCGCCGCGGTCGACAAGATCTTCGGACCCGGCGGGGGCGCGGTCAACACCGCCAAGCTGCTCGTCAGTCGCGACGTGGCGATCGACTTGCCGGCCGGACCGAGTGAAGTGGTCGTCGTCGCGGACGTCGGCTTCGATGCCGAAATCGTCCAACAAGAACTCAATGCTCAGATGGAACACGGTCCTGACTCTCGCGCCCACGTGGTGTGGGTCGGCGCCGACCTCGACGCCGCGCTGGCCGAAGTCGAGGCCTACGCCGCCGAGCACGTCGCGCTGTTGGGCGAACGCGCGGAGTCCCTGGCCGATCGCATTCGGAACGCCGGTGCGGTCTTCGTCGGTCCCTACTCGCCGGTGCCGGCGGGCGACTACGCCACCGGCGGCAATCACGTACTGCCGACCGGCGGGTGGGCCAGGTCGACGGGCGGGCTCGGTCTCGAGGCCTTCATGAAGACCGTCACCGTCCAGCGCGTCACCAAGGAGGGCTTGGACCGTCTGGCACCCACGATCGAGGCGCTGGCCGATCTCGAGGACATGCCCGCCCACAAGGTCACGGCGCGGCGATGAAACGACCCGTCGCGCTCGCCAGTTACCGGTGGCCACCGTCGAACGAGGAAATCGCGGCGAAGGTCGGATTGGACTCGCGAGAGATCATCCGATTCGACGGCAACGTGGCGGCGTCGCCGCCCGCCAGCGCTCGCCCGGCGGCGCTGGCTCGGGCCCTCGCGGACGTCAACGAATACGACCGCGGTCGATACCTCGCGCTACGCAAGGCCATCGCCGAACGACACGGCGTCGGCCTTGATCAGGTCGCACTGGGCGCCGGCAGCGACGAGTTCATCGTCCTACTGGCGCGTCTGTTCGCCGAGGGCGGCACCGTGGCCACCGTGCCCGCGATCTCCTATTCAATGTATCCCTACGCCGCGGCCATGGCCGGCGCCACGATCGTAGACGATCCGACGACCGCCGACCTCGTCTTCGTCTGTCGACCGAACAACCCGACGGGGGAGTTGCCGGAGATACCCGACGTGGACGGCCAGTTGATCATCGACGAGGCCTACGCCGATTACGCCGGCGTCGACGCGCTCGACCGCGTGAACTCCGGCGCCATCGTGCTGCGGACGTTCTCCAAGGCCTACGGACTGGCCGGCGCCCGCGTCGGCTACGCCATCGCGAGTCCGGAGTTGATCGACATCATCACGTCACGTCAGGCCCCACTCTCGGTCTCGTCGCTGTCGGCGTCGCTGGCCCTCGCGGCCATCGCGACGCCGCTTGACGTCTCGACCCAGGTGGCGGAGCGTGAGCGACTCGCCGGGGAGTTGACCTCGCTCGGGCTGGCGCCGGTGAAGTCCTACACCAACTTCCTCTTCATCCCGATGGAGCGTCCCCAAGAACTGGTTGAGCAGCTGATGGCCTACGGCGTGGTCGTGCGCGCCTACGAAGGGGGACTGCGGATCAGCGTGAAGGACGAACTCGACGACGACGTCTTGCTCGACGCACTGCGCGGCGTTCGCGAGGGCGCGGCGATGTCGAGTCCTTCGGTGCGTCGTCGTCGCGCGACGGCCGAGACGTTGATGAACATTCGGCTCCGCATTCCCGGCGAAGGTCGGGTCTACGTGAACACCGGGCTCGGTTTCTACGACCACATGCTCCAGCAGTTGGCCTTTCACGGAGGTATGGACCTTCGTTTGGAGGGGGTGGGCGATCTCGAGACCGGCGAACACCACATGGTGGAAGACATGATGATCACCTTCGGCGAAGCCCTCGACGAGGCGCTCGGCGATCGCCGCGGACTCACGCGCTACGGCGAGGCGCGCGTACCGATGGACGAGGCCCTGGCCCACGCCGTGGTCGACCTCTCCGGTCGAGCGACCGCGACCACCGTGATCACCCCCGACCCGGGCATGGCCGCCCACGCGTTTCAGTCCCTCGCTCAGAACGCGAGGCTCACGCTGCACGTGACGGCGACCGGTGAGAACGACCACCACGTCGCCGAGGCCGCCTTCAAAGCCGTTGGACGGGCCCTCGCTCAGGCCCTCACCCGCGACGGCACGCTCGTGCGCTCGACCAAGGGATTGCTGTGAGTGACGTCGTTGTGGTCGACTACGGCGCCGGCAATACGCGATCGGTGCGGGCGGCGCTCGCCCACCTGGGTGCGACCAGCGTGGTCAGCTGCGATCCCGCCGTGATCGCTGTTGGCGACCTGGTGATTCTCCCGGGGGTCGGTTCGGCGCGCAGCGCCATGGACCACCTCGATTCGACCGGCGCGGCCCAGGCGCTGCGCGACCGATTCGAGACCGGTGCGCCGATCCTCGGCATCTGTCTCGGCATGCAGTTGGCCCTGGGGCACAGCGACGAGGACGGCGGCGTCCACGGCATCGGGCTGCTGAGCGGCTCGGTCCATCTGATGACCGAAGGTCGGGTCCCTCGCTTGGGATGGGCCACGGTGGAGCCCTGGGGTGACGCGTTCTACTTTGCCCACTCCTACGCCGCGAACTGTCCCGACGGCGTGGCCACGTCCGAAGGCGTGACCGTCGCCGTCGAACGCGGCGCGTTCTTCGGGGTCCAATTCCACCCGGAAAAGAGCGGGACCGCCGGCTTGGCGTTTCTCGAACGATGCCTCTCGCCCGTCTGATCCCCTGTCTCGACGTGGCCCACGGTCGCGTGGTCAAGGGTGTCAACTTCGTGGGACTGCGCGACGTCGGTGATCCGGTCGAACTCGCGAAGTTCTACAGCGACGGCGGCGCCGACGAATTGGTCTTCTTGGACATCACGGCGACGCCCGAGGAGAGCGCCACGATGACGACGGTGGTCGCCGACGTCGCCGACGTACTGGAGATTCCTTTCACCGTCGGCGGCGGGGTGCGCTGCGTGGAGGACGCGATACGAATCATCGAGTCCGGTGCCGACCGGGTGTCCCTTAACTCGGCCGCTCTCGCCGATCCCCGATTGATCAGCGCGATCGCCCGGCGCTACGGCAGTCAAGCGGTGGTGGTCGCGATTGACGCCGGCGACGGAGTCGTGCACACGCACGGCGGCCGCGTGGTGACCACGACCCAGACGATTCCGTGGGCCGTGGAAGCCGCGGCGCGCGGCGCCGGTGAGATTCTGTTGACGTCCATTTCGCATGACGGGCGCCGCGAAGGGTTCGACCTCGAGTTGACCGCCGCCGTTCGTGACGCCGTATCGGTGCCGGTCATCGCGTCGGGTGGTGCCGGATCGGCCGCGCACGTGGCCGACGCCCTGCGAATCACCGACGCGGCGCTGATCGCGTCGATCGTGCACGAGAACCCGGCCGGCCTGCCCGGTCTTCGTCGAGAGATCCAAGACCTCGGTATCCAACTTCGACCAATAAGGGAATTGATATGACGGACGAACTTCGCGCGGCCATCGTGCAAGACGACGCTTCGGGGCGCGTCTTGATGTTGGGCTGGATGGACGAAGAGGCGCTGGCGCTGACGCGATCGAGCGGACTCGTTCACTTTTTCTCGCGGTCTCGTCAGAAGCTGTGGCAAAAGGGCGAGACGTCGGGTAACACCATGCACGTCGTCGAAATCGCGCACGATTGCGACGACGACGCGGTTCTAGTCCGTGTGTCCGCGGACGGACCGGCCTGTCACGACGGGGCCACGTCGTGTTTCACGCCGTGGCTGTGGCGAAAGATCCTCCGACGCGAACTCGACGCCCCCGAAGGCTCCTACGTCGTGGACCTGCTTCACGAAGGGACGGGCCACGTCGCGCGAAAGGTCGGGGAAGAGGCGATCGAACTGGTGGTCGCGGCCCTCAGCGAAAGTGACCAACGAGTGATCGAAGAAGCGGCCGACCTTTGGTTTCACACTCTCGTCATGCTCCGTTCACGAGGACTCGACCCGGCCGCGGTCGAGGACGAACTTAGGCGCCGTGAGTAGTGAGACGAGACATCACGGCCCACTGCGCGCGCGACGAATAGTAACCTTGGACTGAAATGGACGCGCGGTTCGACTGAATTGCTCGGGTGATTCGTTTTGGCACAGAGTTCGGGGCAATCGTATTTCTTCGCAACAGCACCGCGCAATTTGATGCCACTAAGAGGGAAAGAGTTGTGTTCGTAGCCACATCGGTTTCATCGGGAACGGTCGTGCTGGTCGGTGCGGTGTTCTTAGCGTCGTGCGTAGAGATGGTTGAAGCCCTCACGATTGTGCTGGCGGTTGGTCACACGCGCGGATGGCGATCCGCTTTCGAAGGCACGGGCGCGGCGCTGTTGGTATTGACGGCTCTCGTCGCGGCCTTCGGTCCGGCCCTCGTGCACGTTCCCCTCAGCATCTTGCGACTCGTCGTCGGTGGCGTGCTACTGATCTTCGGCATGCAGTGGTTGCGAAAGTCGATTCTCCGCGCCTCCGGCTTGAAAGCCAAACACGACGAGGACGCCATCTACGAGGAATCGGTCGCCACGTTACGAGCCGCCGGTTCGACACCCGGTCGCGATCGCATCGCCTTCGTCATGGCCTTCAAGGGAGTCTTCCTCGAAGGCCTCGAGGTCGTCATTCTCGTCATCACCCTCGGCACGTCGGCGCACCAGCTGGGTCTCGCCTCCGTCGTGGCCGCGGTCGCCGTCGTCCTGGTCGCCCTGTGCGGCGTCGTGGTCGCCAAACAGCTCTCGAGCGTGCCGGAGAACCTGTTGAAGATGTCGGTCGGCGTACTACTGGTGACCTACGGGACGTTCTGGACCGGCGAAGGGTTGAAGGTCCGTTGGCCCGGCGGCGACTCCATGCTTGTCGGTCTGGCCGCGATATACGCCGCGGTCACGTGGTTGTTCGTCCTGTCCCTGCGACACGAGATCAGCGCACAGACCCAGAGGACGAGCGCGTGAGCGATCGTCCGCCACTGGTGCTGCGACTCATCCGGGGCTTCGGTCGCTTCTGGTGGGACTTCTTGGTGGGCGACACACCCGAACTCTTCGTCGCGGCTCTGGTGATCATCGGGGTCATTGCGCTGTTGAGTGAACGGGGCCATTTCAATACCGTCGCGATCGTGGTCCTGCCCGTGTTCGCCACTCTCGCGCTGGCGGCGTCGCTGGTGCGAGCGCTACGACTCTCGCGGCGAAAGTGACCTAGGCGGCCGGCAACTCGTACGCGGTCATCGACAGCGAACCGAACTCGTAACCGTCGATCAGCGTGCGCGCCGGCGAATTCGCCGCGGCCGACAGTCCCGCGACGTAGGCGAGCGGCAAGAAGTGATCGGGTGTCGGGACGGCGAGACGGTAGTCGTCGTGGGCACCGGCCCGACCGAGTTCGGTCGCGTCGCTCGTCATGATCTCGCGCATGTCGTCGTCGAATCGATGAGCCCAGTCGGTACCCACGCCGGGGGAGTTGAAGTCGACGAGTCGTAGGTTATGCACGACGTTGCCGCTGCCCACGATGAGCACGCCCTCGCTGCGAAGCGCGTGCAACTTCGCGCCCAAATTGAAGTGGTAGTCGAAAGGCAGTTCGGCGTTGATGGACAGTTGCAACACGGGCACGTCCGCCGCGGGAAACATGTGCACGAGGACCGACCACGTGCCGTGGTCGATGCCCCAACTGTCCTCATCAAGTCCGACGTAGGTCGGTTCGACCAGGTCGACGATTCGTTGGGCGATGGAGGGGTCGCCCGGCGCCGGATACTCGACGGCGAACAGGTCATTCGGGAAACCGTAGAAGTCGTGAATCGTGCGCGGCGTGGCCATGGCCGTAACGGCGGTGATATTGACGTACCAGTGCGCCGAGATCACGAGGATGGCTCGGGGCTTCTGCATCGAGGCTCCGAAACTCGTCCAACTTTCGGTGTAGCGATTCTGTTCGATCGCGTTCATCGGGTTACCGTGACCGATGAAGGCTGCGGGCATTAACTGTGGCATCGGACTCGTTTCGACGCTCGTCAGCGTAGCGGTCGGCAATCCTCATCTCCGCTAGAGATAGTGCGGCGGTACTTCGTTGGTTTCCCGGCGGATTCGACGGATCTCTTCCTTGAGTCGACTGATCTCTTCGCGCAACGACGCGATTATCTCTTCGAGTTCATCGCGAGAGGGTTCGGTCGGCGCCATCTAGCAAGACTCGCATACGACGGACAATTGAGACAAGACAATTTATCCTTCGACCCGCCAGTGCGACTAGTTCGTGAACCCGGGAGTAGGTGTCGACTCGATTAGGGGAAGAGACCGCGCAACTCGGTCGCTTCGGCGATGCGCTCGACCCCGACGGCGATAGCCGTCTCACGCAGGGTGACGCCCAGTTGGAGGTGACGAGTCCAGATGTAGTTGAACGCTTCGCGCAACGTTTTTTCCAAACGGTCGTGAAACAGTTCCGGCTCCCATAGGTAGCCCTGGAGATCCTGAGCCCACTCGAAGTACGAGGCGACCACGCCCCCGGCGTTGGCGAGTACGTCGGGCACGACCGCGATACCTCGACTCGCGAGCACCTCGGCTCCCTCGCCGGTGGTCGGACCGTTAGCCGCTTCGACGACGATTGAGGCCGACATGGTCTTGGCGACGTCCTGGTCGATGACGCCACCCAAGGCGGCGGGGATTGCGATATCACTGGGCAGGGTGAAGAGCAGATCGGCGGCCACCGCTTCGGCGTTGGGGTAACCGACGATGGTGCCGGCCTCCTTGAAGTGACTGGCCATGAGCACCGGATCGATGCCCTCGGGAACGTGGATCGCCCCGCGGATATCGGCCACGCCGACAACCTTCATGCCGCGGTCACTCAAGAGTTTCACCAACGGCGCGCCGACCTTGCCGTAGCCCTGGATGACCACGCGCTGCTCACTGGCGAGTCGGCCGAGGCGCTGGAGAATCGCGCTCGTGCAGATGGTCACGCCGAGCGACGTCGCGCCGGCGTGACCGAGCGTGCCACCGATGGCCAGCGGCTTGCCGGTGACGACGCCGGGGATATTGTGTCCGGCCAGCATCGACACGGTGTCCATGATCCAACTCATGACTTGCGTGTCGGTATTGATGTCCGGGGCGGGAATGTCGCGGTCCGGTCCAATCATGGGCGCGATGGAGAAGGCGTAGCGGCGGGTCAGTCGCTCGAGTTCGGCGCGACTCAGCGCCGTCGGGTCGACACGGATGCCGCCCTTGGCGCCGCCGTAGGGGATATTGACGACCGCGCATTTGATGGACATGTCGGCGCTGAGGGCCGCGATCTCATCGACGTTCACGCTGGGGTGGAATCGAATGCCACCCTTACCGGGGCCGCGCGCCGTGCTGTGTTGGATACGCCACCCGTGGAACATCTCGATTTCGCCGGAATCCATGCGAACGGGGACCGCGACTTCGAGGATTCGCTCCGGGGTCACGATTCGCTTGATCAATCCCTCGTTCAGACCGAGCAGGTGCCCGGCCGTCTCGATGAGTGACGTGACATGCAGCCACGGGTTGAATTCGTGAGGGGACGCCTCAGTCGGACGCGTGACCACGTTGTCACCAGCCTTTGATCTTGTGAAAGCGAGATTGCTTACAGGTACCAGCGTACGTCACGTGTCAATGGCATTCGGGCCAGGACTAGGGCCTTGCTACTCTGACGTCCATGACCCCGACCACTCGTGCACCGCTACAGATTTCGACCATCCTGGCGTACTCGGGAGGCTTCCAAGAGGCGGCGCGGAGCGTCGCCGAGATGGAGCGCGCTGGCCTCGACCTCGTTTGGGTCGCCGAGGTCTACGGGTTCGACAGCCCTTCCCTGATGGGGTACCTCGCGGCGCTGACCGAGCGGGTCCAGATCGGCTCGGGAATCATGAACATCTACTCGCGCACCCCGTCGCTGATCGCCATGACCGCGGCGGGTATTGACGCGCTCTCCGACGGTCGGTTCCACCTAGGCCTCGGAGCCTCGGGCCCGCAGGTCATCGAGGGTTTTTACGGCGTGCCCTACGCCAATCCGCTGGGACGAACTCGCGAGATCGTGGACATCTGTCGCCAGGTGTGGAAACGAGAAGCGCCGTTGGTACACCACGGCAAGAACTTCACGCTGCCGCTGCCGAGTGATCAGGGCACCGGCCTCGGCAAGGCGTTGAAGATATTGACGCACCCGGTACGCAGTGAGATACCGATATGGATCGCCTCGCTGGGTGAGAAGAACGTCGAGATGACCGCGACGATCGCCGACGGCTGGCTCCCGGTCTTCTTCATTCCCGAGCGCGCCCACGAGGTCTGGGGCGCGTCGCTCGCGGCCGGGCGAGCGACGCGCGACCCGTCGCTGGGCGAACTGATGATCTCGGCCGGTGGTTTGCTCGCCATCGGCGAAGGCGACGACGTGACCGCGCTACGAGAGTTCTCGCGTCCGGGGACCGCGCTCTACGTCGGGGGCATGGGTGCCAAGGGCAAGAACTTCTACAACGAGCTCATGGTGCGCTACGGCTTCGAGAAGGAGGCGGCGATCATCCAGGACCTCTACCTCAGTGGCCAGAAGAAGGAGGCCGAGGCGGCGATACCTGACGAGTTCCTAGAACTCACGACGCTGTGCGGTCCGGCGAGTTACGTGAAGGAGCGCGTCGCCGCGTTCAGGGAGGCCGGCGTAACCCACTTGCAAGTGCACCCGATCCCGCTGGGCGAGCAGACACCGGCGTCGCTCATCGAGGCCGTCAAGGAGATGGCTTAAAGGTCGGTCGCGTCGGCGCGGGTTGCGTCGCGGCCGCCGGAGGCGAGCCACGCGTCGTACATGGTGGCGTAGGCGCCGCCTCGAGCCAGCAGATCCGCGGGTGTACCCATCTCGACGATGCCGCCGTCGTCGATGACGACGATGCGGTTCGCGCGTTGGGCGGTCGTGAGGCGATGCGCGATGAGAATCGCCGACCGGCCCTCGAGGAGACGATCGAGGGCCCGCTCGATGACCGTCTCGCTTTGCAGGTCGAGCGAGGACGTCGCTTCGTCCAAGATGAGTACGCGGGGTCGCGCGAGGAAGGCCCGCGCCAGTGCGAGCTGTTGACGTTCGCCGGCCGAAAGCGTCTGGCCCCGTTCGTGGACCGGAGTGTCGAGACCTTGAGGAAGCCGGTCCACCAATTCGCGCAGCCCGACGACGTCGATTGCGGTGTTGATCTCGTCCTCGGTCGCTTCGGGGTGGCCGAAGCTCAAGTTGGTGCGGATGGACCCCGCAAAGAGGAAGGGCTCTTGGGGTACGACGCCGAGCTGTGAGCGCAGCGAACGCAAGGTGACGGTCCTGATGTCAATCCCGTCGAGCAGCACCCGGCCCGACTTGGGGTCGTAGAAGCGGTTCGCGAGTTTGGCCATGGTCGACTTGCCGGCGCCGGTCGGACCAACGAAGGCGACGGACTCGCCCGGGGAGATCTCCAGATTGACGTCGCGCAACACCGGCTCGTCGCTCAAATACGCGAAGTCGACGTGCTCGAAGGTGATGCGGCCCTCGATGACGGGCAGGTCGGTCGCGTCAGGCACCTCGTCGACGGTCGGCGCTATGTCGAGCAGTTCGCGCAGCCGGATGATCGACGAGCGACCCTGTTGCAGTGTCGTGTACTGCTGGACGAGCAGTTGGATCGGGGCGAAGAATCGATTGAGGTAGAGGAAGAACACGATGAGTTGCGCCACGTTGAGTTGATGATTCAAGACCATGTGGCCGCCGATGCCGAGCAGCAGGGCCTGGCCCAAGATGCCGATCATGAGCGTGGACGGACCGTAGATGGCGTTGACACGACCGGTGTAGGCGTTGGCGTCGCGATAGGCGCCCACCACGTGTCGGTGGTTTCGGATGTTGCGGCGCTGGCGGTTGTTCGCGGTCACGACGCGAATCCCGTAGAGCGACTCGGAAAGGTCGGCCAAGACGGTCGCGATTCGGTCGCGCGCGAGGAGGTAGCCCTTCTCCGACGCGTGGTGATACCAGATCGAAAAAACGACGAGGAGAGGAATCACGAGTAGCACGGTCCACGCCGCGAGTTGGACGTTCGTGAGGAACAAGATGACGGTGATGACGACCATCGTGAGGCCCTGGAGTGCGAACTGGCTGATGCCGTCTTGAATCAGCTGTTGCAAGTTCTCGATGTCACTCGTCATTCGGCTCATCAACACGCCGGCCTTCTCTTCGGTGAAGAAGTCGAGGCTCAGTCGCTGGAACTGCGTGAAGACTCGAATACGTAGGTCGTGCATGACGCGTGAGGAGAGCTTGCCGGTGACGTTGACCTGCTGGCGCTGGAAGTAGACACTGACGAAAGCGAGAGCGAGGTACAGCACCGCGCACACCACGATCACGCTCAGGCTCTTGTGGCGCTCCATCCCGTGACTGATGGCGTACTCCGTGAGGAGCGGTCCGGCCTGCAACGTGAGGCTGATGACGATGACGAGCGCCGAACCGGCGATCACCCATTTGGGGTAGACGCGTAGCAGTTGAGGAAGGGTCAAACGCTCGCGTTCCTTCTCGCTCGGTCGTTGCGTAAAGTGAACGTGGGACGGCTCGCGAACGGGTTCGCTCGCGAGCAGCTTCGTCGCCTCCTCCATCAGCTCTTCGGGGATGCCGCCGAAGGGAAGTCCCGCCTGTCCGCTCGACGAGGACGCGCTGGGACCGAACATCGCTCCTCCGCCGGGACCACCCCAAGCCATCAGGACCCCTCGCTCGACGTGGTCTGGGCGAGAATCTCTGAGTACAGCGGTTCGCGTTCGAGCAACTCCTCGTGCGTGCCACTCGCGATCACGCGACCCTCGTCGAGCACCAAGACCCGACTGGCCAGTGCGATGGTCGAGATCCGGTGCGCGATGACGATCGTGGTGCGCTGCGTCAAGAGACCGCGTAGGGCCTCATAGATGCCCGACTCCACGTGCACGTCGATCGAGCTGGTGGCGTCGTCGAGGATGAGGATCGGAGGATTGAGCAGCAACGTTCTGGCGATCGCGATGCGCTGGCGCTGACCACCGGAGAGGGTATAGCCACGCTCGCCGACGACGGTGTCGTAACCATTGGGCAATCGGACGATGAACTCGTCGGCGTTGGCGGCGAGCGCCGCTGCCTGGATCTCCTCCAGGGAAGCGTCGGGCCGCCCGTAGGCGATGTTGTCGCGGATGGAGATGGAGAAGAGGAACGGCTCGTCGAGCACGACGCCGACGTTCTCGCGCAGTGACGTGAGCGTCACGTCACGCAGGTCGTGTCCGTCGATGGTGATGTCGCCGCCGGTCACGTCGTAGAAGCGATCGAGCAGTCGCGCCACGGTGGACTTGCCCGATCCGGTGCGCCCGACGATCGCCACCGTCTCGCCCGGCGAGAGGTGGGCGTCGAAGTCACGAAGTATCTCGGCGCCGTTGTCGTAGGTGAAGTTCACGTGATTGAAGTCGATCGCGCCACGTACGTCGAGGAGGTCGTAGGCGCCGGGGCGGTCCACGATCTCGGGATTCTCGTCGAGGATCTCGAAGATTCGACCGGCGCTCGCCCGGGCGCGCTGTCCCATCATGACGAGCTGGCCGAGCATCATGAACGGAGCTTGGAGCATCAAGAGATACAGACTGAAGGCGAGGATTTGGGGATAGACCAGGTCTCCGTGCAGGACCATCCAACCGCCACAAAGCAGTACCAGGGCGAGTCCCAATTGGGGCAGGTTTTGGACCCAGGGCGACCAGATCGCTCGAATGTTCGCGTCCTTGATGTAGGCCCAGGCGACCCCTTCGGCGGCGTCGGCGAGGCGATCAATCTCCGCCTCCTCTTGCGCGAACGACTTGACCACGCGGACACCGTTCACGTTCTCGTCGACGATGGTCGCGACCTCGGCCAAGCGAGCCTGGGTGATCCAGGAGATCGGAAACATGACCCGGCGCATCTTGATGCCGACGACGTAGAGAATCGGCATCACCACCATCGAGATCAGCGCCAACGCCCAGTTGATACTGAGCATGAATCCAAAGGCCACGACACCGATGAAGCACTGCACGATGATGAGCGGCGCGAAGATCGAGTACATCTGAACACTGCGAATGTCGCTGTTGGCTCGGCTGATGAGCTGACCGGACTGGACCCGGTCATAGAAACTGAATGACAGCCAGGTCAAGTGCTGGTAGATCAGCGAACGGAGGTCCGCCTCAACGTTGTAGGCGGTGTTGTAGAGGAATTGCCGAGAGATGATGCCGGCCGCTCCCGCCAACAGTCCCACGATGACGAGCGAGACGACGTCGCCGTGTAGGGACGCCACGTGTCGCACGAACGTGTGGTCGATGTCGTTACTCAGCATGTTCGGCACGAGCACCTGGAAGATGAGACTCACGAACGAAAGGACTATCGCCGTTACGAACGTCACGCGGTGCGACTGAATCACCGGGAGTACTCGGCGCCACCAGGTCAGGCTCTGATCGCGCGAGATCTCATGGCGCGGGCCGGGATACTTCGACCGCACCCCTCCCAAGGGATTGGCCGACTGCGGCTCTCGCTCTCGGACGCGTTCGGAACGCGACGAGAGGAAGGAAGCCATTGATTCAATAATACCGGTCGCCCACGACCTCGAATCTCGGCAACGGGCTTCGTCGACGCGTGAACATCGCTCGACGTAGTCTGACGTCGTGCCATCACTACACGTCATCAACCACCCGGTCGTGGCCGACAAGGTCCGAAGCCTGCGCGACGTCGCGACGTCCAACGCGGACTTCTTGCGCCTCGCGGGGGAGATCTCGCGATTCGTCGCCTACGAGGCGTTTCGTGATACGCCGGTCACCGAGACGACCGTTGATACGCCGGTTCTTAAGGGTGCACCGGCGGTGCGCATCGACACCGAGTACTTGATTGTCCCGATCCTGCGCGCCGGGCTCGGCATGAGTCCGGCGGTCCAAGAGGTGTTGCCCCATCACCGGGTCTGTCTGGTGGGACTGCGCCGCAACGAAGAAACGCTGCTGCCCGACGTCTACCTCGACGGACTGCCCGATTCGCTGACCGGGGTGCACGTCGTGCTGTGTGACCCGATGCTCGCGACGGGGGGATCGTTGGTCTGTGTTCTGGACATGCTTCGCGCGCGCGGCGCCGGCGACGTGACGGTGCTGTGTCTTATTGCGGCCCAGCCCGGCGTCGATTTCGTCTTCTCGAAGCACCCGGACGTCGCTATCGTGGCCGCCGCGCTCGACGCCGAACTGAACGACGTTGGTTACATCACGCCCGGTCTCGGCGACGCCGGCGATCGACTGTTTGGACCACCGGCGCGCTGACTAGAGCCCGATGTCCTCGTTCCAGAGGTCGGGGTGTTCCAGGATGAAGGTGCCCAGCAACTCGGTGCAGGCCGGGTCGTCGAGCACGAGGATCTCGACGCCGAGTTCGCCGAGCCAGTCGTGACCACCGTGAAAGGTCGTCGCCTCGCCGATGACCACCGCGCCGATGTTGAACTGTCGAACCAGCCCCGAGCAGTACCAGCACGGTGAGAGCGTCGTGACCATGACCGTGTCGGGATAATCGCGTCGACGACCGCCCTTGCGAAAGGCGTCGGTCTCGGCGTGCACTGAGGCGTCGCGTTCCTGGACCCGTCGGTTGTGGCCGGAGCTGATCAGGGTGCCGTCGCGCAAGTAGAGCGCCGCGCCGATGGGAATACCACCCTCGCTCAGTCCGAGTACGGCTTCGTCGTACGCCGTCACGAGCATTCGTTGGGCGAGGTCGCGATCGAGTGGTGAAAGGGATGAACTCATCGGCTAAGTATGCTCCCTCAGCGTGGGCGAGCGCACGTACTCAGTGGAAATCGGCACGCAGCGCGTCGACCTCCCACTCGTCTCGCTGAATGAGCAGTTGGCCCTGGCGCTCCTCATCACGGTTGACATGGGCGTCGAGTTCATGTCGCGCGCGGGCGCCGAACTGGCCGCGATCATTCGTCCTTACGACGTCGACATCGTCGCGACGGTGGCGACGATGGGCATCCCCGTGGCCGTCGAAGTGACGCGTCACCTAGGGCTCGATCAGTACGTCATCTTGCACAAGACACCCAAGATCCACTTAGCCGACGCGGTGAGCGAGAGCGTGCGCTCGATCACGACCGACGTCGAACAACGTCTGCTCTTCGATCGCGCACGGATCAAGGACGTCGCCTCCAAGCGCGTGGCCATCGTGGACGACGTGATTTCGACCGGTGCCTCGACGGGAACGGCGCTTCGACTGTTGCGCGGCGTAGGCGCCGAAATCGTTGTCATCGGCACCTTGGTGACCGAGGCGTCGATTTGGCGTACCTCGCTCGGCGCCGACGCACAGATGGTACGTGCTCTCGGCTCGATTCCGGTCTTTCGCCCCGACGGTTCGGGTGGACTCGTCGAAGACTGGGCGGGGTAACTTCGAGAACGACCCCCCGAGCCGAGACTCGGGGGGTCGTGTCGATCTCTAGGACGTGGGTTCGAGTTCTTGTTGCTTGGCGACCTGTCGAGACACGTTGCCGGTGACCTTCTCAAGCACGAAATACACGAGGGCGGCCACGATGATGCCCGTCGGCACCGAGAAGTCGGCGCCCCCGTACCAACCGGCGGTGCAGACGTTGTGGACGAGATTGCCGGCGCAGGCCCCGCCGTAGTGATTCGAAATCGGCGTCATCCAATGGAACGGGAAGTTGACCGGTGGCGGCGCCTTGGAGAAGGCGATCGTGGCACAGACCATGCCGACCACGAAGGCGACGATGGAGTTCCAATTCACGCCACTCTTGCCGACGAAGTAGATCGCGCCCTTGTCGTCGCGTTGGAGTTCCGAAGCGCTGTAGCGATACCTGCGCATGATCCAGTCCATCAAATAGATGCCGAGCCACGGGGCGATCCACACGATGATGACGCCGACGAACTCTCGCATGTAGAGCGAGAACGTCGACTGGAACTCGGCCCAGATCGTGAGACCACAGGCGAGGAAACTGTCGAGGACCACGGCCTGATAGCGCCGAAGCTTGAGCCCCATGGCCTGGAGTGAGACGCCCGAGGAGTAAAGGTCGAGTGAGTTGATGCCGAAGAGCTGCACGATCGCGAAGATCAAAAAGAGCGCCACGACCCAACTGGGGATGGTGTGTTGAATGTGCAGCGCCTCGAAGGGGTTCGCACTGTTCCAGGCTGCCGACTGGGCGCCCGAGGAGATGAAGGTGAACGTGGCCGCGCCGAGGACCATCATGAAGATCTCGGGGATCGCCGTGCCGAGGAACATCCAACCCACGATCGAACCTTTGCTGGCGTCACGAGCGACGTAGCGGGTGTAGTCGTTGCCGCACTCCGTCCAGCCGACTCCGGAGAGCGCGAAGGTGAAGGCCAGCCCCGCGGTGAAGAGCTCCCAACCCCCACCGAATCCCTTGAAGCTGGCGGAACCGTGCTTCAAGTCGTAGACGGCCAACAGCACGAAGATTGCGCCGAAGGGAATGATCAGTGCGCGAAGCACCTTGACCATCGTCGCGTGACCCAGGTAGGGCATGACGGCCTGAATCGCCGCGGCGACGACGATGTAGACGACCTTCAAACCGCTCGAAGTGTGGAGGCCGGCCATCTGGGAGAGCACCAGCGCCGCACCGACGATGAGGATCAGTCCCTCGGTCTCGAAGCCCAGCTGGGTGATCCAGTTGAAGAAACTGAGTAGGCGCGAGCCGCGAGTGCCGAAGGGCGCTCGCGAGATCATGAAGGCCGTGGTACCGGCCTCGGGACCCTGGAGCGACGCGAGGCCGAGAAGGAAGTACGAAAGGTTGCCGATGATGATGACCGCGAGCGCCGTATAGAAGCTGAATCCGAAGCCCATCAATAGTGCGCCGTAGATGAAGTACTCGACGTTGATCGAGGTACCGGCCCAGAGGGCGGCGATGTTACGCGGGGTCGCCCAGCGCTCGTTCTCGGGGACAAAGTCAATGCCTCGTCGTTCAACCTTGAAGGCTTCGTCGCCCGATGATCCGTCGTGAATATCAATGCCTGTCGCCACTCGTGTGGTCCTCCCTAATAGATGGTGCACACCTGACACGACTCCGTGAGCTGCCAGTCGTACGCGCCCAGTATGCCCGAATTCAATTGGTGCATGAGGCCTTCGTGACAACTTCGAGACGAACCTCGAGATTTAATACCTTCTTACGCCCTCCCAATGTCATCCACACACTTATGGGGGAAGATGTCCCTGTCTCGATATCCCCCACTCGAGACAGAAAGCGAAACTCCCATGTACCAGCGATCCCGGAAGAGAGGCCCGCGACACGCAGGACCTTCTTCCGGGATTGCTGATGGGACTCGCGAGCGCCGTCGGTGCCAAGGCGCGAGGCGCCGCCACTAAAGAACGAACGCCCCAGTAATAGGGGTCGACGCAATCTCGGGGCCCGGATGGTCCCTCCCTACCATCCGGGCCCTGATGCACCACTTGCTCGGTTCTGTCAGAGCCCAGACGGTCTCCCCTTCCGTCTGGGCTCTGCTCCACGCCAGAAACGACCGGAATATCGTCGATCTACTTTCCGGCCACATCACTTCTGGCAGAACACATCGAATTTCAGGGTTGGACCGTCTCATTGCAGGGCCAGCGCACTACATGTTGCCTCAATTTGGCCGTTCTTTCCCAATTAAATCGTCTCGAAGGACTTTCACAGGGTGCTCACAATAAGACATTTCAAGATGGTGGCAACTCGATGCAAGGCGAATCAAGACGGAGGGCAGGTTTCGCGATGTTCCGTACCAAGACCGCGGAATCCGAAGACAAGACGGTACCTATCTCCGCCACGCCTGACGGCCCTGCCGAACGGTCAACGAGTCGTTGGGCACCACCGACCAGCGTTGCCATCGAGACCCCTCGGCACCGCACTCGTCGACCCCTGTTCGACATCGCCGCACTCTCGCCAGGTATGAATGGCACGAACGCTTCATTGATCGCTCGGACACCGGGTCGGTTCATCCGAACCTCACGAACACTCCTCGTTGATTCAGCGCCTTTTGATTGCAAATCAGTCGATGCGGGCTCCCAAAGTCGCCGGATCTCTCAATGCGAACATCACGCCAACAATCACATTCGCGTTCGACGCGAGTTCGCTTTGTACGCCTTCGCGGACCGACATCCACACGGCCACGCATGAGTTTCCCAGGGTCCGATTGGTGTCGCCCTGCCCTTCGGGCCCTGGGAATTCAACCCGAGGAGATTTTGTCCGTGGCCTCTTTTCTCGACGGGTTCTTGCTAAGTTGCGACCAGTAGGAGCGCCAGCACAAGGCCGGATCTCCAGGGGGAAAGCAGGACAGAGATGTCATCTACGTTCGATCGTCGATCGTTCCTTACTCACTCAGCCGCCACAATCGGTGGTGTCGCACTGGCCGGATCGATCGTTGACGATCTTCTCGCCACGTCGGCCAGCGCTGCCGCAATTGGAGTGAACAATGGAAAGCCGAAGCGTGGGGGGACGCTGACCGTCGGAACTCTCTCCGACGTTCCGAACTACCACATTTTCAATGGCTCACAAGGCAAGATGGACGCTTCGGGCTTTTGCGTCGCCAACGCGCTCTACGACCCACTGTTCGTGATGTCGGCCAATGGCAAGGTGGCGCTGCCGATGCTCGCGCTTTCGGCCACTCCCAACGCTAACTACACGGTGTGGACGATTCCTCTTCGCGAAGGCATCACCTTCACCAACGGTGACACCTTCAACGCCGACATCGTCGTCGCCAACTGGGCGGCCGCCAACGCCGACCCGACGGTCGGACTGGCGATTAAGCCAATCATCGGTTCAGTGACGAAAGTCGACAGTTACACCGTGCAGTACAACATGGTGATTCCGTTCTCGGCCTTCCCGGTTTCCCTGGCCGAGCAGCAGATTGCCTACATGGCGCACCCGGACTCCTTCGTTGCCACTTACACCGGTAACCCGATTGGCACCGGTCCGTTCAAAGTGAAGTCCTGGCAGGTGAACGTCGAGTCCCAGTTGACCAAGAACGCCAACTACTGGAAGTCGGACGCGCACGGTCGTCAGTTGCCGTACTTGAGCAATATTCACTTCAAGACCATCGTGGACCCCGAAGCCCGTAACCAGGCGCTGCAGGCCGGCAACGTGGACATGATCCTTCAACAGAGCGGACCGCAGATCAACGCCTTCAAACACATGAAGGGCGTGAACTACGTCACGGACATCCACGCGCCGCGCGACCCGGGGCTCAATTTCTTGATCATGAACACGACAAGTACTTTGAACCAGTACTTCGCGTGGGCCGGTGAATTCGCGAGTTTGGGCGTGCCCGGATCGTTGCCGTACATCTTGAAGGGTCAGGCGCCACCCTTGCCGGTGCAACAGGCTGACTGGCTCGGCACCTTGGGTGCGGTCAACCCGTCGTCGGGACAGTGGGACACGACTATGAAGCCGGTCGTGAACGACCAGGGCGTGCGACAGGCCTTGGCGATGGCGGTCAACCGCAGTACGTACTTCCGGGTGATCGACAACAACGTCGGTGCCCTGGCCGACGGCATCTTCCGAAAGAGTTCGCCGTTCTACAAGAATCCCGGCTATCCGGCCTATAACCCGACGAAGGCCAAGGCGCTCATCGAGGCCTACAAGGCGAAGAACAACGTCTCTGAAGTGGCTTTCGTCATGGACATTTTGAGCGGCAGCGCGACCGCGACCAAGGCCTTCGACTTCTTCCAGCAGGAGTTTGCGAAGATCGGCGTCACGATCTCGGCTCGTCAATCGGTCCAGAGCACGCTCATCAACAACGTGATCTACGGCCAGTTCGACTGCGCGGGCTGGAACCAGTTCGGCGGGACGGACCAGTCACTCAACTACGTGTGGTTCGACTCACAGCCGGCGACCACCTCGCCGCTCGCGGGCGGGCTCGGTATGTCGGGACTTCCCGCCGGCACCCAAATCGCGGGTGCCGTCAACTTTGCCCACCAGGCCGACCCCGTCGTGGAGGGGGCGTTGCTGTCCGCTATGGCGGCGCGAGTCGGTTCGGCGGCGCAGAAGACGGCGTGGCAGACGGTCAACCGACGCTTCGCCATCGAGATTCCCTACGTCATGCTCGACACGACGGTCAACGCGTGGGCCGCACGGTCCAACGTGCAGAACTGGGTCTCGGGGACGGCGGGAGACGGCACGACACGTTGCCTCAGCCCGGACGCGGGATCGGCGCGTTGGGACGAAATCTGGAAGCGCTAGTTGTACTAGTCACCCACGATCGCAGGGAACGAGGGGCGGCGAGAGCCGCCCCTCGTTCACGGACTTACGTGACTTCGGAGATTTTGCCCGTGACGTTACGCCACCACCACAGCGTCGTCAGTCCGAGAATGATCGAGATGACGGCGAGCAACGTGAAGGGCAGCGCCGAATTGATGGTGAAGAGGAATCCCGAGGTCCCGGCCGCGACGGCGAGGGCCGCGGTATTCGACGTGGCGTAGAGGCCCTGGCGTCGACTGAGTTCGCGGTGGACCGCCCCTTGGCTCATCAGCGACGAGATTGACGGCGCCGACAGGGCCGCGCCGATTGACTCGATTGACCCCATGAACAACATGAGGTCGTTGTTATGAATATGCGGATAGATGGACAGAAAGATCGCCCCGTTCAACAATCCGGCGAGAGCGACGTAGCGGCGATTGGCGTGATCGGCCAACCATCCACCGATGCCACTGAGCGCCACGAAAGGCAGACAGAAGATCGTCCAGCTCAGTCGGATCTGCAACGTCGAAGCGTGGTGGGCGTGCAACAAGAGGCTCCAACAGGCTTCGTAGACGCCGATGACGAGGCCCCCGGCGCTGGCGGCGACCAGGGCGCCCGTGAGTTGCGGACTCCACTGCAACTTGGGCAGCGGTGTCGGATCGAAGGCTCGGTCGCCCAAATTCGTTCGGTACGCCACGATCGCCGCCACGAAGCTGACCATGCCGGCCGCGAAGAAGGCCCAGCCGAGGCTGTCGACCGACACGACGACGCCCGCGATCGGACCAAGGGCCAGGCCCAATAGCTGCGCAGCGATGATGCGTGAAACCGCTCGACCGCGTTCGCTCTCAGAAAAGAGGGCGGCGACGGCCGACATCGAGGCCACCTCGATCGCGCCAGCCGAGACCCCCTGGACCGCTCGCGCCAGGGCGAACCACGGGGCCGAGACCGGGAGGAGGTACGCCGTGCTCGCGATGCCGTAGGCCACCAGGCTGTAGATCAGTATCGGGCGTCGACCGAATCGGTCGGCGAGTCGACCGAGAAAAAACTGGCTGGCGACGCCGGCCACGAAGAACGACGCCATGACGAAACCGATCATCGTGGGCACGCCGCCACGGTGCTCGAGGAACAGTGGAAGCAGCGGTAGCCCCAAGGTGGCGCCCATCCACTGGATCGCCACGATGATGGTGAGGCGTCGCAAAGTCTGTTGGGGGGTGCTCTGGGCCACCGTTCAACGCTAGTCAGTTGAGTTCTCTGGCGACGAGATTCGCTTAGGTCCGGCGCGAGTCGCCCGACGGTGCCACCGAAGGTCTCGCGCGACGTGCGTGTGGAAAAATGGTTCGCATGCGTGCGATCGAGCTCGTTTTCGCCTTCGGTTGGGCCGCGTTTTGGATTTACTGGCTCTGGGCCGCTTTCTCCATGAAGAAGGGGCGCTTGTCGCTGAGGCGCGAACTGCGGATCAGGGCACTCATCGTCGTTCTCGCCGTCCTCTTGATTCGAGTGGGCGCCTTTCGGAATCACGGTCTCAATTCGGATCCGTGGCGCGCTGCGCTCGGTCTCGTCCTCTTCGCGGTTGGACTCGGGTTCGCCATCTGGGCCCGCCTCCACATCGGACGCAACTGGGGTACTCCGATGTCTCGCAAGAACGACCCGGAGTTGGTGACCAGCGGTCCCTACCGTTGGGTCCGCCATCCCATTTACACCGGAATTCTGGTCGCGGGAATCGGCTCCGCGGTAGCACTGAACTGGTCGTGGCTGATCGCCGTGGCGCTCGCCGGAGTTTTTTTCATTTACAGCGCCATCGTCGAGGAGCACTACCTGGGCGAGCAGTTCCCCGACACCTATCCGCCCTACAAGCGCTCGACCAAGATGCTCGTACCATTCATCTTTTGAATCGCAGTGACCGGCACTACAGCGAACCGCATTCGATCAAGATCAAGACGCCGAGACCGAAGTACAGCCACGGCAGAAATAACGGTGCGTGTTTCGTGCCCCACGCGACCAGTCCGGGTCGGCCGCTTATCCATTGAGCGCTCACGATGAACACCAGGTCCATGGCGGCGAATATCACGACGGTCACGAAGGCGTGGGCGATCCCGTCGGCGCGAAGCAGAGGTATCCACACGGCGAGATTGTCGCCGCCCAGGGCCAGCGTCACCACGAAGGTGGTGAGCGCGCCTCGGCGAAAGACCTCGTGCGGCGCCCTGTCGCGGTGTCGAAAGGCGTGCCAGGCCAGGGCCCACGGCGCGAGACAGAGCAGTCCGATCCACGGAAGGGGAATCGGCGTGAGCAATGAACCGATGCCCCCGGCGAGGGCCAGCAGAGTGGCCACGCCGAGGGCTTGGGCGTAGCTGACGCGACGGAAGCGCTTTTTCTCGGTGACGATTAACTGCGCGGCGAAGGCAAAGAAATTGTCGAACATCGTTCCGACGAACGCAAGGATGGCCACGACCACAACACTGAGAATCGTGTGCACGCGACGACCTTACCTGACGGTAGAAAAGCGAGAAATCGAGCACAGTAGGCTGTCAACGATGATTCGTCAAGTATTGCCCCCGAGCGTCGAGCAACTTGAAGCGGCGCGACGCGTCATCGCCGACCACCTCATTGCGACGCCCACCATCACACTCTCCCTGCGCGGTCGACCGGTGTTGGTGAAGATGGAGAGCCTCCAACCCACGGGGTCGTTCAAGGTGCGCGGTGCGTTGGCCGCCGTCGACGCCGCGCGACGCGACGATCCCAACGGCGCCGTGATCACCGCGTCGGCGGGCAATCACGGACTGGGCATCGCCTATGCCTCCTCCGTGCTGGGCGTTCCCGCGACGGTCGTGGTCCCGACGAACGCGTCGGCCGCCAAGGTAAAAAAGCTGGGCAACTTCATGATCGAACTGATTCAATTCGGATCGTCCTTCGACGAGGCGCAAACCCACGGCATGGCGTTGGCCGAAGAGCGATCGATTCGCTTCATCTCGCCGTTCAATAATTCGAACGTCATCGCCGGACAGTCCACCGTCTTCGACGAGATACTGCTCCAGGCGCCCGAACTCGAGCACCTCGTCATCTCGGTGGGCGGTGGCGGACTCCTCTCCGGCGCGCTCATCTCGCGCGACGCGCACGGGCGCGCGGATATACGCGTCACCGGCGTTCAACCGAACGAGAGCGCCGCGCTCTATCACGTGTTGCGCGGCGCGACCATGGCCGAAGTGGTGCACCGTCCCACGATCGCCGACGGACTCGCGGGAGGCGGTGACGATGGATCGGTGACCAACGATCTGATCGCGTCGCACGAAATCCCCCTCGTCTTGGTGCCCGAGATTGAAATTCGTCGCGCCGTGCGTGAAGCGACGGAGAACAACGGCATCGTGATCGAGGGATCGGCGTCGGCCTCTTACGCGGCGATAACGAACGACCTCGTCGACGACGCGACGTCGCGCATCGGGTTCATCGCGAGCGGTCGCAACATCTCGCTGGAACTCCTACTGGAGATACTGCAAGAGCCGTTGGCCTGAACGCCACGGGAGTGCAAAACGCCGACCAGTATGGTGTCCGTATGGCCGCGTTCAAGAAATCGTCGGGAATCGCGCTCGCCTTTTTTGCCTTCGCCCTCACGTTCATGGGGGTGGTGTTCGCCGCTACCGACCCCAATCCGTCGGGCATTCCCAAGGACTCGCTGGTCTTGAACGGCGTGCCGCCGCATTCGGCCAGTCTGCTCATGACCGTGTCCAACGGACAGTCCTACACCGTCTCGGCAACGATCAACGTGAATTTCGACACCTCGCGTGTCGAGGCCATCGTGCAGTTTCCGTTGCTGTTTTCCCAGACTTCGGTCGAACTTCGACTGGTCGGCGACCACCTCTACGCCGAGGCGGCCGACATCTCGTCGGGCAAATGGCTCGAGGTCAATCAACACGCCCCGTCGTTCTTCGGTATCGCGCTCGAACTGACGCAACCGGCGCCGGATCTCAATTTGATCAAGAGCTTCGATCACCGCACGGTCACCCGGAGCGGGTACTCCACGACGTACGACTTCTATAGCAACGACGTCCCCTTGAGCAACGTGCTCGGAACCCCGAAGAAGACCGTCCTCGGCACGCTCGACATCACCATTACGACCGGTAGCGGCGGCGAGGTGACTGGCGCGACGATGACCTCACGTTCGAGATACGACGTGAGCAAGATCACGCTGCAGGTCCTCTCGTACAACAAGCCGACGACGATCACCGCTCCGTCGGCGAGCGACGTTAGCGCCCTCAAGGTCTCCTCGATTCGTCAACTCTTCTCCTCGACGTCCATTGCCACGTTGCTACTGCCCGACAACCTGGCGTCGTTGAGCCAAGGGACCGCGCAGGTAAGTTGAGCGCCGTGAGCCGCGTCCGAGCCGAACCTCGCTGGCCCGCGTCACTCGCCCTGGTCGCGTGTGTCGCGCTCTACGCCGCGCTGCCCAGTCGACTCGTCGTCGGGCCGCACTGGCTCGTGCCGGTACTGGTGGCCCTGCCGCTGGCGCCGCTGTCGGCGCGAAAACATCGTCACCCCGACGAGAGCGTGTGGATTCGCCACGCCACGATTGGCCTCATTGCGTTGGTCACCCTGGCCAACGTCACCTCGTTGGTGTTGCTCGTGCATCATCTTTTGGCGGGCCACGTCTCTCAAGGGCGTGCGTTGATCTTCTCAGCGGTCGCGGTGTGGATAACGAACGTCATTGTCTACGGTCTCTGGTTCTGGGAGGTCGATCGTGGGGGACCTCATCGTCGAGCCTCGGGCGAGAAACTGACGCCTGATCTGCAGTTTCCCCAAATGCAGACTCCCGACCAAGCACCCGAGAACTGGCGCCCTAATTTCATCGACTACCTCTACACCTCGCTGGCGAACGGCACGAGTTTCGCGCCGGCCGATGCCATGCCCCTTTCGATTCGCATGAAGGTGCTGTTCGCCGGAGAGTCGATTGTGTCCTTCGTCACGATCGCCGTGGTCGCGGCGCGCGCGGTCAACATTCTTCGCTAAATCAGTCGACGAGGCGATCGAGCCAACGACTCGCGCGGCTGACCCGGGCGTGCCTCGCTTCGACGCGGTCGGCCCAGCCGGCGAGGAAAAGCCCCGCGTTGATGCCGATCCAGCGAAAGGGTTCGAACTCCCATTGACGCCCCGAGCGTTGCACGAACGGCAGGCGGGTAAAGGCGGTCTCGCTGTCCGGTCGCGTGATGAGATCGGCGAGCGCGGTCGCGGCCACGCGGCTCAAGACGACGCCGTCGCCGGTGTAACCGCCGGCCGACGCGAGGCCCGACTCGAAGTCGACGCGTACGAACGGCGAGTGGTCCCGGGGCATCGCCAGGGGACCGCCCCAGGCGTGGGTGATCGAGGCGTCCAACGTCGGAAAGAGTTCGCGCAACGTGACTTCCAGCTTGTCGAAGACCTTTTGATCGGTGTCGAAACCTGGTTCGACGGAGGATCCGAAGTGATAGGGCGCCCCCCGGCCCCCGAAGGCGATCCGGTCGTCATTCGTGCGCTGGCCGTAGATAATGAGGTGGCGATCGTCGGCGAAGGTTTCGTAATGCGCGAAACCGACCTCGTCCCAGAAATCCTTCGAGAGCGGTTCGGTGGCGATCATCAAGGAGTACAGCGGCACGACCGTTCGGCGCTGGTGCGGCAGATTCGGCGTGAATCCCTCGGTGGCTCGCACGACGAAGTCGGCGTGCACGTTGGCCGCGATGGTGACCACCTCGGCCTGGCGGCCGGGACGGCCCGGGACGATTCGCGTGACCGCGGTGTCCTCGAAGATCATCGCGCCGAGGTGTTCGACGACGTCGCTCAGTCCCCGAACCAGTCGCGCTGGATCGATGCGCGCACAATGCGGCGAGTACATCGCGCCGAGCGCACCGGCCACGCGACCGCGCCCGTCGAGTTCCGTTTCGTCGATCCAGGAGAGGTCCTCCTCGCCGATGCCCTCCTCACGCGACGACGAGATCTCCTCGGCGAGCCGCGCGACCTGGATGGCGCTTCGCGCGAACGTCATCGTGCCACCGCGCACGTAGCGCGCGTCGATGCCGTCCTCACGCGCCGACGATCCCAGTTCGACAACGGCGTCTTGGAGGACGCGGCGCTGATGGTCGAAGCCCTCTTGGCCGTAACGCCGGATCACGCTGGCGTTACTCATCGGAAAGAATCCCGAGGCCCACCCGCCATTACGTCCCGACGCGCCGAACCCGCAGACCTCTTTCTCGAGTACCGCGACGCGCAGCGTGGAATCTCGGCGTAACAGTTCTCTCGCGGTCCAGAGACCGGTGAAGCCGCCGCCGACGATCGCGACGTCGACGTCCAGATGACGTCGCAGGGTCGGCCGGGGCGTGACCGGTGGATACAGCGACGACCACCACAGTGACTGCGATGGCGACACGATCAGATGAACTTGACGGCTCCGGTGAAGACCTCGCGCATAGTGCCCACCATGAAGTCGATGTCGGCCCTGGTCGAGATCAGGGGTGGAGCGAGCTGGACCACGGGGTCACCTCGGTCGTCCGAACGGCAGATGAGACCGCGGCGGAACATCTCGGGGGACACGTAACCGCGCAGCAACCGTTCGGCGTCTTCGCCGGCCCAGGTCTCTTTGGTCGCCTGGTTCTTCACCAGCTCCACGCCCCAGAAGTAGCCGGAACCGCGCACGTCGCCGACGATCGGGATGTCACGCAGGTTCAAGAGACTCTGACGGAAGTAGTCCTCGTTGCCCAGGACGTTCTCCAGCACCATTTCGTTCTCCATAATCTCAATGCTCTTGAGCGCCACGGCGCACGAGACCGGATGTCCGGACCAGGTGAACCCGTGAACGAACGAGGCGTCGCCGTGCTGGAACGGCTCTGCCAGACGATCGGACACGATCATCGCGCCGAGCGGGGCGTAGCCAGCGGTGATGCCTTTGGCGCACGTGATGATGTCGGGCACGTAGTCGAACTTCTGACCACCGAACCAAGTACCGAGTCGCCCGAAGGCGCAGATGACGTCGTCCGAAACGAGGATCACGCCGTAGCGGTCACAGATCTCACGAACCGACTGCCAGTAGTTCGGCGGAGGAGCGAAGCAACCGCCGGCGTTCTGTACCGGCTCGAGGAAGACCGCGGCGACGGTCTCGGGACCTTCGCGCAAAATCGCCTCTTCGATCTGGTGGGCTTGCCAGAGACCGAACGCCTCGAAGTCGTCGCCGTACTGCTCGGCGCGATAGAAGTTGACCGCGGGGACCTTCACGGCGCCGGGGACCAGCGGCTCGAACGGTTGGCGGTATCCCTCCAGTGACGTGATGGTTAGAGCGCCCAAGGTGGTGCCGTGATAGGCGACGTCGCGACTGATGACCTTGTAGCGATCGGTGTCGCCGCGCATCTTGTGGTACTGACGCGCGAGCTTCCAGGCGCTCTCGTTGGCCTCGGCGCCCCCGGAGGTGAAAAAGACGCGGTTGAGGTCACCGGGCGCGAGGCTCGCAATCTTCTCGGCCAGTTCGATGGCTTTGGGGTGGGCGTAGGTCCACAGGGGAAAGAAGGCCATCGTGGTCATCTGCTCGGCCGCCGCCGCGGCGATGTCGGCGCGACCGTGACCGAGCATGTTGGTGAAGAGTCCCGAGAGTCCGTCGAAGTACTCGGTGCCGTTGGCGTCGTAGACCCGCGTGCCTTCGCCGCGCACCATGATCGGTACTTCGGAGTGCTCGTCGTAAGCACCCATGCGCGACATCTGAAGCCAGAGGTGGCGCCGAGCGCGCTCGGAGTAGTCATGACTCGCGTGTTTCTCGTCCGTGAAATTGATTCCGTCGCTAATGGTGTTAAGCGTCACTTGGTCCCCCATACGTATGTCTGCTTTGAAAGCTTCAAATACAGAAATGTTTCAACTTCGGTCACCCCGGGAATGCTCCGAATCGAGTCATTCAAGAGGTGGACCAGTGCGTCGTCGTCGACCGCGAGGACTTCGGCGATGATGTCGAAGCTGCCGGCGGTCATGACCACGTAGTTCGCTTCGTCAATCGAGGCGATCTTGTCGGCGACCAGGCGAACGTCTCCGTGCACGCGAATGCCGATGAGCGCTTCGCGGCCGTAGCCGAGTAGTAGTGGGTCGGTGATCGCGACGATCTGCATGACCCCGGATTCCTTCAGGCGTTGCACGCGGCGTCGCACGCCCGCTTCGGAGAGTCCGACTTCGGTGGCGATGGCCCCGTAGGCGCGACGACCGTCGCGCTGTAGGTGGCTGATGATCTGTCGATCGATGGCATCAAGACCATTGGGCGCGGACGAGATCAGTTCCGAAGGCGAGCTCTTGGCGCGCTTCTTGGTCTGACGAATCGGTTTGGTGGCTGGCATTGGTCGCTCCCGGCGAAGTAGCCCTTGGGCCACCTTGCTGCGGATAGAGACAGTATAGGGGGCTGGAGCGACGAAAAGCGTCGTATTTTTTGCCAAGGGGGACTTATATCTCCAACCTAGGTTGCGGCGCCCCGGCAATCTCTGGCAGAGTGGCTAAGGGCCGCACCGAGACGGTGCCCGTGACCGGGAGGGAAAAATGCGTCGTTTGGACAATTTTGTGGGGGGCGAGTCAGTTGCTCCCAAAAGCAAAAAGTACGTCGAGCTGATCAACCCCGCGACGGGTGAGTCCTTCGCCGAGATGCCCGTCTCCAACGCCGCCGACGTCGATCACGCGTTACAGGTGGCGAGCGCGGCCTTCCAAAGTTGGAAGCGGACGACGCCGTCCCAGCGCAGCCGGGCTCTCCAACAGATTGCCGACATCCTCGAAGCGCACGCCGAAGAGATCGTCGCCGTTGAGGCCGAGAACTGCGGGAAGATCATCTCGCTCACGATGAGTGAAGAGATTCCACCGATGATCGACCAGATTCGATTCTTCGCCGGGGCGGCGCGTCTCTTGGAGGGTCGCGGTGCGGCAGAGTACATGGAGGGCATGACGAGTTACGTTCGCCGTGAGCCGATTGGCGTGTGCGGCGCGGTCACGCCGTGGAACTACCCGATGATGATGGCGGTGTGGAAGTGGGCGCCCGCGATCGCCGCCGGCAACACGATGGTCTTGAAGCCCGGAGATTCGACGCCGGCCTCGACTGTGTTAATGGCGCAGCTGATGGCGGAGGTCCTGCCGCCGGGGGTCTTCAACGTGGTATGCGGTGACCGCGACACCGGTCGCGCACTGGTGGAGCATTCGATCCCGGCCATGGTGTCGGTGACCGGTTCCGTGCGCGCTGGCATGGAGGTCGCCTCCAGCGCGTCCCAGACCCTGAAGCGGGTCCACCTCGAACTGGGGGGCAAGGCACCGGTCATCGTCTTCGATGACGTCGACATCGCCTCGGCCGCCGAGAACATCGCGGTCGCCGGGTACTTCAACGCCGGCCAAGACTGCACCGCGGCCACTCGGGTGCTGGCGGGGCCCAAGGTGTACGGCGACTTCGTGGACGCCCTGGCCGAACAGGCTCGCAATACGGTCATCGGTCCACCCGACAATGATGACGCGCTCTTCGGACCGGTCAACAACGTCAATCAGTTCCAGCGCGTCACCGGATTCCTCGCTCGCTCGCCGGGACACGCGTCGCTGGCCGCTGGGGGCCACCAGGTCGGTGACGTCGGCTATTTCATAGAGCCAACGGTCGTGGCCGACCTGCACCAGGACGACGAGATGATCCAGAGTGAGATCTTCGGTCCCGTGATCACCGTGCAGAAGTTCAGCGACGAAGCCGAGGCGCTCGCCTGGGCCAACGGCGTCGACTACGGACTGGCGTCATCGGTGTGGACCAGCGACCACGGTCGCGCCATGCGCTTCACCCGGGACCTCGACTTCGGCTGCGTGTGGGTCAACACGCATATCCCGCTGGTGGCCGAGATGCCGCACGGAGGGTTCAAGAGGTCCGGCTACGGCAAGGATCTCTCGATGTACGGTTTCGAGGACTACACGCGCGTGAAGCACGTCATGCACAACATCGAGTCGTGAGGCTTCTTTGAGACCTCGACGCGAGAGGGGTCGAGGTCGATCGACCAGACCCAATCGTCGAGGTTGACGAGCTCATCGACCGCCGCCGCCTTTGAGTTCGCGCCGCGTCGATTCAGCACGCGCTCAGCGCGAGTGACTACCGTGGACGGGGCGACAAAAACCAGAAAGGATGATCAACGATGATCATCGGCGTACCGAAGGAAATCAAGACGGACGAGTACCGCGTGGCGCTGACGCCCGCCGGCGCACGAGAACTGTCCGGGGCCGGTCACCGGGTCCTCATCGAACGAGGCGCCGGCGTCGGTTCGTCGATCGCCGACGCCGACTACGTGGCCAACGGAGCGACCATCGTCGATTCGGCCGATGACGTGTGGTCCGAGAGCGAACTGCTGATGAAGGTGAAAGAACCGATCGCCCCCGAGTATCACCGCTTGAGCGCCCATAAGAACCAGGTGCTCTTCACGTACCTCCACCTCGCCGCTTCGCGTGAATGCACCGACGCGCTGGTCGCCGCGAACAACGTCGCCATTGCGTACGAAACGGTCCGTTTACGCGACAATTCGCTTCCGCTGCTCACGCCCATGAGCGAAGTCGCGGGACGCATGGCTCCATTGATGGCCGCGCATCACCTCATGCGTCCCGGCGGGGGACACGGGACGCTCATCAGCGGCGTGCCCGGCGTCGCGCCGGCCAACGTCGTGGTCATCGGTGCGGGCGTCTCGGGTCTGGCGGCCGCGACAATGGCCGCCGGGCTACACGCCAACGTCAAGATCCTTGATCGCAACCTCGAACGACTTCGCCAGGTCGACATTCATTTCGACGGACGCGTCCAGACCATCGCGTCCTCGACGCTGGCCCTCGAAGATGCCTGCCTCGACGCCGACGTCGTCATCGGTGCCGTATTGGTCGTCGGTGCCAAGGCGCCCAAGCTCGTCAGTAACGACCTGGTGGCCCGAATGCGCCACGGTTCGGTGCTGGTCGACATCTCGGTCGACCAGGGCGGCTGCTTCGAAGCCACCCACCCGACCACGCACTCGGACCCGGTCTTCGAGGTGAACGGTTCGATTTTCTACTGCGTCGCCAATATGCCCGGCGCGTTTCCCTATACCTCGACCTACGCGCTGGCCAACGCCACGTTGCCGTACGCGATGGAACTCGCGCGCCACGGATGGCGCGAGGCCGTCGTCGCCGACGACGCGCTGGCCGAGGGTGTCAACGTTGTCGAGGGTGCCGTCACCTACGGACCGGTGGCCGAGTCCCTCGGCGTGGCCTTCAGTCCACTACGCTCGCTCCTGTAAACGGCGACGGCCCGGTGGGCATGGTGGCCGTGTCCAGGTCTCGCACTTCTAACACTGCTCGGGGGATTTAATGTCGGACGCTTCTGTCAGTCACGTCGTTCACGCCGACACGCCCGATCCGCGACGCTGGTTCGCGCTCGTCGTCATCGGCATCGCACAGCTGATGGTGATCCTCGACGCCTCGATCGTGAACATCGCGCTGCCGCACGCCTCGCTGCCCAAGGCCCTCGGCGGCTTGGCGATCGCGCAGAAGAACTATCAGTGGGCCATCACCGCCTACACGTTGACCTTCGGCGGGTTCCTGCTGCTCGGTGGACGAATCGGTGACTACATGGGCCGCAAGCGGTCGTTCCTCATCGGCCTCCTCGGCTTCGCGGGCGCTTCGCTCCTCGGAGGTTTCGCCCAGAACCAACAGTGGCTCTTCGGCGCGCGGGCCCTGCAGGGACTCTTCGGCGCACTGCTCGCGCCCGCGGCGTTGTCGCTCATCTCGGTGACCTTCACGGACTCCAAAGAACGGGCCAAGGCCTTCGCGGTCTACGGCGCACTCGCCGGCGTGGGCGGCGCGATCGGACTCATCGCCGGGGGTCTGCTGACCCAGTACTTATCGTGGCGTTGGTGCCTCTTCGTTAATACGCCGATGGCCATCATTGCGTTCTGCCTCGCCGTGCCGAACGTTCGAGAATCCAAGGTCGAGGGTCATCCGCACTACGACGTCCCGGGGGCGCTCACGGCGACGGCCGGCATGCTGAGCGTCGTGCTCGGGGTCTCGCAGGCCTCGACCGACGGCTGGGGCTCGACGAATGCGTGGCCGTTTCTGGTCCTGGGCGCCTTCTTGCTGTTGATCTTTTTCGTCATCGAAAGTCGCATCAAGGAGCCGTTGCTACCGCTACGACTCATCACCGACCGGGTGCGGGCCGGCGCCTTCCTGGCGCAGCTGTTCGTGGGACTCGGACTGTTCGGGATGTTTCTGTTCATGACCTTCTACTTCCAGTACGTCGAGCAGTACTCGGCCGTGAAGAGCGGACTGCTGTTCATGCCGTTCTCGATCGGCGTCATACTCGCCGCGGGAATGACCAGTCAATGGCTCCCCAAGTTCGGGCCGCGACCGCTAGCGACCATCGGCAACCTGATGGCGGCGTTCGGCCTGCTCTATCTCTCCTTCATCAAGGTGGACAGTTCGTACGTCTCGAGCGTCATGCCGGCCATGATCGTCACCAGTCTCGGACTGGGCATCGCCTTCGTGTCGATCGCCTCGACCGCGCTGTTCAACGTGCGACCGGACGACACCGGCGCCGCGTCGGCGGTACTGACGACGTCCCAACAGATCGGTGGATCATTCGGTACGGCGATCGCCAACACCATCGTCGTTTCCACCGGGACCGCGTTCTTGGTGGCGGCCCTGAAGCATTCGCACCCGGCGACGGCGAAGGCGAAGTTGCTGCTGATCGCCACGTCCCACGTCCACGGCTACGACGAGTCGTTCCGCTTCGGATCCCTGATGCTCTTCATCGCCGCGGTCGTGTTCTTCGCGCTGGTGAATATCGACCGGGACCACCTCGGACAACACGACGAAGCCGAGTCCGAGGCCTATCCGGCCTCGACGTAAGGGCAGTGGCGACAGCCACTCTCGCAGCACGTACCGCGTGCTAGGTGCGTGGCCGCCGTCAAGACCATGAGACCCGACGAGGGGTCGCGGTACGTTGGCTCACCGGCGATGGTGGCCGCTTCGTGAGCTTCGATGATGGCATGGTAATCCGATCGCGAGGGATCGCATCGACTCGGGTGCGGTCGAGGGACCGGAGTAGCCACTGAAACAAACTAACGGGGCTCACTCTTCGATTCGCAAGACGACCTTGCCGAACTTGCCCGGTTGGGCGAAATACTCATAGGCCTCGGCGACCTGTGCCAACGCGAAACTCTGGGCCACCGGCACGCGCACTTCTCCGGTGCGCCAACGAGGGATGAGCGTTTGACTGACCCGATCGGCGACCTCGCCCTTTTCTCGGCGAGTCCTCGACCGCAACGTCGATCCGGTCAGCGTCGAACGCGTGCCCATGAACAACCGAAGGTCGACGTCGACGCGACTGCCGCCGCCGGAGATGCCGATCACCACGACGCGAGCGAACGGATTGAGCAGTCCTTGCGCGACGCTCAAGTGCGCCGCGCCGACCAGTTCGAGTACGACGTCCACGCGACCAACTTCGCCGACCTGATCGAGCGTGACGGTATCGTCGGCACCGCATTCGCGCAGCGCTTCGTGGTGCTCGCTCGTTCTCGTCACGGCGATCACGTGGGCGCCGAGCGCGCGGGCGATCTGCACCGCGGCGATGCCCACGCCTCCGGTCGATCCGGAGATCAGAACCCGTTCGCCGGCACTGAGGTGTCCTTGGGTCACCAGTGCGTCGTGGGCCGTGGTGAAGGCTTCGGGAAAGCCTCCCGCCTGATCCCAACTGACGTGGTCCGGTACGAAGAGCAGGTGTTCACTCGGCACGAGACAGTGCGTCGACTGCGCGCCACCGCCCACGATCGCGCAGACTCGTCGACCCAGAAGCGGCTCGTGCACGCGCTCTCCGACGGCGCTCACCACCCCGGCCAATTCCATACCGGGAACGTCCACGGGCCAACCTTCTGGAGCCGGGTAGTGGCCGTCGCGCTGCATGAGGTCGGCCGCGTTGATGCCGGCGCCCCGGACCGCGACGATGACGTCATGGGGACCGGGATTGGGGGTCTCTCGCTCCTCAATCTCAAGGTTGCCCTCGTGGATGACGACGCAGCGCACTCGTGCAGCCTACGACGCGTCGCGCCCGACGACGGTCCGTTAGTGTCACGCCATGACCATCTACGACATCGCCCTGCACACCCTTGACGGAGAAGCGACCTCATTGGCGCCCTACGCCGGCAAGACCGTCCTCGTCGTCAACGTCGCCTCCAAGTGCGGCCTGACGCCGCAGTACGAGGGTCTCGAGCGGTTGCAAAAGTCCTACGCCGATCGCGACTTCAGCGTTGTCGGCTTTCCCTGCAATCAGTTCGCCGGACAAGAGCCCGGCACCGCCGAGGAGATCCAGACGTTCTGCTCGACCACGTACGGCGTGACCTTTCCGCTCTTTGAGAAGATCGACGTCAACGGCGAACACCAGAGTCCGATCTACGCCACGTTGAATCAAACGGCCGACGCCGAGGGATATTCCGGGGACATTCGATGGAACTTCGAGAAGTTCCTTATCGGTCCCGATGGTTCCGTGCAACGTTTCGCACCTCAGGTCACGCCGGAGGACCCCATCCTCATCGGTGCGATCGAAGCGGACTTGAGCTAGCCGAGCCCGATCGTGCGATGCAGTCGCACGTAGGTGGGCTCGAATCCGTAGTCCAGCCAGAAGTTCCTCGCCCGCCGGTTGGTCACGCGCCAATTCGTTTCCACGAACTCGAACCCGCCGATCTGTGCGTCGCGGAGAGCGGCGTCGACCATGGCCGTACCGACGCCCGAGTGTCGATGATCCGCGTCGACGGTCACGGCGCTCAAGTGGAGCGTGTGCTCAAAGGAACCACGACGATGCGGCAGCGGGAAGGTGATGCATTGGGCCACGGGTTCCTCTTCCAATTGCACGATGTACAGGTGCACCTCGGGGTCCTCGAGAGTCTCCAGGAGATCGGCGGCTTTGGACGAGTGGTCAAGGCCAATGGTGAAGCTCGGTCCGACGCGCTGGACCGCGTCGAGTTCGTCGTCCAGGGCCACCGCGATCTCGAGGTCGTCGACGCCACCACGGCGAAGCGCGTAGCCCTCGGGGAGGGCATGATCAAAAGGTCCCTCGAGTCGCATGACGCCGCGCATGTGCATTCGCGCAAAGCCCATCTCGTACCAGGGCTGCGTGGAAGCGACGTCGTCGATGGTCCACACGTAGTGCTCGAGGGCTCCGTGCTCGATCCATCGCGCCCCGGCCGCGCTGTAGAGATCGCTCAGAATATCGGTGGTGTCAAAAGAGGCGCCGTCCGGTCCAATCCACACGCCGTTGCCGTAGGTCTCACTCTCCAACATCGCACCGTAGAGGTGTCCGACGACGACGCCGTCGTTATCAGCGACCCAGGTCTGATCGGTCGCTGCGCTCAGCGCTTCGTTGAGCAACTGCGTGGAAATCGACGGGTTCACCAGAGGTTGGATGTCGGCGTCGTGAGCCAATCGGTCGCAGATGCGCGTGATGACGGGTTCAAGGTCATTTGGTTCCAATTGGCGAACGGTTGTCATGGAGCAACCCTAGGTGGCTCGTGTGCCAGAGTTGCCGGGTGAGTATTGCGGCCTCGCTGTTCGACATGGACGGCCTCTTGATCGACTCCGAGGTCTTATGGCACAAAGCCGAAGTCGACATCTTCGGCACCCTCGGCGTTCCGCTCCATGAGAGTTCGATCCGTTCGACCAAGGGTGTGTTCGTCAACGAGGTCGTCGCTTACTGGTACGAGCGCTATCCCTGGAGCGGGCCGAGTGCCGACGACGTCGTCGAGATGTTGCTCGAACGGGTGGGATCGCTCGTCGAGTCCGAGGGTCGTCTCCTACCGGGCGCGATCCGTGCTCTCGATCTCACGAATGATCGCGGACCCGTCGCGCTGGCCAGCTCGACACCGTTAGCGTTGATCCATCGCTGTCTCGAACATTTCGAGCTGACGACGCGATTCGCGTCCGTACACTCCGCCGAGTTCGAGCCCTACGGCAAGCCCCACCCCGGTGTCTTTCTCACCGCCGCTAGCTCACTGGGCATCGAGCCGTCGCGCTGTCTGGTCTTCGAAGACTCCACCGCGGGGGTCATCGCGGCGCGAGCCGCGAGCATGCGCCTGATCGCGGTGCCGACGACCGAGGACCGCGCGGCAGTCGAGTTCCTGTTGGCCGAACTCGTGCTGGACAGCCTCGAGGAACTTTCACCGGACTGGCTCGACGAGCAGTTCGCCTAGAGATCTTTCGAGAATCGCCGGGCCTGGGGATGGCTGAAGGCGCCGGCGGGGTACTTATCGATCTCCGCCCAACCGTGTGACCGATAGAGCGTCAGGGCCTCGGGTTGGGCCGGACCGGTCTCGAGGAAGAGCGTCACGTAACCGAGTTCCTTGGCGTACGTTTCCAGCTCGTCCATCAAGGTGAGTCCGATGCCCTCGCGACGCAGGTCCGGTCGGACCCAAAGACGCTTCACCTCGGCGAAGTGAAGACCGGGCTCGCAGATCGGTCGCAGACCGACGCCGCCCACTAACTCACGCTCCCGGCGCGCCACGAGGAAGAGCCCGCGCGGTGGGCGCAACTCGTCGACCACGAGGTGCTTATTGTCACCTTCGCCGCCGTAGCGCTGTTGGAGTTCGTCACTCGCGGCGTACACCAGGGCGAGCGCGCCGCTCGAGTCGATGGATTCGGGGTTGACGGTGATGGGAAACACGTGGACATCGTACGGGTCGGTTCGTCGCGCATTCCTGGTTCAGTACGATGTTGTGACTCTTTGAAGGAGAGATGTGTTTCGCCCCGTCAGCGCCGAACTGGATTTTGTGGCTCTCGAAGAAGCCGAATTGGCCCGTTGGCGCACCAACGACGTCTTCGCACGGTCCATGAAGCACCGCGCCGGGGCCGAGCCGTGGGTCTTCTACGAGGGTCCGCCGACGGCGAACGGCGTGCCCGGTCTCCATCACGTGTGGGCGCGCGTTTACAAGGACCTCTTCTGTCGTTACCAGACCATGCGGGGGCGCTTCGTCGCGCGCCGTGCGGGTTGGGACACTCACGGGCTACCGGTGGAAGTCCAGGTCGAAAAGCAACTTGGCATCTCGGGGAAGAAGGCGATCGTCGAGGAGGTCGGCGTGGAAGAGTTCACGCGACTCTGCCGCGAATCGGTTCTCACCTTCGTCGGCGACTTCGAACGGCTCACCGAACGTATTGGCTATTGGACCGACATGGAGCACGCGTACTACACGTTCCATCCGGAATACGTCGAATCGGTCTGGTGGCACCTGCAGCAACTCTTCGACCACGGCCTGCTGTACGAAGACCTGAAGGTCATTCCGTACTGCCCTCGCTGCGGCACGTCCCTCTCGAGCCACGAGCTGGGTCAGCCGGAGGTCTACACCGACGAAGTCGACGAGAGTGCGTACGTTCGGCTTCGCATCACCGACGCCGACGTGCATGAACTAGCCGGCGCGACACATCTCGCCGTGTGGACGACGACGCCTTGGACGTTGCTCTCGAACGTGGCGGTCGCGGTCAATCCCGAGATCACCTACGCCGTGGTCGACGGCGTGATCGTGGCGGCCGGACTCGTCGAGTCGGTTTTCGGGGCCGGGGTCGCACCGAGCGCCACGCTCGCCGGCACGGCCTTGGCCGGGGTGCACTACGATCGGCCCTTCAGCGACGCCGCACTGCCGGATGACGTCGACGCCTGCTACGTCGTGTTGGCGGACTACGTCACGATCGAAGAAGGCACCGGACTCGTGCATCAGGCGCCGGCCTTCGGCGAGATCGACCGACAGGTGGCGCGCGATCACGGTCTGCCAACGGTCAATCCCGTCGGACCGGACGGGACGTTCACCGCGGAGATCCCGTGGCTCGAAGGTCAGGACGTGCGCGCCGCGAACCACGTCATCAACGACGAACTGGAGCGACGTGGCGTTTTGATCCGCCGGCACAACTACCACCACTCGCTGCCGCACTGCTGGCGATGCGGTACCGTCCTCATCTACTGGGGCAAACCGAGTTGGTACGTGGCGACGAGCCAGTTCCGCGAGAAGATGCTCGCCGAGAACGCGACCATCGACTGGCACCCGGAGCACATTCGCGACGGCCGTTTCGGTAACTGGCTGGACAACAACGTCGATTGGGCGCTGTCGCGCGACCGCTACTGGGGCACGCCGCTTCCGATTTGGCGTTGTCCCGACGATCACTTCACCTGCGTCGGCTCGCTGGCCGAGCTTTCGGCGCTGGCTGGACGAGACCTCGGCGACCTCGACCCGCATCGTCCCGGTATCGATGCGGTCCTCGTGCCGTGTCGAACGTGCGCGAAAGAAGCTCGTCGGGTGGAACCGGTCATCGACGCGTGGTTCGACGCCGGGTCCATGCCCGCGGCCCAGGTGGGCTATCCCCACGTGGAAGGGAGCGCCGAAGCGATGCAGTTCCCGGCGCAACTCATCGCGGAGGGGATCGATCAGACGCGAGGGTGGTTTTACACCCTGCTCGCGGTGAACACCTTGGTCTTCGGTACCACCCCGTACGAGCACGTGTTGTGCCTCGGCCTCATCGTGGACGAGGACGGCAAGAAGATGAGCAAGTCGGTGGGTAACGTGATCGACCCGTGGGAGGTGTTGAACACTCGTGGCGCCGATCCGCTGCGCTGGTGGATGTTCTCCCAGGGATCGCCCTGGTCCTCCTCGCGCACGAGTTTCGGCGCCATCGACGCCTCACTTCGCGAAACGCTCGCCACGCTCTGGAATACCTTCAGTTTCTTCACGCTCTACGCCTCGATCAACAACTTTGACCCCTCGGACCCCGAGATTCCCGCTCCCAATGATCGCGCCGCCATCGACCAATGGATCCTCTCTCGACTGGAGTGCGTGACCGAAGCGGTCACGAGCGCCCTCGACGGCTACGAGCCGCTCGGCGCGACGGACGCGTTGAGCGAACTGATCGACGATCTCTCGAACTGGTACGTGCGACGAACCCGTCGACGCTTCTGGCGTACCGACCCCAATGCACCGCGCTCCGATTCACTGGCCGCGCAAGCCACCCTGCTCGACGTCTTGCAGCGGGTGACGTTTCTCCTCGCGCCGTTTTGTCCTTTCGTCGCCGAGCGACTCTACGCCGAGCTCTTCGACGTTGAAGAGACCGACTCGGTCCACCTCACCGATTGGCCCATCGGCGAACCGGAGCGTCGAAACATCGCGCTCGAGGAGTCGATGGCCGTGGCTCGACGGCTCACGTCGCTCGGTCGCGCGGCGCGCGCCGAGGCCGGCGTCAAGGTTCGTCAGCCCCTGGCGAGAGCGCTGGTGTTCTTGCCGTCACTCTCGGCCATGCCGCCGGCCGGCGTGGTCGAAGACGAACTTAACGTCGATCACCTGGAATACGCGACCGACTTGGCCAATGTGTTGACTTTCGAACTGGTGCCGAACTTCCGCACCGTCGGTCCTCGTCTGGGCGAGGCGGTCAAGGAGTTGAAGCCGGCGTTGGCGGCGTTGGACTCCGTCGAGGCGGCCGAGACGCTCGAATCGGGCGGATCGCTCAGCGTCACACTCTCGTCGGGCACGTTCGAATTGAACGGCGAGGACATCGAGCTACGGGTGAAGGGACAAGAAGGCTACGCGGTGTCGCGCGATGGCGGCGAGGTCATCGCCCTCGACTTGACACTCGACGACGACCTGCGGCGCCGGGGATTTCTCCGAGACGTCATTCGCCAGGTGCAGGACCTTCGAAAGAATTCGGGATTGGACGTGGCCGATCGAATCGTGCTTCACGTCTCGGGAGTCGACGATCTCGCGGACGGCTTCGCGACGTTGGCGAGCGAGGTGTTGGCCGCAGAAGTGATCACCGGTGCGGGGTGGGGCGAGGGGACGGTCCTGGAACTCGACGACGGACGCGAGGCGAGGGCCTGGGTCGCGAAGGCCTAACGAGAGGCGTTGAGCTTCGTTAACAGTGAGGCGAGGGTCGCGCGTTCACTCTCGGTGAGTTGCTTGGCCAGGCTCTCGTCCAGGTACTCGAGATGAACGTTGAGGGCCTCGTCCAACTTGGCGTTACCGGCCTCGGTGATGAAGACGTGGATCGCCCGGCGATCGCTCGGACAGTTTCGACGCTCGACCAGGCCGGCCTCTTCAATGCGATCGACCAGACGGGTCGTGCCACCACTCGAGTGGACGATCGCGTCGGCGATCTCGTTCATCTTGAGTCGTCCCTCGGGCGAGCGACGCAACTGTAAGAGCACGTCGAACCAGGCGAGGGGGAGTTCGCATTCGGCCTCTAATTCCAGGCCCAGACTCCTCGAGAGTCGGGCGTTGGTTTCCAACAATAGGCCGAACAACTGGACCTTTTCGTCCCCGGAAGGGCAGGAATCGGCTTGAAAACTCATGCCGACACTATACCATATAGTTCGCCTAACAATTACTGCTTGACAAGTAGTTGCATAAGCAAGTATACTCAGAGGAGCACAGTAAGTGCCTAGATAACAGGAGATTCGAAATGACCAGTTCCCCCACTACCGAAGTTGCCACCAGCAACCTGCCCGTTGCCGGCACCTACAACGTGGACGCCGTCCACTCGACGATCGGCTTCGTCGCCCGTCACCTCGTGGCCTCGAAGGTTCGCGGTCGATTCACCGACTTCACCGGTGTGATCACCATTGGCGACACGCCCGAAGCTTCGAGCGTCGAAGCGACGGTTCAGGCCGCCAGCATCACGACCGACAATGAGATGCGCGACGCGCACCTCAAGAGCCCGGACTTTCTCGAGTTCGAGACCTACCCGACCTTGACGCTCAAGTCGACCCAAGTCATCGCCAAGGGCGACGACTACGAGGTCGTCGCTGACCTCACCATCAAGGGCGTCACCAAGTCCATCACGTTCGACCTCGAGTACCTCGGCACCGGTCCTTCCATGACGCCGGGCGCCACGGTCACCGGATTCGAGGCTCGCGCCGAGTTCGACCGTCGTGACTTCGGGATCACCTTCGGTGGCACGCTGGAAAACGGCAACCTGATCGTCGGCAACAAGATCGCGATCGAGCTCGCCGTTGAGGCCCACCAAGCTATCTAAATGATCGAATGAGTTGAAACGCCGGGGACGTGGTCCCCGGCGTTTTGCTCGTTACGATGGGTTATGGCTGAAAACCAGAAGGGCAAAGGCGCGAAGTCCACGATCGGCGTCCTGGGCGTCTTGGCCTCGATCATCTCGGTCTGGTGGTTCGCCCTTCGCCCGCGCCGCAAGCAGCGCGACCAATAGCTGGTCGGCGCGACCGGGGGATGTCGCGCCCGGACATTAGCGTTTAGTGATGGCATCTGCGTCGTTCGCGCCGCTTCGTCACCGAAGTTTCGCTCTATCTCTCACGTCGTCCTTCGTCTCCTCGACGGGCACCTGGATGCAGACGGTGGCCCTCGGCGTCTACCTGACCGAGACGACCCACGACGCCCTCTGGCTGGGACTCTTGACGGTGTGCGCGTGGACCCCGGCCTTGATCGGCGCGCCGCTTGGCGGCGTGATCGCCGACCGGGTGGTGCGACAACGTTGGATTCAGGCCAACAATCTCGTGATGGCTCTCACCGCGAGCGCGCTCGCGACGGCCGCTTTGACGCACCACTTGACGCCCCAGTTGGCGTGCTACTTGGCCATCGTCGAGGGACTCGCTGGTTCGGCGTCGTGGGCGGCGTGGCAGTCGTTGTTGCCGGACCTCGTGAATCGCGACGAGGTCTTCGCCGCGGTGTCGCTGTCGTCGGCACAGTTCAACCTCGGACGTATCATCGGTCCCTTGCTGGCCGGCGTGACGTTGGCGTTCGCCTCGCCCGGAGTCTGTTTCGCGATCAACGCGGCGTCCTTCGTGTTCGTCGTGGTGATGTTCTCCTTCGTTCGCACGGCGACCAGACCCAAGCCGACCGCCTCGCTTCGCCTTTGGTCGGAAACGAAATATGGTGCGATTCGAGCGTGGTCCGTCAAGGGCTGTCGATACCCGATCATCGGCATCGGGACCGTCGCGTTGATCGCCAGTCCCTTCATTGCGCTCGTGCCGGCCATGGCCATCCAGACGTTGCACGCCGGGCGGATCGGCGTCGCGTGGCTCGTGGCCGCCCAGGGCGTGGGCGCGGTCATCGGCGCGGTGACCTTGCCCGCGGTCGCTCGACGTACGTCGCGCATCGCCGTCTTGCGTGGATCGCTCGCGACGGTGGCGTTGGCCCTCGCGTTCTACGGGTTCGCCCAGACCTTGGCCGAGGCCGTCGCGGCCCTGGTCGTGCTCGGCGGCGCGTACGTCGGCACGTTGACCGGACTCAACACCTCGGTGCAGTTGCACGCGCCCACCAGTGAACGCTCTCGCATTCTCTCGCTCTACAACCTCTCGTTGTCGTTGTTCTATCCCCTCGGCGCCCTGGCGCAAGCCGCCCTCGCCCGGACGTGGGGCGTGCGCCCGGTCACCGTGAGTGACGCCGTTTTGTTGGCGCTGGTGCTGGGATTCGTCACGCTGTGGCGACCGGAGTTCTGGCGTGAGATCGCCGTCACCCCGAATGAGCCGGTGGTTTTACACAAGACCGATCAGCGTACGATCAACTGATCAACCCCGGGTGGCGTTACCACCACCCTTTCCACTACCTACGCCAACGGTGACAACTCTCGTGCTGGCTGCGTGGTTCTGCTCTGATAGCGGTCCCCGCGTCCCCGCCTGGGCGGTTTAGTCTCACGGTCCCTCGAGACAGCGCTTAACGTCTCGGGTTGGTGCCCCGCGACGATTAATGCTTCATTAGTGAGAAGGCGAAGGCCCTCGTCACGGATGTTGCGTGCGGCGTTCACGTCCCGGTCGAGACTGATACCGCACTTATTGCACTCGAAGACGCGTTCACTGATGGCGATCTTGGCTTTCGTCTCGCCACAGTGAGAGCACTTCTTCGAAGAGGGTAGAACCGGTTGACCACGACGACGCGGTGTCCGCGGTCTTCAGCTTTATAGGCGAGTTGACGTCGAAACTCGTATAAGCCCGCATCGAGGATCGAACGTGACAACGCCTTTGTCGAGTTCTTCTTCGACTTCTTCACCATGCTCGCCACGTCAAGGTCCTCGAGCACCACCGACTCAAAGCTTCCGGCCAAGTTCGCCGAGAGTCGGTGTAAGTTGAGCTTCCTCGTTCGAGTGATTCGCGCGTAGAGGAGTTGGCGACGTTTCTTGATTCTCGCGCGATTCTTCGACTCCTTCACGCATCGTGAGAGTCGGCGATCGAGATTGGCGAGGCGATCAAGTTCACCCTTGAGATGTCGGGAGTTCTCAACGTGACCGCTGTCGTCACTGACACCGTTGACCGGAACCGACAAAGTGGCCAAGTGCTTCACTCCTAAATCGACTCCCACCAATGGGCCAATCAGCCGCATGGCGCTTGGTGCCGGGAGGACGAATTGGCGCACCGAGAACGAGGCCTGCCAACGACCACCAGTGAACGAGATCGTCACCGCTTGGACAGTCCACTCTCCGGACACGACCTTTCTATTGAGTCGACGGAGTGACTCCGTCGAGTGAATCCATTGGAGTTGCTCGCGCCGTCGTGTGATCTTGGGATCCGTGGCGAATCGAGGCAGAATGAGCCGCACGTGCTGGAAGTCCTCGGAGATCCAATTCCAAGACCGGGAAAATTCGACCATCGTGAAGGACGGCTTCGAGTGCCGGTTCTTGAAATTTGGGAAGCCGACCGGTCGACCCCTGCGATGGCCTCTCTTCGACTCGTGATAGTTCTTCAGTGCAGACGAAGCATTGTTTACTCCACTGCGGAAGGCGTGCTTCGTGACGTCATTCTGCCACGGAGCAACCTTGTACTTCATTGAGTTCCACAAAAGGTCCATCGAGTAGGGCGACCAGGAGAGTGATTTGGTGAGGAAGGCCTCGTCGATCCCCGCCATGCGTTCCTCGTCCCGTGTGTCGATGTTCTCCTTGGCGGTGGAAACGGTCCAGTTGTAAGCGAAGCGCGACGCGCCGCAGTAACTGCGCAGCAATTGGATTTGGGAGGGCGTTGGGTCAAGCGGTACCAACACGGCTCGCATCCGGTAGGGCTGGTCCATACGAAGGACCGTACTTACGGGGTGTTACTTGGCAAAGGTTTGTACGAAGACACCTTTTCTACTGGCAGACTAGGAACATGTCATTCACCGCAATCAATCCCGCCACCGAAGAGTTCGTTGCTGAATTTGACGCTCACAGCGACGAGGACGTCGAGCGGGCCCTCGCCCACGCGGCCAGTGCCTTCGAGGTGTGGCGCGCGACGTCCGTGTCGGACCGCGCGCATCTGATGATTCGAGCGGCCGAACTACTCGAGAGCGAGATCCCGGTGGTCGCCGAGCTCCTGACCAGCGAAATGGGCAAGACCTTCACCTCCGCCAAGGGTGAGGTCGCCAAGTGCGCCATGACGATGCGCTACTACGCCGAGCACGCCGAGGCGATGTTGAAAGACGAGAATGTCTCCACCAGTGGTTCGCGCAGCGGCATCCGCTACGACCCGATCGGCGCCGTACTCGCGGTGATGCCGTGGAACTATCCGCTTTGGCAGTTCATTCGCGTCGCCGCCCCGACCGTTATGGCCGGCAACGTCATGGTCCTGAAGCACGCCTCCAACGTGCCCGGGTGCGCCAAGTTCATCGAGGACCTCTTCACGCGATCGGGTTTTCCCAAGGGTGTCGTGACCACGCTCTTCGTCAGTCACGATCAGGTCCCGCGCATCATCGCGGACCCGCGCATCGCCGCGGTGACGCTCACCGGCTCGGACCGCGCCGGCCGCTCGGTGGCCGAGGTCGCCGGTCAGCACTTGAAGAAGTCGGTCCTGGAACTGGGCGGCTCGGACCCCTTCATCGTGGCCAGCTCCGCCGACATGGACGCGACGGTGCCCATGGCGGTCACCGCGCGATTGCAGAACAACGGGCAGTCCTGCATAGCCTCCAAGCGCTTCATCGTCGTGCGCGAACGCGCCGACGAGTTCATCGAGCGCTTCGTGGCGGCCATGGCCGCGGTCCCGACGGGCGATCCCATGGACCCCGCGACCGTCCTCGGACCGGTCGTGAGCCGCTCGCAGCTCGACGAGTTGACGGCCCAGGTCGCGGACTCCGTCGCCCACGGCGCCGTCGCGCTCACTGGGGGCACACCGCTGGAACGGCGCGGGTACTACTTTCCGGCGACGGTACTCACCAACGTCCCCGTCGGCTCGCGAGCCGGCGGCGAAGAGCTCTTCGGCCCGGTGGCAGTCGTCGAAGTTGTCGAGGACCTCGACGCCGCGATCGCCTTCGCCAATGACACGCCGTGGGGCCTCGGCGGCGCGATCCACGCGACCGACCAAAAGGAGATCGACGCGGCCATCGCCGGTCTCGACGTCGGGATGGTCTTTGCCAACTCCATCGTCGCCTCGATGCCAGAGCTTCCCTTCGGCGGGACGAAGGATTCCGGCTTCGGTCGTGAACTGGGTGAGTTTGGTGTTCGCGAGTTCACGAACGTCAAAACCTTCTTCGTGGCGTGAGCCAGTACTACTTCGACCACGCGGCGTCGGCCCCGCGACGCGACGAAGTCGCCGACGCCATGGCGCCCTGGCAACGCGGCGTGGTCGGCAACCCTTCGGGCAGCCACAAGGCGGCGCGCGACGCCCGTCGGGCGGTCGAAGAGGCGCGTGACGAAGTCGCGGCGTTCGTGGGGGCCAAGCCCGGTGGCGTGATCTTCACCGGCGGCGGCACGGAGTCCTGCGACCTCGCCATTGTTGGTATCACGAGCCACCACCGCCGATCGCACGAGCGCTCAGAGATTCTGATCAGTCGCATCGAACACCATGCGGTCAGCGACGCCGCCGAAAAGATGGCGCGCGATTACGACGACGTGTGCGTGCGCTACGTCGACGTCGACGGCGACGGCGTCGTCGATCTCGACTCGCTCCTGGACCAACTCAGTGACGACACCGCGCTGGTGAGCGTGATGGCGGCCAACAACGAGACCGGCGTGCGACAGCCGCTCGACGGCGTGAGCGCGCTTTCGAAGTCCATCATCCCCGGAGGTGTCGTGACGCACACCGACGCCGTGGCCGCGGCCTCGTCGGTGCCGCTGGCGATGGCGACCGCCGCGATCGACATGATCTCGATCTGCGCGCACAAGATCGGGGGACCGGTGAACTCCGGCGCGCTGATTCTGCGCCGCGACATCGCGCTCGAAGCGGTCATACCCGGTGGGGGACAAGAGCGGGGACGTCGCGGGGGCACCGTCGACGTCGCGGCCGTCGTGGGACTGGCCGCCGCGGTGCGCGTTACGAGGAGCGAACTGGCCGAGGTGACCGACCGCGTCCTCGATCTCCAAGAGAAACTCGTCGCGGCCGTCAGTCTTATTCCCGGATGCCTCGTCACCGGCCTGGGAGCCTTGCGCGTGCCGGGGACGGTGCACGTCACGTTCGACGATCTGGCCAGCGACGAGCTTCTGTTCCTCTTGGACCAAGAAGGGGTCTGCGCGTCGGCGGCCGCCAGCTGTTCGAGTGGTGCGGCGAGCCCCAGCCACGTGCTGGCCGCGATGGGTGTCTCTCGCGAGCGAGCGCGTGGGTCGCTACGGCTTTCCATGGGGGCCGAGACGACCGAGCGAGAGGTCGACGAGGTCATCGCCATCCTTTCCGGCGTCGTCTACAAGTTGCGCGCCGAGGCATAGCAGTCGCCTCGGCTGGCAGACTAGGACGGTGAAAGTCCTAGTCGCCATGAGTGGCGGAGTCGATTCGTCGGTCGCCGCCGGTCTCTTGCTCGAGCAGGGTCACGACGTCGTCGGCGCCACGCTGAAACTCTGGGGTGGCGTCTCGGATTCGGGCTGTTGTTCGGTGGCCGACGTGGATGACGCGCGTCGCGTCGCCCAGACGCTCGGGATTGACCACCACGTCTTTAACTACACCGAGGAGTTCGAACGCCACGTCGTGGCGCCCTTCGTTCAGGCCTACGCCGCCGGGCAGTCGCCGAATCCTTGCATCGAGTGCAATCGCCACATCAAGTTCGACCTCCTCTTCGATCGGGCCCGTCGACTCGGCTTCGACGCGGTCGCGACTGGCCACCACGCCCAGGTGATGGCGCGCGACGGCGAGCACTTCCTCGTTCGAGGCGCCGACGACCAGAAGGATCAGAGTTACGTGCTCGGATATTTGGCCGAGGACCAACTGGCCACGCTGCTCTTGCCGATCGGCGCGATGACCAAGAGCGAAGTCCGTAGCCACGCAGAACGACTCGGCCTTCGCACCTGGGACAAGCCCGACAGCCAGGACGTCTGTTTCATCGAGGCCTCCAAGGGCCGCGAGGTCTTCCTGCGACAGCGCATCACCCTGACCCCGGCCGTGATCGTCGACCGCGAGAGCGGCGAAGAGATCGGCACGACGCAGGGTGCGGAACTGATGACGGTGGGTCAGCGCCGCGGCGTGTTGCCCGCGCGAGACGGTGAACGGCGCTTCGTCGCCCATGTGGACCTCGACGCCGGACGCATCGAGGTCGGTCGCCTCGCGGACATCCTCATCGACGAAATCGCCCTCGACGCAGCATCCCTGACGTTCTCGCACGATGAACTGGTCGACGGTTCGGCGGTGCTCGCCCAGTGGAGTGCGCACGGCGTCGCCCAGAGCGCCACCTTGCGTCACGACGAACAGTGGCGACTCGACTTGGACGTACCGGCGCGTCCGGTGGCCGCGGGCCAGTCG
>Ga0208586_1000005_pt1 | contig 77705 bp, 77 predicted proteins | sample NGESurshal072012_6_FD_184471 | JGI IMG/M metagenome (GOLD analysis project Ga0208586, IMG submission 184471) | Arctic peat soil microbial communities from Barrow, Alaska - NGEE Surface sample 53-3 shallow-072012 (SPAdes) | ecosystem: Environmental > Terrestrial > Soil > Wetlands > Peat ... | reverse complement strand
GGCTCGGGGTCCGCGCCCCGAGCGTCCCGCGCGTGGGACTCGTCCACCGCGCCCCGAGCGTCCCGCCGGTCCCGTCCAGCCTCCGATGACCACGACGCATCGCAACGCGTTGCTGGCCACGCTTTCGCCGGAGCAACTACCCGTCGCCGAGCAACTGCTGCGCGGCGGCATGCCCTCGGTGCGGGCCGCGGTCGCGGAACAGAACAAGAACGCCACCACCCAGGGTCGTCCGACCATCGACGCCACCACGATCGAGCGAATCGCCGAAGAGCTGTTGGGTAAGACCAACCTCGCGCTTTGGAAGGACCGCGCGGCGGGCGCCATTGGGGCAGGTCGCGAAACTCGCCTGCGTGACCTTCGAGCCGTCGTGACGTCGGCCAAGACGGTCTCTTTGGACGACGAGGCGCGCACGCAACTGAAGGAACTACAGGTCTCCCTCACCGCACGCCTCGAGCACCTGCGAACGCAGTGGAACGCAAAACTCGACACGGCCATCGAGACGAAGAACGTAAAAGAAGCGCTCGCGCTCGTCGCTCGCCCGCCCGACATGTCGACGCGCGTGAGCGCGGAGATGGCGGCGAAGGTCGTGGCGATCACCTCCGAAGCCCTCAGCGCCGACGCCGACCCGACGCTCTGGAAAGAGATCGTCGCGTTGACGATCGACACGTCAATCCGTCGCAACGTGAAGCCGCGAGGCATTCCGAATGACGAGTCGTGCAAGGCCGACGCGATTCACCACGCCGGCGCCATACCGGAGTTGGCGAAGCTGCTCGGCATGAAGGTGCCGCCGCCGCCGCCGCCGACTCGACTCGCGCGTCGCCCGACGACTCGTCGTCCGCCTACTCGCCGCGCATCGTAAGCAGGCGAGCCTTCCAGCCGAAGGACTCGTACAGGGACTTCATCCCACGGTCCCCCGGCAACGCGTAGCCGTCCTTCGGTGGGTTCTCCCCCGCCACCAGCGCGTTCAACAATTCGGTCGCGACGTGTTCGCGACGTCGTTGGTGATCGACGAAGAGGCACTCCACGACTTCATCGCGTACGAGCGCGAATCCAAGAAGCGCCTGGTCGTCGCCGATGGTCCACACCGCGCCGCTGGCCACGACGTTCGCGAGCAACTCGTCGTCGTCCACGTCACGTCGAATCGTGCGATAGAGCTCGAGGCCGCCTCGATGGCTAATGAGTCGCTTGTGGGCGTGCCCCCAGAGCGCGTGTAGTTCATCTGAAACCTCGCTCGGTTGTACGACGTGCACGTCAGCTTCTAGGAAATGATCGGATGAAGAGTCGTCGCGTCTCAGACACAGTCACGACAGAGCATTTGTGCTCGGTTCGAGAGCTGGCTGGTCTTTTTCAATAGTCGGCACGACGAGCAGCGGAATTCGTCATCCTGTCTGGGCAATATGGTTTCGGCCGGATCGATCAAGGTGTCCACTTCACCGGGCGCCTCTTCATCGTCCTCGGGCGTCGAGGTGCGCCGGATGGTCTCGGCGAGGACCTCGTCGAGCGCCAATTCGATGTCGGCGTCATCGACCACGTCCTCGTCTTCGACGACCACTACTTCGGGTACCACGTCCTCGTCTTCTACTTCTTCGACGTCGTCAACATCGACCACGGCGTCCACTTCGACGTCTTCCACGTCCTCGACGTCTTCCACGTCCTCGACATCTTCCACGTCCTCGACGTCGTCGAGGTCCTCCTCACCAATCGTCTCTTCATCAAAGCCGTCGGCGAGCTCTTCTTCGTCGAATACTTCTTCTTGGTTGCCGTCACTAGACATAAGTCCCTCTTCTATAGCGCTGGCATTGTAGAGCAGTTTGGGCCGGAAGTGACGCCAATTGGCATAAACAATGCCTAAGGACGAGAAAATCTAGCGATTGCGGCGGTTTCGCTCCGCGGCGCGCTCGGCTTCGAGTCGCTCGAGGTCGGTGTCGGAAAAATCGACGTACTTCATGGTGTCGGCGATCATGCCGTGACCGGCCACGTCGCGCACGAGCCGAGCCATTTCTTGAGCGACGCGCCGGTAGTTCGGATGGCCCTGAGGACTGGAGCGAAGCTCGATGAGGTGCATCGCCTCGCGGGCGTTCATTTGCATGACGTAACGAATGCGAAAGGCCAGCGCCACCGCGTACTGCGCCTGCTCCGGGAACTCGCGTCGCAGGTCGTAGTAGAGGTCGGCCGATCGCCGCAACGACTCCTCGAAGCGTTCGGCGAGACCGGCCTCCACGATGACCTCGGGCACGTCGTAGCCGAGTTCGGCGGTGAGGGGCTGCCACTCGATGGTGAGGAGCCGATGACGCTGTAAGTCACGAAAGGCGCCGTAGTCAGTTACCAGCTCGAATCGGTAGTCCGTGCGTTCGAAGGCCCGCCCCGGACGGTGGCGACGATTCTGGCGTTTCCCCACGTAGGTGCTCATCAACGTGGCGCGCTCGTCGGTCGACATCGCGTCCACGCGTTTGCGGGCTTCGTCGTGCGAGACCGTCGAATTGCCGAACACAATCGCTTCCAGCACGCGTGTCTCGCCCTCCGGGTCGAACGAGATGAGTCGCACCTGTTCGGTCGGTTCGTCTTCGACGACCGTCGCCCACATCGATTCCACCAGATCGCGAGTGGCGCACTTCGTTTCAGCCATGTAGGTCGACCACGCGACGCCGCGTTCGGGCACGTCGACTCGCTTGAGGAATGACGGGATCACCTTCACGAGTTCGTCGAGCATGAGCTGCGCGTAGAGACGGACTTCGAGGAGGGGATGGGCGCGCATGTGCAAGAGCAACGATTCATAGGCCTGGCCCGAGGCGTAGATGCCGAGGTTGGACAGCGCGCTGGCCGGCAACAGGCCGCGCGTGGCGTCGAGGGCCTTGGCGCGAATGGCTTGACGGTAGACGAAATCGGTGTCCTCGGCGGTCTTCGGGAACTTCTTGGTGAGCCACTCGGTGAGCATCGGCAACAGTTCGGCGTAGGTATCGAACATGCGGTCCATCTCGCCGATGTAGCGCGCGCCAAACCGTGATTCGAGCAGGTCGTGATCCCGATAGAAGCGGTAGTGACCATTGTGGAATCGCCGGTCGTAGCCGAGATAGCGCGTCGACTGCTCGAGGTAGCTCATGAGGCGACCCCACTCCAAGACCTTGGTGAGCACGTTGCTCGCCTGTTCACAGGCCAAGTGGACGCCGCCCAACTGGGCCACCGAGTCGTCGCCGTACTCGACGAAGATCCTCTGGTAGAGCTCGTCGGCGCGGTCCAGTCCCACGGTCGCGTCGATCGACGTGTCGCCCGAGAGGTCGAGGTCACCGACGAACTCGTCGAGGAAGAGTCGGCGCAGGCTCTTGGAGGATCGTGAGTAGCGCGCGAACAACGCTCCCTTGACGACTTCGGGCAGGTTGACCAGGGCGAAGATTGGACCCTCGAGGTTCGTGAAATACCGACGAAGGATCGCGATTTCGCTATCCGTGAACTCTTCGGCGACGTAGGCGTGCATGGACTCTCGAGGCTAGAGGCGAAATCAGGCGAGGGGGTGGACGCTGGAGTGGCCCGCCACCACACTACGAAGGACGGCGTCACGGGCCTGGGCCGCGACGCCGGCGACCGAGGTGAGATCACTCATGCGGGCTAACTGCTCGCACAGATCGGCCACCTGTTTGGCGTTGCGCACGAAGTCCCCCGGTGAGGTCTGACCTACCTCGACGTCGGCGAGGTCCAGCACGGTGCCCAGGGAGGCCCCGCGGGCCCAGGCCGCAATGGTGGTGGCGAACTTGCCGTCGGGCTCTTTGGCCCCGGGCACGTTGAAGCGCCGCTCGATCTCTTGGATGGCGGCCGCGGTGACGTTTATCTCGGAAAGCCGGTCATTCAGGTCGCCGCGGCGCTGTTGACCGAGTCGGTCGTTCAGCGTACGCCGCTTCTTGGTGGTCACCTGTCGCGAGGCGTTCGCCGCCCGGCCGGCGCGCTTGGACTCGAAGACGAAACAGGACAGCAGTCCGGCCAGTTGCGCCGGTTCGAGACCCTCGAAGAGCCCGCTGGTAATCGACTCGGCGATCAAGAGATCGCACTCGTGATAGATGGAGCGAAGGAGTTGACCGCGCGTCGTGAGGTGCCAACCGTCGGCGTAGCCCAGCTCTTCGAGGACGTGGTGGCGCGCGACCATCTGGTCGCCGAGGGGGCGCTTGTTGCCGGTCGGTCGATGGTCGGTCTCGAATTGGGCGTAGGAGCGCTGCACGACTTCGAGCGCCGTGTCGTACTCGAAGTGATTGATCAGGTTGGCGGTGAAGTTGTAGGTCGGTCGAAACGACGAGTGCAGGTCGGACGGTGGGGCGAGCGCGACGCGGCCGACGTCCCCGAGCGCGACCTCGTTGGCGAAACAGACAATGGCGTGACCCTCATCGTCGAGTCCACGGCGACCGGCGCGTCCGGTCATCTGCGAGAACTCCCCGCTGGTGAGGAACTTTCGACCGGCGTCGGAGTACTTGGAGAACTTCTCCAGCGCCACGGAGCGCGCCGGCATGTTGACGCCCAGGGCCAAGGTCTCGGTGGCGAACACGACCGCGAGCAGGTTCAACTCGAAACAGGCCTCCACGATCTCGCGAAAGGCGGGGACCATCCCGGCGTGGTGCATGGCCAGTCCTCGACGCAGGCAGTCGATGAAGTCGGCGTACTCCAGGGCTCGCAAATCGTCATCGGAGAAGTCCAGGAGTCGCGACTGGGCGATCGCCTCGATGTCGCGTCGCTCGTCGGGCGTGGTGAACATGAGACCGTCACGTCGACACTGGTGGGCGGCGTCATCGCAGGCGGCCCGCGAGAAGATGAAGACGATGACCGGCAATAGGTCTTCGCGCTCGAGCGTTTGAAGGAGTTCGCTGCGCCGCGGCGCTCGAAACGGGGGCGGTGGGGCGCTGGTCTTGGGTCCCTTCCACTTCGGTCCGGGACGAAACTTTCTCGTGGCCTTCATCAATTGGTCGATGCGCCGGGCGTCGTCCGAGAGTCGTGGTCCGTCCAGCAGGTCGACGATCTCGACGTGGGGCTGCCCTCGACGCACGACCGCCAAGTGATTATGCAATTGGATCGGGCGTTCGTTCTCCACGATGATGGCCGTGGGTCCGCGAACCTCGGCGAACCACTCCCCGATGAAATTGGCGTTGCCGATCGTCGCCGAGAGAGCGACGAAACGCACGGCCGCCGGCGTGAGGATGATGACCTCTTCCCAGACCCCGCCGCGAAAGGGATCTTGCAGATAGTGGACTTCGTCGAGGACGACGAGGCCCAACGTGCGCAACTGGTCTGACTCGGTGAGCAGCATGTTGCGGAGCACTTCGGTGGTCATGACCACGACTTCGGCGCCCGCGTTGATCGACACGTCCCCGGTGAGCAGTCCGACTCGTCGTTCCCCGTACAGCGCGCATAGCTCGCCGTACTTTTGATTCGAGAGCGCCTTCAGGGGCGTGGTGTAGAAGGCCCGCTCCCCTCGTTCGAAGATTCGGCCGATGGCGTAATTGGCAATCAGCGTCTTCCCGGAGCCGGTCGGCGCACTTACCAGCACGTTCACGTGCTCATCCACGGCGTCCAAGGCGTCCACCTGGAAGCGGTCAAGTCCAAACGCGAGGCCGTTGATGAACCGACCGCGATACTCGCCGTCGCTCACTTCTTCAACAACTTGCCGATGCCGATCGCGACGAAATAGAACACCGTGAGCGGAAGCGCCAGGGCCAACATGGAGAGCGGATCGCCACTCGGGGTGAAGACCGCCGAGGCGATCGTGATGGCGATCAGCGCGTAGCGCCAGAAGTGCAGCAGTTGGTTCGGCGTCACGATGTTGGCCATCTCCATGGCGACCAGCACCACCGGGAACTCGAAGGTCACGCCGAAGATGAACATCATCAACAAGAACAGCGTCAGGTATTGATTGGGGTTGTACTCGGTCAACAGTGATTTGCCACCAATGGACTCGAGAAACTGGATGGCGTGGCCGAAACTGAAGTACGCGACCGTCATTCCCGAGATGAAGAAGATCAGCGACGCCGAGACGAAGGGGATGATGTACCGGCGTTCACGGGCCTTCAGCCCAGGGGTGATGAAACGCCACAACTGCCAAAAGAGGACCGGGGAGGAGAGGAGGAGGCCGCCGAAGAAGCCAATCTTTATGCGCAACGTCAGACCATCCAACGGGGCGGTGACCAGGAACGTGCAACCCTTGTGGGCCACGTTGCGAGCGGCGCAGTACGGCTCTTGCAGGAAGTGCAATATCTGGGGGTAGAAGATGAAGGCGACGACGCCGAAGAGCGACACGGTGATCGCCGCGACCAAGAAGCGGTGGCGAACCTCGGCGAGGTGTTCGGCCAGCGTCATGCCGGACTGGGCTCTACTGAAACGCGACACGTTCGGCCTAGTTCAAAGACGGATCCGGCGGCAGCGTTGAATTCTCTGTTCGCGCGACGACCGGCCGACTAGGAGGGGTAACGAGCGGCGCCACTGTTTCGGTCGCCACGGGGGGTGCGCTCTTCTGTGCTGCCGCGGCCTCTTTCGCGTCGACATTGTCGGACAGTTGATTCAGCAGGTTGATCGGGCTACGAACGATCCGGGCGATGTCCCCGGTGCTCGGCAGGTCGGGAAGGGCGTCGCGCACCTCGGTTTCCACCCGTTCTTGCAGTCGCTTCAGCGCCCGCCAACTCGAACCGAGACGGTGTGCCACTTCCGGGAGTTTGTCCGGACCTAGCAGGAGCAATACCACCGCCACAATCACCATGATCTTGACGGGACTTAAGAACATCAGTCCATTGTACGTCGGGGTCTAGAGAAATCCGATTCGGGAGAGGGGCCAGATTCGTACGAACGCCTTGCCGATGATGTCCGAGCGCGGCACCGGTCCCCACATGCGACTGTCACAGGAATCGGAGTGATTATCGCCCATCATGAAGTACTGATTGGCCTTCAGATGGACGTGACCGATGGGTTGCCCGAGCGGTTCGGTGTGCGGCCATTTCTCGGTCAGCGCTACCCCGTTCACGTAGATCGTGTTGCCTTTGGAAGTCAGGGTGTCACCGGGTATACCGATCACCCGCTTCACGAGATCGGTGACCGGCTCGCCGCAGTCCTCGGCCGGCGGAGCCTTGAAGACGACGACGTCACCGATATTGATCGTTCCCCACGAGACGGCGAGTTTGTTGACCACGATGCGATCACCGACCTGCAAGGTCGGTTCCATCGATCCCGACGGGATGAAGAAGGTCTGGAACGCGAAGGTACGCATCAGGAACGAAGCCAACACCGCGATGACAATGATCAAGGTCCACTCAAGCACTGCGTGACGACGCGGCTTCTTTGGCGTCGGCGGTGGTGGTGGAGTGGGCGGCTCGGACGTCAAGACGCCCGAGGCTTCGTGGGGGGTCACTTCAGACACTCGTCGAGTTTAGTCCGCTCAGCCGTGTCGCTCTAAAGAGAGCAAAAGCTTCTGAAAACGTTCGTCGGTGCTCTTAAAAGGATCCTTCAGCAGCACCGTTCGTTGCATCTCGTCGTTGAGTTTGAGGTGAACCCAATCCACGGTGTAGTCCCGGCGCCACTCTTTGGCGGCCTTGATGAACGTGCCGCGCATGTGAGCGCGCGTGGTCGGCGGTGGCGTGTGCGTCGCGGTGGCGATCTCCTCATCGCTCACGATGCGTCGCAGATGTCCCCGGGCTTGACGGCGATAGTAGAGACCGCGTTCGAAGCTCGTGTCGTGGTACAGCAAATCGATCAGGGCGATCTTGGGGTCGCTCAACTCCACCCCACTACGTTCGCGTTCGCGCTCGATGATCTGCAACTTGGCGATCCAGTCGACGCGGTCGGCCAGTCCCATGGGGTCGTTGCGATACTGCTCGATCACCTCGCGCCACAGTTGCACGGCGTGGACCTGATCGGCCGGGAGCGGGTGACCCTGCAAGAACTGTTCGGCGCGCTCGCAGAGGTCGTCTTGGATCTCCAGGGCCGTCAGGTCGCGCCCGTTGGTCAACTTGACCGGCTCCTTGCTCCACAGGTCGTAGGAGATGTCGCGCAGGGCGTTGATGGGCGAGGCCATGTTGTAGTCGCGCAACACCGTGTTGCGGTCTTCGATCATGGCCAACACGACCGAGGCGGTGCCTAGTTTCAGGTAGGTCGCGAACTCGCTCATGTTGGAGTCGCCGACGATCACGTGGAGACGACGATACTTCTCGGGGTCGGCGTGAGGTTCGTCGCGCGTATTGATGATCGGACGGCTGCGCGTGGTAGCCGAGGAGATCGCTTCCCAGATGTGCTCGGCCCGTTGGCTCATCGAATACGCGGTGCCCTTGGCGTTGGTGACGACCTTGCCGGCCCCGGTGAAGATCTGGCGGCTGATGAGGTACGGGATGAAGACCTGTTCCAGGCGCGTCAGGTCGTCGATGCGCTCGATGCAGTAGTTCTCGTGACAGCCGTAGGAGTTGCCGGTCGAGTCGGTGTTGTTCTTGAAGAGGTAGATGTCACCGCGAATCCCTTCGTCACTGAGCTGGCCCTGGGCGTATTCGACCAGTTCGCGAAGAATGGACTCCCCCGCCTTGTCCTGGGCGACGGCGTCGACGAGCGTGTCACACTCGGCCGTCGCGTACTCTGGGTGGCTGCCGACGTCCAGGTAGAGGCGACTGCCGTTCTCCAAGAAGACGTTGCTCGAACGTCCCCACGCCACGACCTTGCGGAAGAGAAAGCGGCTGACCTCGTCCGGGCTCAGTCGGCGCTGCCCGCGCAGCGAGAAGGTGATCCCGTACTCAGTCTCGATGCCGTAGATGCGTCGCAGCATGACGTGACCTTTGCCGATCCCTCAGCGAAGGAGCTCGCTGACTTGGTCGTCGTGTAGACGAGTGAATGTCCGTCGCTCGCCGCGGTCCTCGAGGATTCCGACCTCGAGGTCGCTGACGTCGATGGTCCGGTCCGGTCCGGCGAGGGCGCTCACGGCGTTCTTCAGCGTGGTGGTGAGCGATTCGAGGGAGTCCTCCGACGCGGCGAAGCGGGCCTTGATCGTTTCGGCGTCGCCGCCCAACACAGCGAATCGCGGCTCGTCGGAGATGGTGCCTTCGTAGGCGATGCGATAGAGCTTCGTGGGGCGGGTGGTGTTGCCGAGCTGGGCCACCAGGATCTCGACCTCGAGGGGCTTTTGACCTTCGGTGAACATGTCGCCCAGATGCTGGGCGTAGTAGTTCGCGAGCGCCCGCACGTCTACGTCGCCGCGGGAGTAGGTGAAACCGGTCGAGTCGGCCCAGCGGATGCCCGCCTCACGGAGCCGGTCGAACTCGTTGTATTTGCCGACGCCGGCGAAGGCGATGCGGTCGTAGATCTCGGAGATCTTGAAGAGCGAGGCGGAAGGGTTCTCCGCCACCACGACCACCCCGGTATCGAAGATGGCGCCCAGGATGGAGCGGCCCCGGGCAATTCCCTTCTGGGCGAATTCGGCGCGGTCGCGGATGAGTTGTTCGGGCGCGACGTAAAAGTAGTTGCTCATCGCAACGATCCCCCGGCGACGCCGCCGCTCCGGGTGCGTCGTTCGTTGATGACCCGGAATCGCTCGGCCACGTCGTCGTGCTCGAGCTCTTGGAACCCTTCACTGGAGATGGTGACGATCATCGGAAAGAGGTTCCGCACGAAGTCCGGTCCCCCGGTGCTGGGATCGTTGTCACCCGCTTCGTACATCGCCAGCGCGCCGAGTTCGATGGCCCCGTCGCGGTCCAATTCGGCGTTGAAGCCCAGTCGCAGGGCCCCTTCGGCGAAAGGCGTGCCCGATCCGATGGTCGAGAAATCGAAGCGCTCGTAGCAGCCGCCGGCGCCGTCGTATTCGAAGATCCGTCCGACTTGGAGGGCCTCGTCCCAACCGGCGAGTAGGGGCAGCACCAGCAGGGGTGACGAGAGGTTGTTGCGTTGGATGATCGGCGAGAGGTAGTTCGCTTTCCCCTCCAGACTGAGCGAGGTGTCGGTCATCTTCTCGTAGTGCTCGAAGGAGAGCTGCGCCATGCGGATGAACTCAATGCCGCGCGCCGCCGTGCCGGAGATGGCGATCGCCGTGAAGCGGTCGGCCGCTTCGACCTTTCGGAAGTCACGGCTGGCGATGTAGTTGTTGGTGGATTGACGGTCCCCCACCATCACGACGCCGCCCTGGTAGCGCACGGCGATGACGGTCGTCGCGTGGGCCGAAGTGGCGCTCGCGCTCGAAACCGGTGGTGTCAGTCCCGTGGACTGGGCGAAATGGAAAAACGAAGGCCCCGGATCGTCCGAGGCGTTGAACAGCGGTAGACCCATCTACTCGCCGCCTTTTTGAACGTAGTTGCGAACGAACTCCTCGGCGTTCTCCTCGAGTACTTCGTCGATTTCGTCGAGCAGGTCATCCAGGTCGGCCTTCAACTGGTCGCCCTTGGTCGCGTCAACCGTCACTTCGGGCGTGGTCTGACTCGCGCGCTCGGTGCGTTGCTTTTGGATTCGCTCTTGTTCCGTCATACGTGTGTTCTACCTGTCTAGTGCTTGGAGAAGCGCTTGTGCCGTCGCACTCGTTTCTAGCAACTCTTCGGTCAGAAGACGTGTACCCCTTAGAGGATCGAGCATCGGCACGCGCTGGAGCGGGCCTTCGCCGAGGTCGAAGACGACTGAATCCCAATTCGCCGCCACGATTTCACCGGGGTAGCGGGCCACGCACTGGCCCCGGAAATAGGCCCGCGTCGAATCCGGCGGATTGTGAACCGCTTCACGAATAGCGTCGTCACCGTGCATCGCGCGAAGGCCCACGCGCTGCGAGAGCGATCGTTCGGGGCGCAGATCGTGGTATTGAAGGTCGATGGCCGACAGTCGCGCGTCGCCGTGGGAGAGCGAATGACGTTCTTGAAAGCCTCGAATGACCCGTAGTTTGGCCACCCAGTCGATCCGATCGGCCACCGACTCGGGGTCGTCGCGCACGCCGTCGAGCATCTCGCGCCACTGGCTGAGGACCAGTTGAATCTCCTCGGGTGGGGCGACCGCGTCGCCCCCCTGTTGCTCGACGTGATCGTGGGCGAGCCGCCAGAGCTCGTCTTGAAAGTCCCACGCCGTTCGTTCGCGGTCGTCTTCACAGAGGACGGCGAACTTCAACGTGGGGTCGAGGGCGAAGCCCCGGACCGCGCTCACGGGATGAAGCGGCATCGCCGGGAACGCACCCGGACCGGAGTCCTCCAAGACCGCGAGGAGCAGGGCGGACGAGCCGAGCTTGACGAAGGTGGCCACCTGGCTCATGTTGGCGTCACCGATGATGACGTGCAGCCGGCGAAAACGCTCCGCGTCGGCGTGCGGCTCATCACGAGTGTTGATGATCGGACGTTTCAGCGTCGTCTCGAGTCCGACCACTTCTTCGAAGAACTCCGCGCGCGAGCTCAGTTGGAAGAAGGGATTGCTCTCCAGCCCGGCTTCGGTCTCCGCGCCCACTTTACCCGCGCCCACGATGATCTGGCGCGAGACGAAGTGCGGCACCATGGCGCGCACCACGTGATTGAATTCAACGTCGCGACTCACGAGGTAGTTCTCGTGGGTGCCGTAGGAGTTCCCTTTGCCGTCGGAGTTGTTTTTGTACAGCGAGATCGCCTGGTGGGTCTCGATCATCTCGTTGGCGACCATGAGGGCCCGGCGCATCACCTCTTCACCGGCGGCGTCGTAGAGCGTCGCCTCGAGCGGTGTGCGACACTCCGGCGAGGAGTACTCGGGGTGGGCGTGGTCGACGTAGAGACGCGCGCCGTTGGTCAACACGGTGTTGGCGAGATGCGTCTCGACAATGGGCGCGAAGGACGTCAAGTCGGGCAGTCCGCGCGCGTCCATGTCGGGCGTCTCGCCTTCGAAGTCCCAGTTGATCCGGGTTCGACCTTCTTGGGCGTAGGCGTTGACGATGATGCTGGAGGCGACGATCTGATCGCCGTCGGGACCCCCCGCGATGCCGTACTCAGTCTCGATCCCGAGGACCTTGGCGACGGACATCGTCCTAGAGGTACTGGCCGGTACCGACGTGCTGGATAGATCGACCGCCGAGGACGTCGGTCTCTTCGCGATTCACCAGGGTGCGAATGAAGATGATTCGTTCGCCCTTCTTTCCCGACACGCGCGCCCAGTCGTCCGGGTTGGTGGTGTTCGGAAGGTCCTCGTTCTCGCGGTACTCCTGTCGAATCGATTGAATCAAGTCGTCGGCGCGAAGGCCGCGTCCGTTGTCGGCGATCTCGCGCTTGACCGCGAGCTTCTTGGCGCGCCGAACGACGTTCTCGATCATGGCGCCGCTCGCGAAGTCCTTGAAGTACAGCACCTCCTTGTCGCCGCCCTGGTAGGTCACTTCGAGGAATCGATTCTCGTCGTGCACCGCGTACATGTTGGCCACGGTCTCTTCGATCATGACCGTGATGGCCTTGGCGCGGTCTCCCCCGCCGAGGTCGCGGATCGAGGACTCGTCGATGGGCAGTTCGCTGTGGAGGTAGCGCTGGAAGATTTGGGCGGCGGCGTCGGCGTCGGGACGCTCGATCTTGATCTTCACGTCCAGGCGACCGGGCCGAAGGATCGCCGGGTCGATCAGGTCTTCGCGGTTCGTCGCGCCGATGACGATCACGTCGCGCAGCGATTCGACACCGTCGATCTCGGCCAGCAGTTGCGGGACGATGGTGGACTCCATGTCCGAACTGATGCCGGTGCCGCGGGTGCGAAAGAGCGAGTCCATCTCGTCGAAGAAGATGATGACCGGTACGCCCTCTTCGGCCTTCTCTCGCGCGCGCTGGAAGACGACGCGAATCTGACGTTCGGTCTCCCCGACGTATTTATTGAGTAACTCCGGTCCCTTGATATTGAGGAAGTACGAGCGCACGTTGCGGTTGCCGGTCAATTCGGCGACCTTTTGGGACAGCGAATTAGCGACGGCCTTGGCGATCAACGTCTTGCCGCAGCCCGGAGGTCCGTAGAGCAAGATGCCCTTGGGCGCCGGCAAGTCGTAGTCGTTGAACAGCGCGCGATGCAGGTACGGCAACTCCACGGCGTCGGTGATCGCTTCGATCTGGGCGTCCAGTCCCCCGACGTCGGCGTAGGTGATGTCGGGAACCTCTTCGAGGATGAGTTCTTCGGCTTCCTGGCGCAGCAGCTTCTCGACCAGCAGGTTCGAGCGCATGTCGAGCAAAAGGGCGTCGCCACTGCGCAACTTGACCTGGCGCAAGGAGTCGGCCAGTTCCACGACCCGCTCTTCGTCGGCGCGGCCGTAGACCAGGACCCGGCGATCGTCGAGCACCTCTTTGACGGTGACCACTTCACCTTGGCCGTCGGACTCGCGCACGGCAATGACGGTGAAGGATTCGTTCAGCACGACTTCGTTGCCCCGGTCGATCTGGCCGGGATCCAGTCCCGGGTGCAGGGCCACGCGCATCTTTCGCCCGGAGGCGAAGATGTCGACGGTGCCGTCGTCGTTGAAGTCGATGAAGGTGCCGTAGACCGCCGGCGGTTGCGTCAGCTTCTCCACTTCGTCACGCAGCGCCGCGATCTGATCACGGGTCTGTTGAATCGTGATGGTGAGCTTCTCGTTGTTGGAGCGGCTCTGGGCCAGGGCGCCTCGCGCCTCGAGCAGTTTCTCTTCGAGCATCTCGATACGTCGGCTGGCCTGCTCGACGTCACTGGTGGTCGCGTCGCGCGGAGAACTCACGACGATTTGGTCGTCGTTCTCTGGAACATCATCACTGCCGAAGGGCGTGGAACGGTCCATAACGCCACCCTAGGTGAGCGCGCCAGGCCGGTGAAAGTCACCTGTAATTCGAGTGGCCCGCTAGAGTAACTAGACACCTCGCGCCACGAAAGGGCCTCTCAATGAAGGTTTGGATTGACCAGGACTTGTGCACCGGAGACGGTCTCTGCGAAGAGATCTGCCCCGACGTGTTCACCCTGCTCGACGACGGCCTGGCCTACGTGAAAGAGGGCGCCGACGTGAAGAGCGCGCCCGGCGGAACCGAGGGAATCGCTGCCGTACCGGCCGGTATGGAAGACGCGGTCACCGAGGCCTCCGAAGAGTGTCCCGGCGAGTGCATCTTCATCGAGAACGACTAAAGACCATCCACGCGCTTGACCAACCGTCGTGCGCTCGTGATGAAGCCAGTGTGAGCAACCATACGGTGGTCCGGTCGCACTGATCGTCCGTCGATGTGCCACGTTCGACGAAGTATCTCGACCGTCTCTTCGAGTCCGAAGGAGTGATGTCGCAGCGTCTCGCGCAGCAACTGCGTCTGATTGATCGTCGGTAGATAAGCCAGCAGGATGCCCCCCGGTCGCAGCGCGCCTTCGGCGTGCTTCACCACGTCCCACGGTTCGGGCATGTCCAGGATGATCCGGTCGAGGTCGGTCTCGTCAATGCCCATCGTCACGTCGCGGATCTGCACGTCGTAGGCGACGTCGGTGCCGAGCATGTCGTAGACGTTCTTGGTGGCCTGCAACGCGAAGTCCTCGCGGATCTCGTAGCCCGTGATGAGGGCGCCGGCGCGCAGCAACGTCATGGAGAGAGCGCCGGATCCCACCCCGGCCTCCAGCACGCGCATCTCGGGACCCACGTCGGCTTGCATGAGGATGGTCCCGAGGTCCTTGGGATAGATCACCTGCGCGCCGCGCGGCATCTTCAACACCACGTCGGAGAGCGTCGGTCGAAGAGCCAGAAAGCTCCGCTCGGTGCTGCCGCGGATCAGTGAGCCCTCGAGGGCGCCGATGATGTCGTTGTGCTGGACGATGCCGGCGTGGGTGTGAAACTCAGCGCCGTCGCGCAGCGTGATGAGGTAGTGCCGGTCTTTGGCGTCGATGAGCATGACCCGCTCGCCCAGCTTCAGTTCGGCGGCGCTCACTTGGCGGACCTCTTGGGCGACGGTTTGCGCGCGGCGCGCGAGTCCAAGAGTTGGAAGAGGATCAACGCGCCGGCCAGGGCGAGCCACCTCGGAGACTTCTTCTCCCACGCCTTCGCGAGCACGCTGGCCGTGGCCAGGCCGAAGACTCGCTTCAGGATCAAGACGCGCGCCTCTTGCGTACCTGACGACCTCGGTAACGGCCCCAGGCGTAGCCGGTCATGATGCCCCCCACGCCGGCCATCGAGGCCGCCGAGTTCTTGGACGGCGTCATCTCGAGAATCTCTTCTTCGTTCGGCAACAGGGCGCGAATCGACGCCTCGAGCTGTTGACGGGTGGCCGACTGCTCTCTCACTTCGGGTCCTTGAGTCGTCGCTTCGCGGTGCCACTCACGATTCGCCAGACCGTGAGGCCGACGATGATCGCCGCCAGCGCCACCACGATCAGGTACGGAATCCACGAAAGGGTGCCGTCGAGGACCTTGAACTGTTCCTGGAGAAACCGCAGGGCGCCGAAAAGCAAGAAGAGGTACCCGAAGCCCACCAGGAGGCTGCCGAGCGCGCCCCAGGCGACGAATCGGCCCAGGTCCTTGAGTGGTTTGATCGTCTCTTCTTTGATGTAGCGCAACGCCAACTGTTTGATTTCGTCGAGGTCGCGCTGGATGGTGTTGCCGCGCATGAACTTGCGCCACGTGGCCTTCTTCACGATCTCAGCCTACTCATGACGCTCTTTGATCAGGTAGGTAGAACTGGCGGTGGCCACGAGATTCCCTAGGTCGTCACGTACCTGCGCCTGGAGAAAGGCCACGACCTTGCCGGGCTTCAAGACGTTCGCCGTGCAGGTGAGAACGTCGCCGTTGCGAACCGGCCGAAGGAAGGACGACTTCATCTCGGTATTGGCGACGTAGACCTTTCGGTCCTTCACACTCAGCACCGCCGACGCGCCCATGGCCGAATCCATCATCGCCGAGAGGAAACCTCCCTGCACGATTCCGGCCGGGTTCAAGAATCGTTCGTCGACGCGCATGCGCCAGATCGTCGTCGCGTCGGCACCTTTTTCCTGGCAGGTCAGGCCCAGGGTGAGATCGCAGTTCGGCGGGATCTGGAGAGCCATCGCCAAAGGATATCCGTGGGTACTTGGACTTAGCGCCCGGGCGAATTCAGTACTCTCGTAACCATGACCGACACTCTCTTTCCGGGCGCCACAGAACTCGAAGGACGGGTCATCCGCGAGATTTCCGCGGTGGCCATGGACGCGCCGGCGGCCGCGAACTCGGGCCACAGTGGGACCGCGATGGCGCTCGCCCCACTGGGCGTCACGTTGTGGGGGCGCGTCATGCGTCATGATCCCACCGACCCCGGATGGAGTGACCGCGACCGGTTCATACTGAGTAACGGCCACGCGTGCATACTGCAGTACGCCCTCGCCCACGAGTTCGGCTACAACATGACGCCCGAGGACCTGCGCGCTTTTCGTCAGCCCCATTCGCGTACGCCGGGACACCCCGAGCGCGGCGTCGCCCCGACGGTCGAGGTGACCACCGGACCGCTCGGCCAGGGCATCGCCAACGGCGTCGGCATGGCGATCGCCGAGAGAATCCTGCGTAGTGACTTCGGCCGCGATCTCGTTGATCACCGCACGTGGGTCATCGCCGGTGATGGTTGTCTCGAGGAGGGGGTCAGTCACGAGTCGGCGTCCTTGGCCGGATCGCTGGGCCTGGATCACCTGACGATCTTCTACGACAACAACCACATCACGATCGACGGCCCGACCGAACTGGCGTATCACGACGACGCGGTGGAGCGTTTCACCGCCTACGGCTGGCAGGTCATCAACCTTGGAGAGAAGGCTAACGACCTCGACGCGCTCGAAGGAGCGATGCGCGAAGCGATCGCCGAGACCGCGCGACCGACGCTGATCGTCGTGCGTTCGCACATCGCCTTTCCCTCGCCGGAGATGATGGACACCCGCGAAGCGCACGGCAATCCCTTCAAGGCGACCGTCATCTCGGAGGCCAAAGCGATTCTCGGCGTGCCCGACGTCGCGTTCCACTTCGACCCCGAATTGCCGGGTCAAATGCTCGACACGCTGAAAGGGCAACTCGAAGCGCGACGGGCCTGGGAATCTCGGATCACGGTCTCGGGTGCCTCGGGCGCGAAGCTGCTCGAACAACTCGACAACAACGGGGCTGCCACCGTCACCACGTCTGCGGAACCGTTCGCCGCCGGCACGAAGGCCGCCACGCGAAAAGCCATGCAACGGGCCATGGACTGCTACGCCGTCCAGACACCGGGACTGACCGCCGGTTCGGCCGACCTCACCGACAACACGGGCATGACGCTCTCTGGGTTGTCCGTGCAGAGTTCGGCGAATCCGGGCGGTCGACAGTTCCACTACGGCATCCGTGAGTTCGCGATGAGTGCGAATCTGACTGGTCAGGCCCTCCACGGCGGCTTTCGGCCGTTGGGATCGACGTTCTTCGTCTTCAGTGACTATGCGCGTCCGGCGATACGACTGGCCTCGCTCAGTGAAGCCGGCGTGATGTTCGTCTACACGCACGACTCAGTGGGCGTCGGTGAAGACGGTCCGACCCACGAACCGGTCGAACACCTTATGGCGCTTCGTGCCATGCCCCATCTTCACGTCGTACGCCCTTCGGACGCGAACGAGACGCTCGATCTGGTCGAGCAGTTCTTGAGCGCCAAAGAACCCGTGACGACCGCCATGGTGCTTTCACGCCAGGACATGCCGGTCTTCAACGAAGCCGACGCGAAGGCGTCGAAGGAGAACGCCCGTCGCGGGGGCTACGTGGTGCGCGAAAACGCCGCCGCCGTCTTCACACTGGTCGGCACCGGTTCCGAAGTCGGACACTGTGTCGAGGCGAACGATGAACTGGCCGCCCAGGGCGTTGCCACCCGGGTCGTCGCGTTACCGTGTTGGCGATGCTTCGATGCCCAACCGAGCGACTACCGCGACGCGGTGTTGCGGCGCAGCATCCCGTCGGTGTCACTGGAAGCGGGAGCGACCCTAGGGTGGACGAAGTACGTGGACCAGGCGATCGGCATTGACTCATTCGGCTTGTCGGCGCCCGGCAGTTACGTGATGAATTATTTCCATATCAATGCCGCGACCTTGGTGGCTCACGTTCACGAGGTATTAGGAGACGCACCATGACCAAGTTGGATGAACTCTTCGCCCAGTACGGACAGAGTCCCTGGATCGACAACATTCGACGGGACTGGTTGAACGACGGGACGCTCGCTGCGATGGTGGTGAAGGGCGTACGCGGCGTGACGTCCAATCCCTCGATCTTCGCCAAGACCCTCTCGACGTCGTCGGCCTACGACGACATGCTCGAAGGCAAGGCCGACGTGGACGTCGAAGTGCTCTTCGAAGAACTCGCGGTCCGTGACGTTCGCGACGCCTGTGACGTGCTCGACTCGGTGCACACCGCGTCCTGTGGCGCCTTCGCCGCGAAGGAGCGTCGCTACTGCGACGGCTACGTGTCGCTCGAGGTGTCGCCACGCCTGGCTCGCGACACGGTGGCCACGGTCACCGCGGCGAAGCGACTGGCCGCCGAAGTGGGACGCAACAACGTGATGATCAAGATTCCTGGGACGAAAGAGGGCCTGCCCGCCGTTACCGAAGTACTGGGGGCCGGTATCAACGTGAACGTCACGCTCATCTTCTCCCTCGACCGATACAACGAGGTCATCACCGCGTGGATGGAGGGACTCGAGCTCGGGTTGACCCGTCGCAGCGACGTGAGCACCATCGGCAGCGTCGCCTCGTTCTTCGTCTCGCGCGTCGACGTCGCCGTGGACGCGCTGTTACCCGAGGACGATCCCCGTCGGGGCACGACCGCCAACGCGCAGGTGGCCGGCGCCTATCAACTGTTCCGTCGGCGGATGGCGAGCGAGCGGGCGCAGGCCCTCTTCGCGGCCGGAGCCCAGGTGCAGCGACCGCTGTGGGCGTCGACCTCGACGAAGAATCCGACGTACTTCGACCTGCTCTACGTCGACACCATCGTCGGTGACGAGACCGTCAACACGATGCCCGACGCCACGCTCGCCGCGACGTTGGACCACGGGAACTTCTCCGGTTCCGAGTTGCTCAGTGATGACAAGATCGCGAACGCGGCCGCGCTCCTCGACCAGTTGCCCGACAACGTCTCCTTGGACAAAGTGACCGAGAAACTCGAAGCCGACGGCGTTTCGGCCTTCGTGGCCTCCTACGAGGAGCTCTTGAAGACCGTCGCCGAAAAGATGCACGGTCACTCGTAGCGCTGGAAGCGACCGTGGTTCGATCTTGACGAAACGGTTCAACGGTGGAAAGACGCGCCCTAGGATGTCGCCATGACGTCGTTGCGAGGGGCCGCTACATACTCTGAACTCCTCGCCACCCCACTCGGTGAACTCGCCAGCGCCGCGTTCGCCAAGGCCCGAGCCGCCCACGGCTACGTCGTCACCTATTCGCCCAAGGTCTTCATTCCGCTCACGAAACTATGTCGCGACCGCTGCGGGTACTGCACGTTCGCCCAGGCGCCGGCGCACGTGGCCGCTCCCTACATGAGCCTCGACGAAGTGATGGCCGTGGCCCAGGCGGGACGAGACGCCGGCTGCACCGAGGCGCTCTTCACGTTGGGCGAACGACCGGAGCTGCGCTACGACGAAGCGGCCCGTTGGCTCGCCGCGCGCGGCTACGAGTCGACGGTGGACTACGTCGCCAACGCCGCTCAGATGGTGCTCGAGAGCACCGGCCTGCTTCCGCACGCCAACGCCGGTGCGCTCTATCGCCACGAGCTCACCCAACTGCGCACCGTCTCGGCCTCCCAGGGCATGATGATTGAGGCGTTGGCCGATTTGGCGGCCCACCGCCTCGCCCCCGACAAGGATCCGCAGCGCCGACTGGACACCTTGCGGATGGCCGGCGAATTAAGGATTCCCTTCACCACCGGGTTGCTGGTCGGTATCGGCGAGACGCGTCCTGAGCGCCTCGCGACGTTGTCGGCGATTGCCGCGTCACACGAGGAGTTCGGTCACGTCCAAGAGGTGATCATCCAGAACTTCTTGCCCAAGCCCCGGACGGCGATGGCCAATGAGCCGGCCGCCAGCGACGAAGAGTTCCACTGGACCATCTCGGTGGCGCGCCTGATGTTGCCCGATACGATTCATCTCCAAGCGCCGCCCAACTTGAGTGTCAACCCGACGAGACTGCTGGACTTCGGGATCGATGACTTCGGTGGCATCTCACCGGTCACGGCCGATCACGTCAATCCGGAACGAGCCTGGCCCGCGCTGAGCGTGTTGAGCGGCGAATGCGATGCTCGCGGATTCAATCTCGAGCCGCGGCTCACCGTGTACCCGGAGTTCATCGGGCCCAAGATCGGCTTCCTCGACGACAAGGTCCGTCCGTACGTCCTCGCGCACGCCGATTCGACGTTCCTGGCGCGCAACGACGTGTGGGCGTCGGGCACGGAGATCACGCCGCCGAGCCCTCCCACCACTCGCTCGCGCACGGGTGCCGTTTCCTCGCTGCTCGCGCGCTACGAACCCGGCTACCCGCTCGACCGCGAAGAGTTGACCACGCTCTTTCACGCCCGAGGCGCCGACTTCAACGCCGTGGTGGAACGCGCCGACCACGTCCGACACGATCTCGTCGGCGACGGAGTCACCTTCGTGATCAACCGAAACATCAACTACACCAACGTGTGCACCTTCAAATGCCGATTCTGCGCTTTTTCAAAGGGCCCGCTGTCGCTCAACCTGCGAGGCGACCCCTACTTGTTGACCTTGGACGAGATCAGTGAACGGGTGCGCGAAGCCGAGGCCCGGGGTGCCACCGAAGTCTGTCTCCAGGGCGGCATCCATCCCAAGTTCGACGGCGACTACTACATCGACGTGGTCGCCGCGGTTCGCGCCGGCTCACCGCGCATCCACATCCACGCCTTCAGCGCGCTCGAGGTGTTCGAGGGCGCGCGACGTTCCGAGCAAGACCTGGTGACGTACCTCACGCGATTGAAAGACGCCGGATTGAAGACGCTGCCCGGGACCGCCGCCGAGATTCTCGATGACGTGGTCCGGGCGGTGCTCTGTCCCGACAAGATCAATTCCGATCAGTGGCTCGAAGTGCACCGCGCCGCCCACAGCGTGGGACTTCGCTCCAACATCACGATCATGTTCGGAGCGGTCGAAGGCGTCGACAGCTGGGCCACGCACCTGCTGCGCACCCGCGAACTCCAACGAGAAACCGGGGGCTTTACCGAGTTCGTACCGCTCCCCTTCGTGCACATGGCGACCCCGATCTTCTTGCAAGGTCGCGCCCGGCGCGGACCGACTTTCCGCGAGGCGGTCCTCATGCACTCGGTCGCGCGGCTGCACTACGCGACGCTCATCGACAATATTCAGGTGAGCTGGGTCAAGATGGGCGTCGACGGGTCGCGCCGCACTCTCGACGCCGGCGCCAACGACGTGGGCGGCACGTTGATGGACGAGAACATCTCGCGCGCGGCCGGAGCAAGTCACGGCCAGGAGATGGACGTCGACACGCTGCGCGCCCTGGTCGAACCGTTGGGACGTCCCCTGGTCCAACGAAGCACCCTCTATCAGACGTTGTAGCCGTGGATGAGTTGATCGATGGTTTCCTCGAGGAGTTGCGCCGCGACTCTCCGCTGACCGATGAGCGCATCGAGGTGCTACGGGCGCTGCTCGTGCGCTTCGTCGAATTGGCCATGATCGACGGTGATCTCGGTGATCTCAAGGTGGCCGTGAACACGCTCAACGAGTTGACCGAGGCTTCGACGCTGTTCGCGCAGTGGCGCGACGTGCCCAAGCTGGCGATCTTCGGTTCGGCGCGCACGGGGGAAGAGAACTCCCTCTACGAGATGGCGCGAATATTCGGCGCGGCGATGGCCGAGCGGGGATGGATGATCATCTCGGGCGCCGGTCCCGGCATCATGGAGGCATCGGCCAAGGGAGCGGGCCGCGAACACACCCTCGGCGTGAATATCGAGTTGCCCTTCGAACAGTTCACCAATCCCTACATCGACGCCGAGACCATGCTCGTGGCGATGCAGTACTTCTTCACGCGCAAAGTCGCCATGACGCGACCCTCGAACGCGTTCGCGATTTTCCCCGGAGGCCTCGGCACCATGGACGAGACCTTCGAAGTCCTCACGCTGCTCCACACGGGCAAGACGACGCCAGCGCCGGTGGTGCTGCTCGACACGACCGACGGGAACTTCTGGAGCCAGTGGATGACCTTCGTCGAAGGTGCAATTATCGCCGATCGCTATATCGACGAGCACGACATGTGCCTGGTTCGGATCTGCACCTCGATCGAAGAGGCCGTGGCCGAAATAGATCACTTCTTCTCCAACTACGTGCGTTTCGACGTCCGCGGCGATCGGGGCTTCATCCAGGTCCGACGACGACCGACCGAAGCGCAGCTGGCCGGACTCGCGAGCGTCGTGCCCCGCTTCGCCCAGGGCCTCGGCTACGTGCTCGAAGACGACGCGACGATCTCTTTCGCCTTCGATGGTCGAAACTACGTGAACCTGCGGTTGTTGATCAATGAGATCAACGAGTGGCGTTAGTCGTCACTCGCTCCGCGCAGTAGCGTCTCGGCCTTCTGGAGGCTCCGTCGCACCTTGGCGAGTCGGCGCTCCAGTTCCTTGGCCTCCTCGCCTCCTTCGGATCGGAGTCGCGCGCGCACCGTGTCGAAGATGGCGTCGGCGACGCGGCTCTCCAGAGCGCCCACTTCGTCGGCCAGGGTTTCGAAGGACTCCATTAGTCGAGCGTCACGTAGGTCAGCGCGTCCTCGGCGTACAGCGCGCGCAGCACCTTCTTGTCGAACTTGCCGACGCTGGTCTTGGGAACGAGCTCGATGAAGGCCCAACGTTCGGGGAGCCACCACTTGGCGACGCGAGTCGAAAGAAACTCACGGAGTTCCTCGGCGCTCGCCGACGCGCCGGGACGCAATACCACACAGCACAACGGTCGCTCGTCCCAGCGCTGGTCTGGTACCGCTATCACCGCCGCTTCAAAGACCGCCGGGTGCGCCATGAGCAAGCCCTCCAGTTCGACGGAACTGATCCACTCCCCGCCCGATTTGATGACGTCCTTGGAGCGATCACTGATGGTCATGAACCCTTCGCCGTCGATCGCGCCGATGTCACCGGTGCGCAGCCAATCGTCGTGAAACTTCTCGGGGTCGTCGGTGCCGAAGTAGGAGCCGGTGATCCAGGGCCCCCGGATCTCGAACTCGCCGACGGTCTTGCCGTCGCGCGGCAGGACCGATCCGTCTTCGGCCGTGACGCGGATCTCGACCCCGGCGACGACGCGCCCGGCCTTCACCCGGTAGTCGATCTCCAGATCCTTCGGCGTGCCCGACGGCGGAATCGAGACCGCGGCCAGGGGGCTCGTCTCGGTCATCCCCCAGCCCTGGATCACGTCGATGCCGAAGCGGTCGCGGAAGGCCTCGATCATCACGCGCGGCACGGCCGAGCCTCCGGCGACGATGCCCCGAAGACTCGAGAGGTCGGCCGCGGGGTTGTTCTCGGTGACTCGCAGCACGTCATTCCAGACGGTGGGGACGCCGAGGGAGATGGTGGGGCGCAGCTCTTGGATCATCTTGACGATCGGATCACCCTGCAAGAACATCTGGGGCATGATCAACTCCGTACCGGCGAAGAAGGCCGTGTAGGCCGCCCCCCAGGCGTTGACGTGAAACATCGGGACGATCAAGAGACAGCGATCGCGCTCGCTGAGGCAGATCGAATTGGCGGTGGTCGAGGCCATCGAGTGCAACCAGGTCGAACGATGCGAGTACACGACGCCCTTGGGGTTGCCGGTCGTACCCGAGGTGTAACACATGATCGCGGCCGAGCGCTCGTCCAAAATGGGCCACTCGAAGCCCGCCGCTTCGGAGGTCAGAAACGATTCGTAGTCGATGGTCGTCCCGAGCGCACCACTCTCGTCGGGACCGTGAATAATGATGTGCTTCACGGTGGTCAGCTGGTCACGAACCTTGGCGAGGGCGGGCACCAAGGAACTGTCGACGATGATCACGGAGTCCTCGGCGTGGTTGATGATGAAGGCCAATTGATCGGGAAAGAGCCGGATGTTGAGCGTGTGCAAGACCGCTCCCATGCAGGGGACGGCCACGTAGGCCTCCATGTGCGCCTGGTTGTTCCACATGAACGTCGCGACCCGGTCGCCGGGTCGGACGCCGAGCTTGATCAGGGCGGCGGCCAGTTGCTCGGCGCGCTTGGCGACCTGGGAGAACGTCGCCTCCTCGACGCCCTCGGGCGTGACGGTGAGCACTTTCTTCTCGGAGTACACGTATTCGCCGTGACGGATGATGCCGCTAATAAGCAGTGGCGCGTCTTGCATCGTGCTGTTCACTGATCCCCCTCAAGGTCCGTTGCGACGATGCTACAAATCTATGGACACCTCTGCGAGTTCTACCAGGAGAGGCTGTAGGGTTCGACCGGTGCGGGCAAGACGCTCGGTGCGCCCGACAAATGAGCGTCGATCGCCGCCGCCGCACTGCGACCCTCGGCGATGGCCCAGACAATCAGGCTCTGTCCGCGCACGCCGTCGCCACAGGCGAAGACCGGCGAGGGGCCGCCCAACCCTTCGACACGCCAGTCGGCTCCCACCGACAAGGTGGCCCGCGGCGTGACGAAGGGTTCACCGGTCAGTCCGAGCTGATCCAGTTCAGGCCCGACGAAGCCGGCCGCGATGAGTACGAGGTCGGCCGACATGACGACGGTCTCGTGGGAGACGTCGTCTTTCACCACGATCCGTTCGACGTGTTCCTCGCCGTGGAACTCCAACGTCTCGGTCGAAAAGCGCCGCTCCCCGCCCTCGTCGTGCGCGGGCGACGACTTGTAGATCCTCGCCATGGTGGGCCAGGGCTGATCCTCCGGCCGCTCGTCGGGTGGTCGATCGAGAATCTCAATCTGGATGACCGAACGGGCCCCTTGTCGATGGACGGTGCCCAAGCAGTCGGCCCCGGTGTCGCCGCCGCCCAAGATGATGACGTGCAAGCCCCGGGCGTCGATCGGCGTCGACTCATCGTCGCGCACGGCCCGATTCGCCGCCTCGAGATACGTCATGGCCGGGTAGACACCGAGCAGCTCGGCCCCCGGGACCGGGATGAGCCGAGGGCGCGTCGAACCCAGAGCGAGCAACACCGCGTCGTAGTCGCGTTGCAGGTCGCTGAGGGGCGTCGTCGCGTCCCCGACGCACACGTTGGTGTGGAAGGTGACGCCCGAGGACGCCATCACGGCCAGGCGACGATCGAGGACTGCCTTTTCCAGCTTGAACTCCGGAATGCCGTAACGCAGGAGTCCGCCGACGGCATCGCTACGTTCAAAGACGTGCACGTCGTGGCCGACACTGGCTAGTTGGGCCGCGGCGGCGAGCCCGGCGGGCCCGGAGCCGACGACCGCGACACGCTGACCGGTGCGGCGCGCGGTGACCAGCGCGACGGTGAAGCCGTTCGCGAAGGCATGCTCGGCGACTTCGAACTCGATGCGTTCGATGGTGACGGGACTGTCCGAGATGCCCAACACGCAGGCCGACTCACACGGTGCGGGACAGAGTCGACCGGTGAACTCGGGGAAGTTGTTGGTGTCGAAGAGTTGGGCGGCGGCCTGCTCCCAGTGTGAGCGAAAGACGTGATCGTTGAAGGTCGGGATGCGATTGCCCAAAGGACAGCCCTGCATGCAGAACGGAATCCCGCAGTCCATGCAGCGCGCCCCTTGCGTGGATACGTCGTCATCGCTCTGCGGTTCGTACACTTCGCGCCAGTCGCGGAGTCGAACGGCGACGGGTCGATGAGTCGGGCCGCGCCGCGGATACTCCAGGAACCCGGTCGTCTTACCCATTGCGCAACTCGTCACGAACCCGCTGGTACTCCGAGGTCTCGATCCGAACGAAGTGCATGCGCTGCGAGCGCCAGTCGTCAACGATGCTCAGGCCGACCCGCGAACCGGTCTCGTCCACGAAGCGAGTGAGTAGGTCTCGCAGGCGCTCGTCGTCCTCGTATTCCAGGGGATCGATCTCGTAGACGCCGGCGCTGAGGTGGTCGTAGACGCTCTGGTGGGGATCGTAGAGAAAAAGGGTGCCACCCGACATGCCGGCGGCCAGGTTTCGTCCGACCGCGCCAAGTATCACGACCACCCCGCCGGTCATGTATTCACAGGCGTGATCGCCCGTGCCCTCGACGATGATCGTCGCCCCGGAGTTGCGCACCCCGCAGCGTTCGCCCACCACGCCACTGATGAATATCTCTCCGCTGGTCGCGCCGTAGCCGATGACGTTGCCGGCGATGATGTTCTGCTCGCTGGCGAACGTGGCGTCCGGTGACGGCCGGATGATGATGCGCCCACCGGAGAGTCCCTTGCCGGCGTAGTCGTTGGCGTCACCGGCCAATCGAAGGGTCATGCCGCGAGGTACGAAGGCACCGAGGCTCTGGCCCGACGATCCGACCAGATCGATTTCAATGAGGTTGTCGGGGAGTTCTCGTGATCCGAGCACTCGCGTGATGGCGCTGCCGGTCAAGGTACCCACGGCGCGATTCACGTTGCGGATGGCCGTGGAGAATCGATAGGGGGCGGTGCGCGAGGCCGCCGTTACCGCGTCGTGGAGGAACGTCCAGTCGAGCGCTCCGTCCAGACCGTGTTCCTGCTTCACGCTCTGGTGGCGTTGATCAGGCGCGACGGTCACCAGCAGCGCCGAGAGATCGAGGTCGCTGTTCTCGTCGTCAATCGCGTCGATCGCCAGCCTGGTCGCGTCGCCGATCACCTCTTCGAGCGTTCGCGCCCCCAGTTCCGCGAGGTACTCACGAACCTCTTGCGCGATGAATTCGAAAAAGTTCTCGACGAACTCCGGCTGACCGGTGAAGCGTTCGCGGAGTCGCGGATTCTGCGTGGCGATCCCGACCGGGCAGGTGTCGAGGTGACAGACCCGCATCATCACGCAGCCCGACACGACTAACGGCGCCGTGGCGAAGCCGAACTCCTCCGCGCCCAAGAGAGCGGCGATGATGACGTCGCGGCCGGTCTTCAACTGTCCGTCCACCTGGAGCACTACGCGACTGCGTAGCCCGTTCGCGGCGAGCGTCTGGTGCGTCTCGGCCAGACCGAGTTCCCAGGGAGTGCCGGCGTGTTTCAACGAAGTGAGGGGTGCCGCGCCGGTCCCGCCGTCGTGACCCGAGATCAGGATCACGTCCGCGTGCGCCTTGGCGACACCCGCCGCGATGGTCCCCACGCCCTGTTCGCTCACCAGCTTCACGTGGATCCGCGCCTGGTCGTTCGCGTTCTTCAAGTCGTAGATCAATTGGGCCAGGTCCTCGATCGAATAGATGTCGTGGTGTGGGGGTGGCGATATCAAGCCGACGCCCGGCGTCGAGTGTCGGGTCTTTGCGATCCAGGGGTAGACCTTGGTCCCGGGCAGCTGGCCCCCTTCGCCCGGCTTGGCGCCCTGGGCCATTTTGATCTGGATGTCGTCCGCGTTGACGAGGAATCGACTGGTCACGCCGAAACGTCCGGAGGCGACTTGCTTGATGGCCGAACGACGGTTCAGGTGGGGATCGGAAGTGTCAAAACGCTCTTCGTCCTCCCCCCCCTCGCCGGTGTTGGACTTGGCGCCAAGTCGATTCATCGCGATGGCGAGCGTGGCGTGCGCCTCTTCGGAGATCGAGCCGTAGGACATGGCCCCGGTGCTGAAGCGCTTGATGATTGAGGCGCTGCTCTCGACCTCGTCGAGGGGCAGCGGTGTCGCGCTGGGTACGAGGTTCATGAGACCGCGCAAGGTGGCTAGCCCGCTCGACTGGTCGTCGACCAGAGCGGTGTACTCCTTGAAGATATCGAAGCGTTTGGCGCGAGTGGCGTGTTGCAGTTTCTGAACGGTGCGGGGATTGAAGAGGTGGATCTCCCCGTCTCGCCGCCACTGGTACTCGCCGCTGTTACGCAACTCGACCCGTTCCCCGGGGGCCGGTTCGTACGCGCTGGCGTGCAGCGTCAGCACGCTCTGGGCGATGTGCTCGAGCGTGATGCCGCCGAGACGAGACCGGAATCCGGGAAAGTATCTCGCGAGGACCGTTTCGGAAATGCCCACGGCCTCGAAGAGTTGCGATCCGACGTAACTCGCGACCGTGCTCACGCCCATTTTCGACATCGTCTTGACGACGCCCTTGTTGAGCGCCTTGCCGTATTGGTACCGGGCCTCGAAGGAACTCAGGCCGACCAGTTCGCCCTCATCGATCAACGCGTCGATGGACTCGTAGGCGAGGTACGGGCAGACCGCCGAGGCCCCGAATCCGAGCAACAAGGCGACGTGGTGGACTTCGCGCACGTCACCCGACTCCATGATCAACGCGGCGCTCGTACGTAAGTGCTCGTCAACCAGCCGGTGGTGTACGGCCGACGCCAAGAGCAGACTCGGGATCGCCGCGAGTTCAGTCGTGGTGTTTCGGTCCGAGAGGATGATGATGTTGGTGCCGCCTCGGACTTCGGCGACGACTTCGTCGCACATCGCGTCGATCGCTGTGGCGAGGCGCTCGGCGCCCGTTCCCAGTCCGTGAGCCTCGAACAGTCCGTCGATGACCACGGTGGTGAAGCCTCGCATCCGATCGAACTCTTCGATGTAGCGAATCTTGGCCAGTTCGTCAACGCTCAATATCGGCGACGGTAGGACGATCTGATGACAGTGGTTGGCGCTCTCGGTGAGCAGGTTGTCCTCGCCGCCGATCGTCACGCGTGTCGACGTGACGAGCTCTTCGCGGATGGCGTCCAGGGGCGGGTTGGTCACCTGGGCGAAGAGTTGCGTGAAGAAGTCGAAGAGGGGACGCGGGAGTTTCGACAGGGTGGGGACGGTGGTGTCCGAGCCCATCGAGCCGATGGGCTCCTCGCTCACCTGGGCCATGTGTCGAACGATCAGGCGAAGGTCCTCTTCGCTGTAACCGAAGTTCTTTTGTTGGCGAACGACGGACGCGTGATTCGGAGTGAGCATGGTGGGTGCGTCGATCTCATCGAGTGAACGTTGGTGGTCCCGAAGCCACTCACCGTACGGCGCCCGTTCGCTGAGCGCACTCTTCAACTCGTCATCGTCGATTATTCGTCCCTGTTCAATGTCGACCAGGAACATTCGTCCCGGTTGCAAACGGCCCTTGCGTTCGATGTTGGCCGGTTCGATCGGCAGCACGCCGACTTCGCTGGCGAAGATGACGCGATGGTCCTTGGTGACCCAGTACCGCGCCGGGCGCAGGCCGTTGCGGTCCAACACGGCGCCCACCACCTTGCCGTCACAGAAGGTCACCGAGGCCGGTCCGTCCCACGGCTCCATGAGACCGGCGTGATAGCGGTAGAAGTCGCGACGGGACTCGCTCATGAAGGTGGAGCGCTCCCACGCCTCGGGGATCATCATCAGCACCGCGTGCGGCAGCGACCGTCCCGCCTGGACCAGCAGTTCCACGACTTCGTCGAAGCTGGCCGAGTCGCTGAGGCCCGTGGTGATGAGGGGTGTCAATTCGGAAATGGGGAGCGGGAGCACGTCGCTCCGCAGCGTGGTCTCGCGCGCCGTCATCCAATTGCGATTGCCCCGCACGGTGTTGATTTCGCCGTTGTGCGCGATGTAGCGAAACGGTTGCGCGAGGTCCCAGCGCGGCAAGACGTTGGTCGAGAAGCGACTATGAACAACGGCGATGGCCGAAGTCAGTCGCTCGTCCTGCAGGTCACCGAAGTACTGGCGCAGTTGGGGCGACGTCAACATCCCCTTGTAGATAAGTACCTGAGCTGAACAGGACGAGGCGTAGACATCAATCGTGTGCTCGATCACCTTGCGGGCGCAGTACAAAGCGCGCTCGAGGTCCGGCGCCGGATGAGCGGTAACCCGCGCGATCAGTTGCTGGACGAAGCGCGGCTCTGACGCCCGGGAAGTCGCCCCGAGCACCGTCGAGTCGACCGGCACCTCGCGCCAGCCAAGCGACTCGAGACCGACGCGCTCTAGGACCGCGTCGATTCCGGCGCGGAGTGCGGCGTCATCCGAACCCCTGGGCACCATCCAGTGCGCGAGGCCGTACTGCCCGGCTGGCGGAAGAACGTCGCCGAACACTTCTCGAAGAAAGGAGTCCGGCATCTGGATGAGCAGACCGGCGCCGTCGCCCGAATCGACGTCCGAACCCGAGGCGCCCCGGTGCTCCAGATTCTCCAGGATGGTGAGAGCGTCAAGAATCGTCGCGTTAGTCGCGTTCGCGCTCAAGTCCGCGACCATGCCCACACCGCAGGCGTCGTGCTCGAAAGAGGGGTCGTAAAGAGTCTTTGTCATAGCGTTTCCGTACGGGGCAACGCTGACCCACCACAATCATAACGAAAATGATCCCTGTGCCTCGACCTACGCTGGTCACGTGAAGACGGCCAAACGCGCACTCGTCGTCGGTGGCGGCGTCATCGGACTAACGAGTGCCTTTCAATTGGCCCGCCGAGGTTGGCTCGTCACCCTCTTTGACCCCACCCTGGGTCGCGGCGCCACCTGGGCCGCGGCCGGGATGATCGCGCCGATCGCCGAGATTGGTCCGGGTGAAGAGTCGAATTACGAATTGCAGAGCGGTGCCCTCGAGGCGTGGCGCACGTTCGCGGCCGAACTGAGCGAAATCACTAAGAAGGAGCTCTCCATCTGCGAAACCGGCACGCTGCTACTCGGTTGGGATGGCAGTGATCGTCGCTTGGTCGATCAGTTCGCCCTGGTAGCGGCCGACCTCGGCGTCGCTCCTCGACGAGTGTCGCGCTTGGAACGGCCGTCCCTGTTTGACGGGGTCTCGGATCGGATTGCGGAAGGACTGGTGGTGGATGGCGACGCGTGGTTGGACCCCGACCAGGTCGTGGCCCACGTGAGTGAGGCGAACGCGCAACTGGGCGTGACGATCGTCGGCGACAGCGTGGTCAGTGTGTGCGGAGACGGGCGCCACGTCCAAGCCGTCACCGCCCATGATTCGTTCGAAGGCGACGTCGGCATTATCGCGACCGGCGCGGGCGCCTTACCCGAGGGCGCAACGCCGTCGGGCAATCACGTCGTTCGTCCGGTCCACGGCATCACCGTGCGGGTGCGCGGCATCGACCGAAGCGCTCAGCCGATGATCCGATCGTTCGTGAGAGGCAACACGTTCTATATGGTGAGTCGCCCCGGTGGCTACGACGTGCTCGGCGCTTCGTCCGAAGAGCGTCTCGAAGCCGGCGCCCAAGTCGGCGAGGTGCAGCGACTCCTGCGTGACGCCCTTGAGGTCGTACCGGCCCTGGAGACGGCGGTAGTCCTCGAGACCCGTGAGGGCAATCGACCAGCTAGTGACGATTTGCGGCCGTTCTTTGAGGTGCTGGTCGACGGTCGCTGGGCGTGGTCGTCGGGTCACTTTCGTCACGGCGTGACGTTGGCGCCCCTGGCCGCGAGCGAGGCACTTCGATTCGCTGAGGCTTTCGGATGATAAGTGTGAACGGCGTGGACAAAGAATTCTTCGCGGAATCCGTTGAAGAGATGTTGCAGCGGCTCGAGATAGAGCCGCGTGGCGTGGCCGTAGCGATCGACGGTGATGTAGTTCGTCGCTCCGAGTGGCCACACACGAGAATTCAAGATGGATGCGCGATTGAGATAGTGACCGCCGTAGCGGGCGGCTGAGAAAAGGTGGACGGAGATGGCCGTTGAAGAATTAATACAGGCGCTCGACGAGCGCATCCTCGACGCACTTCGCGCCAAAGCCACCGGAGAGTCCATCGCGTATTTGTGCGAAGCGCGGGCCTGGCTCACTCATCCCGACCAGGCTCACGGCGCGCACGCGCCAACGGGTTAACTAAGACGCAACGACTACGATTGTTCGTTCACGGGCTGTGGCTTAGTTTGGTCTAGAGCGCTCGGCTGGGGGCCGAGAGATCGGGAGTTCGAATCTCCCCAGCCCGACCATGACTGGCTGCCACGTCGGGACCGGATGTTAGGTCTCCATCGATCAGTGAAAATAGACCGTCCAGTAGAATTGACGAATTGAGACCGGTCGACACGGCTGGTGTACGTTGCGTCAATCGGGGCGTGGACGAGAGAACTGCTGAGAGAGGGTGATCCCGGCCATTGGCTGGACACAGTATGGACAAGAAGGATCCCTTCGTCTTACGCCACCTCGCCGACGTCCAACCCGAACTATGGTGGCTCGATTCGGACCCGCTGGAACCGGCTTCGCACTCGGCGCTCATCGGTGACATGGGCGCTGACCTCTGTGTCGTCGGCGCGGGCTACACGGGACTTTGGACCGCCTTGCTCGCCAAAGAGCGAGACCCCGATCGAGAAGTGGTGGTCGTCGAGCAGTACGAGACCGGAGCCGGCGCCTCGGGTCGTAACGGCGGGTTCTGCTCTGCGTCGCTCACCCACGGCTACTTGAACGGTGTTCGCCGCTTTCCCGCAGAGATCGAATTGATCCAGCGACTCGGGCGCGAGAACCTGGACGAGATCGAGGCGACCATCGCTCGCTACCACATCGAATGTGACTTCGAGCGCACCGGTGAACTTCAGGTCGCCGTCGCGCCGTGGCAGTTCAAGGGGATGGCCGAACAGGCCGAACGTCGAAACGCCATGGGCGACACGGTGGAGGTCCTCAGCCAAGAGGAGGTTCAGGCGCGCGTGCACTCCCCCTCGTACGTCGGGGCCCTCTTCGATCACGACGGCACGGCTCTGGTGGACCCGGCGCGACTGGTGTGGGGACTGGAGCGAGTCTGTATCTCGCTCGGCGTGAAGATCTTTGAGAACTCCAAGGTCGAGTGGCTGGAGGACCTGCACGACGCCGTTCGCGTCCACACGCCGTACGGCGCCGTCACGGCCGCGAAGGTGGCGCTCGGGACCAACATCTTTCCGTCGCTCCTGAAAAAGACCCGCAAGTACGTCGTGTCGGTCTACGACTACGTCATGGTCACCGAACCACTCTCGGACGCTCAGCTCGAAAGCATCGGGTGGTCGGGCCGCGAGGGGATCGCCGACTCCGGTAACCAGTTCCACTACTACCGATTGACGAGTGACAACAGCATCCTCTGGGGCGGCTACGACACCATCTACAACTTCCGCGGCAAGGTCCGTCGGGAGTACGAGTTCAACTCCGAGACCTACGCCACCCTGGCCGGTCACTTCTTGAAGACTTTCCCGCAGTTGGCCGGGGTCAAATTCACGCACGCCTGGGGCGGGGCGATCGACACCTGCACGCGGTTCTCACCGTTCTGGGGGACTTCTCACGAAAACAAAGTCGCCTACGTGCTCGGCTACACCGGACTCGGGGTCGCCTCCACCAGATTCGGGGCGGCCACGATGCTCGATCTCCTGGACGGACTCGAGACCGACCGCACCCGCTTGACGATGGTTCGCAAGCGCCCCATGCCGTTTCCCCCGGAGCCCTTCAAATGGCTCTTCATTCGCATCACCCAGTCGGCCATCAAGTACGCCGACGAACACGAGGGCCGTCGCAACCTCTGGTTGAAGCTCATCGATCTCTTCGGTCTGGGCTTCGATTCCTAATTCGTCGAAGCCCCGACCGAAGGCGTGTAACCCGTCAGCTGGACAGTGAGTAGATGACCGTGACTTGCACGTTGACGGGCTGGCTCCCGGTTTGGATCGGCACGGAAGAGTGCAAGGCCGCGGCGTTGAACGCGATGGGCGCGTTGTAAATCCCAGAACTCTGATTCTCGTTGTCGGTGATCTTCACGATGGCGGTGACGTGGGTGTCGCCGGCCCTGGCGAGTTGACCCGCGGCGAGTCGAGCGTTGTCCATGGCCCGAATACGCGCGGCGCGAAGTAATGAGGAGTCATTGGTGATGGTGAACGACACGCCATTCAGCTGTACGCCGTTGCCGACGGCTCGGGCGGCGGCGTCAATCGCCACGCCGGCACGCTGCACTTTGTGCATCGTTACATTCAGGGTGTCTTCCACGGTGAAGCCAGTCACCACGCCTTGATTATTCGTGTTGTCGTAGATGTTGAGTCCGGAAGTCTGCATCTCTTTCTTGGTGACGCCGTTCTTCCGGAGGGCCATTTCGAGCTGGCGGACTTTGTTGTCGTTCTCGGTGAGCGCGGCCGTCGCGGTCACGTTGCGCGTTGACACGCCGATTTGGAAATTTATCGTGTCGGGCGTGCCCATCACGGTGCCCGAACCGGTCACCGTGATGGTGGAGCGGGCGTTCCCCTTGGCGTGACCCAGGACGACGCCCACGAAACCTACGGCGACGACGACCAACGCCGTGACCATCGTCAGAATCCAACCGGTCAGGCGAGGCCGACGGCCCGTGAAACGATCTCCCCCGTGGTGCTGGTGCACGTGCTCGGTGTTCGTGTCGTCACTCATTCGATCTCCTCTGTCGTTTCGCTCTTCACTAACTACCTGTCGGGCGCGACGAGAAACTTTCACGCCGGAGTTAAGTCACCCCGATAGTGACGCGGTAGCGCGTCAACCGTCCCGAATGGGACGGGTATCTGGTATATGAATGCGGCGAGGAGCGGAGTTCTAGGCCTCGTCGTCGGCGTGACTGTCCATGAGACCGGAGATCATGTTGACGACCGTGGGGTCCATCAACGTGGTCACGTCACCCAGTGAGCGATTCTCGGCGACGTCGCGCAAGAGACGACGCATGATCTTGCCCGAACGCGTCTTGGGCAGCTCGGGGGTGAGAATGATCTGACGGGGTTTGGCAATCGGTCCGATTACCTTCGCCACGTGGTTGCGCAGCTCTTCGATCACCACGACCTGGTCCTCGGAGGCCTCCTCGGCGGACATCTTCAACGTGACGAAGGCCACGATGGCCTGACCGGTCACCTCGTCCGACGCACCGACCACCGCGGCCTCGGCGACCGAGGGGTGACCGACCAAGGCGTGCTCGACCTCGGTCGTCGACAGTCGGTGGCCGGAGATATTCATGACGTCGTCAATGCGACCCAGCAGCCAGATGTCACCCGCCTCGTCGCGTTTCGCACCGTCACCGGCGAAGTACTTGCCGGGGAATCGACTCCAGTAGGTCTCCTTGAAGCGCTCGGGGTCTCCGTAGATCCCGCGGGTCATACCCGGCCACGGGGCGGTGATGACCAAGTAGCCACCTTCCCCATTGCCGACCGACTCGCCCTCGTTGTCGACGATGTCGGCCCCGATGCCGGGGAAGGGCGTCATGGCCGCTCCCGGCTTGGTCGCCGTGATGCCCGGCAACGGCGTGATGAGAATGCCGCCGGTCTCGGTCTGCCACCAGGTGTCGACGATGGGACAGTTCCCGCCACCGATGTGCTCGCGGTACCACATCCAGGCTTCGGGATTGATCGGCTCACCGACCGTACCGAGTAGTCGCAGGCTGGAGAGGTCGTGGCCGTGGGGCCACTCGTGTCCCCACTTCATGAGGGTACGGATCGTCGTCGGCGCGGTGTAGAGAATGGTCACCTTGTTCTGTTCGATGATCTTCCACCAGCGGTCCTTGCCCCCGGAATCGGGCAGTCCCTCGTACATGACCTGGGTCGCGCAATTGATCAGTGGTCCGTAGACGATGTAACTGTGCCCGGTGATCCAGCCGATGTCCGCGGCCGTCCAACAGACGTCGGTCTCCGGTTTCACGTCGAAGATGTACTTGTGCGTGGCCGACACGTGCGTGAGGTACCCGGCCGTCGTGTGGAAGATGCCCTTGGGCTTGGCGGTCGTACCCGAGGTGTACATGATGAACATCGTGTGCTCGGCCGGGAAGGACTTGCAGGTGTGCTGGTCACTCTGGCGTTCGACCACGTCATGCCACCAGTGGTCGCGACCGTCCTTCCACGTCACCTCACCGCCAGTTCGACGAACGACCAGGACGGCCTTCACGTTCGGACAGGACTCCATCGCCTCGTCGACCGCTGGCTTGAGCGGGCTGGGCGCGCCGCGGCGAAAGGCGCCGTCGGCCGTGACGACGAACTGACAGTCGGAGTCGAGGATGCGACTAGAGAGCGCCTCGGCCGAGAAGCCCGCGAAGACGACGGAGTGGATGGCGCCGAGACGCACGATGGCGAGCATGGTGACCACGGCTTCGGGGATCATCGGCATGTACACCGCGACGCGATCGCCCTCTTTCACACCGAGTTCGGTCAGCGCGTTGGCGGCTTGGGCGACGAGCTTCTGCAATTCGCCGTAAGTGATGGTTCGTCCTTCGCCTTCGGCGTCGGCCACCCAGTGGTAGGCCACTTTGTCGCCCCGGCCGGCCTCGACGTGTCGGTCGACGCAGTTATAGGAGGCGTTCAGGGTGCCGTCACTGAACCACTTGGCGAAGGGCAGGTCCCATTCGAGATTCTTGGTCGGAGCCTTCGTCCACACCAACTGGTCCGCCTGGGTGCGCCACCACGCCACCGGATCGGCCGCGGCGTCAGCGTAGATAGAAGGTTGCGCGTTGGCCTGTTTGGAGAACTCCGCCGAAGGCGCGAAGCTTCGCGTCTCTTCGAGCCAGGCTTCCAGTTTTGCTTCTGTCATGTTCTTCCCCTGCTGTCATTGGTGAATGATTGTCGAATGAATCGGATACGCGACACGAAAGCGTCTGAAGCCGAGAGTAGTGCTCTATCGGCCCAGCATGCCAACAGCGCCCGAGCCTGGTGGCTGGGGCGCTGTTGGCGGTTGGGTCCGGTGGCAAGCCACCAGTGATATTGAGGTTAGCTCAAAGGACCGACCGGAAGTACGACCTTCCCGTGAGTCTCGTTAATCACGCCAGCTGCGGACGCGTACCACGCGAGCAGAGCCGTGACAATGCCGAGCCATCCACCGATCTTGGTCATGTCGGTGTGACCGCCGCCCCACGCTCCAATGGTGAGGAATATGAAGGCCAACGTCAGTGCAACGAAGACCAACAAGACGGCCATGTTCGTCTTCATGGCGGCAACCGTCATGTACGCCGTGAAGAGGATCCAGGGCAAGAGATACAGGCCCAAGGCACCCTTGACCGCGAGGCCACCCTGGAAGTTGATGAAGAAGTACACCCCAATCCAGAACGCACCGTACGACGTAAACGCGAGAGCCCCGAAGGTATTCTTTCGCACGAATTCCCACATACCGGCTGCGAACTGCGCAATACCACCATAAATGAATGCCAACGAAATGGCACCACTGATGGCCGCACTGCCCGCTGCCCCGAACTTAAACAGTCCGATATTGAAGAGGCTCAATAAAAACGTGGTCATGGCGAAACCGGCGAGTCCGAGCGGACCGGGGTCCGCAACTCTGTGTTCCATTTAATTCCCCCCACATAGGTTTATTCCCACCGCCGGGATGACGGCTAATGAGATTAAACCTCACTTCACAAGAATCAAGAGGGATGAAATCATTCAACTTCGTGAAGAGGTTCACAATGTAGGTGGCAACGAGCGACGAATTGCCTTGATGTACTGCCGAGTACGAGTACCGTGATTGGGCAAATACGTATATGCAATGTCGAAACAGCGGTCTACGAATCGATGGCGGAACGAAAACTCCTAATGAACGCTTCGATCTCGGAAGAGCCGCCGCCATCGAGAACTACCTGGACCAGGGCCGATCCCACGATGACGCCATCGCTCACCGCGGCGGCCTCTTTGGCCTGATTCGGCGTGGCGATGCCTATACCGATGAGCGCCGGCACGTCACTGGTGCGCCGAATCGACTGCACCACTCGTTCGCCATCGCCTCCCCCCGCGGACTGGCCGGTGACGGCCATACGTGCCGAAGCGTAAGCGAAGCCCTGCGTACGAGCGGCGAGCTGATCGACGCGCCCGGGAGGCGTCGACGGAGCCACCAGCAGAACGTTCGCGACGTCCGCGTCGTCACAGGCCGCGATCCACGGTGCCGCCTCTTCCAGGGAGAGATCGGGAATGACCGCGCCGTGAATGCCACTGTCGGCGAGTTTGCCGGCGGCGCGTTGGAGCCCGTAGTGCAACACGATGTTGTAATACGTCATCGCGAGGAGCGGCACCGCGGCGTCGAGTCGACCGAGATCATCACAGATCGAGTCCAAGGTCGTGCCGTACGTCAGGGATCGAAGGTCGGCCTCTTGGATGACCGGACCGTCCATCATCGGATCGGAGAAGGGAATGCCAATCTCGACGGCGTCGGCGCCGGCCAGCACCGCCGCTGCGACGTGCTCGGTCCAATCATTCGTCAGTCCGCCCATGAAATACGGCACGAGGAGTTTGCGCCCGGTCGCTCGAGCGGCGCGCAGGTCGCGCTCGAGGCTCTTCATGACTGCGCGCGCAGTATGGCTTGGACTTGGGCCACGTCCTTGTCACCTCGACCGGAAAGATTGAGCAGCACGGTCGAGCCGGACGGGAGCGCTCCCCCGGCTTCGCGGATCATCCAGGCGATGGCGTGGGCCGTCTCGAGGGCCGGGATGATCCCCTCCTTCTCGCTCAGGAGCCGCAGGGCGCCGATGACGTCCTCGTCGCCGATGGCGTAGTACTCCGCTCGCCCGATCTGTGCGAGGTGGGCGTGCTCGGGACCGATGCCGGGATAGTCGAGACCGGCCGAAATGGAGTGGGCCTCTTCGATCTGACCGAATTCGTCCTGCAGCAAGAGAGAACGCATGCCGTGCAGGACTCCCGGTGAGCCGTTGCCCACGGCCGATCCCCCGGCCGCCTCAATGCCGACCAATCGCGAGGTGGAGTTGGCGAATCCCGCGAAGATGCCTGCGGCGTTCGAGCCTCCCCCGACGCAGGCGATGACGACGTCCGGCACGTCGACACCGAACTCCGCCAGTTGTCGCGACGCCTCCTGTCCGATGATGCTCTGGAACTCGCGCACGATCCACGGGAAGGGATGCGGACCCATGACCGATCCAATGCAGTAGTGCGTGTCCGCCACGCAGGTGACCCATTCGCGCATCGCCTCGTTCACGGCGTCCTTCAGCGTGCGGCTCCCCGAGGTCACGGGGACCACACGAGATCCCAACAGCTCCATGCGAAACACGTTGAGGATCTGGCGCTCGGTGTCCACCTCGCCCATGAAGACCGTGCACTCGAGCCCGAGTCGGGCCGCCGCCGTCGCCGTCGCGACGCCGTGCTGTCCCGCGCCGGTTTCGGCGATCACGCGACGTTTGCCCATTCGCTTCGTGAGCAACGTTTGACCGATGACGTTATTGATCTTGTGCGAACCGGTGTGCGCTAGATCCTCGCGCTTGGCGAAGATTCGCAGGCCGAGGTGTTCGCCCAGGCGAACGAGCGGAGTAACGGGCGTCGGCCGTCCCGCGAACTCGCGCAGGACCGTGCGGTACTCCTCGATGAAGGCGACGTCGCTCCACGCGTCGGTGAAGGCCGACTCGAGTTCAAGACACGCGGGCATGAGGGCTTCGGGAACGAAGCGTCCCCCGAACTCACCGAAGCGTCCTCGCTCATCCGGATCTTCCATGTAGAGCATGGGATCACTCACGATGTCGCTCGTTCCAGAAAGGCCCCACGGGCATTGTCGACGAAACTCTGCAGTCGTCCTCGATCCTTTATGCCGGGCGATGATTCGACACCGCTGGCGCTGTCGACCCCCCAGATCGGCAGCGTTTCGATGACCCCGGCGACGTTCGTCTCGTTCAGCCCGCCGGCCGCAATGACCGGCACGCCGAAGGATCGCTCGGACAACTCCTCCCACGAATGACTGCGGCCACTGCCGGGCGCCGCGCCGTCAACCAGCACGGCGTCGACACGGCCTTCAGCGAAATCGAAGAACTCTTCACTGGTGATTGACAGTGCCTTGATGACGCGACGATGACGATCTCGCAAGTGTCCTAGCAGCCCATCGCTCAACGGACCGTGAATCTGAATCAGTTCGGCGTCAATGAGGTCGACCGCGTGACGAATGAAGTCGTCGTCGTTGTCGTGAAAGACCAACGTTCGTAGGGTCCTCCCGTTGGTCGCTTCGGCGATGGCGAGCGCTCGATCGAGCGAGAGTTGGCGTGGCGACGTGGCCAGGATTAATCCGACGGCACTGGCGCCGGCATCGATCGCGGCGTTGGCGTCCCCCAGCGTGGTCACCCCGCAGATCTTTATAAAGAACGGCGTGTCCAGCTCAGTCACGCGACACCCGTGGCACCGAGGAGAACGCGCGAACCGTTGGGATGACCTCGGACGCGGTCACAAACGCCTCGCCCACCAGTACCGCGTCGAATCCGGCTTCGGCGGCTCGCGCCACGTCATCGGGCGAACTGAGTCCCGACTCACAGACGGTGACAATCGAAGGGGGCAAGGACTCGATGACGCGCGCGGCGTGGTCACGGTCGACGTCGAAAGTGTGGAGGTTGCGTTGATTGACACCAATGATTCGCGCCCCCACGTCCAGGGACCGCTGGGCTTCGTCGTGGTCGTGGACTTCCACGATGGCGTCCAGGCCCGCACCGTGGGCGAGGCCGATGAACTCCGCCAGCTCAACGTCGCTGAGTGCGGCGACGATCAAGAGCACCGCACTCGCTCCGGCTTCCACGGCGTCGAAGACGTCGTTCGCACTCACCGTGAAATCTTTTCGTAGTAGTGGCAGGCTCACGGCCTTCGCGACGGCGGCCAGGTCCTCCAGCGAACCGGCGAAGTGCTCGGCGTCGGTCAACACCGAAATGGCCGTCGCACCCCCTTCGGCGTACTCGCGAGCGATCTGCGTGACGTCGAGTCCTTCGTGGAGCCAACCCTTGCTCGGAGAGCGACGCTTCACTTCGGCAATGACCTTCACGTGTCCACTCCCGGTCCCGGAGAGCGCCGCGAGCATCGACGGCCCGAGCGCGTTGACCCGGCCGACGCGCTCACGCCATTCACGTCCGTCGGCCGCGGCGCGAGAACGATGATGGTGGAGCATCTCGTCGAGGTACGTCGCCATCACAGAATCGTAGTTGTGCCAAGGACGATCTCTCTCACGACTAACTTTGGCGTATGTCACGCCAGCACGCGCGCGTTCTCTGATGTCGGGTTCATTTTCGAACGACGTCTTGAATCCGCTCGTGCGCGGCACCGACCTCGAGCGTGGTCAAGCTCGCGCGGCCCTGGTCGAAGTCCTCGAGGGACGCGTGGAAGGAGTCTTGATCGCGAGCTTCCTGACTGCGTTGACCGCGAAGGGCGAAACGGCCGACGAGATGACCGGCTTCATCGACGCGATGATCGAAGCGGCGTCGACTTTCACGATCGGTCCGGACGTGATCGACATCGTTGGGACCGGGGGTGACCAACTCCACACCGTCAACGTTTCGACCATGGCGGCGTTGACCGTGGCCGGCTGCGGCGTGCCCGTTGCCAAACACGGCAATCGCGCCGCGTCCTCATCCGTGGGCTCCGCCGACCTCTTGGAGGCGCTGGGCGTGCGCCTGGACGCTCCCGAAGAGGTCGTTCGCGCGTGCGTCGCCGGCGCGGGCATTGGCTTCATGTTCGCCCCGACGTTTCATCACGGATTGGGCTATCTGACGCCGATTCGCCGGGCCCTGGGTTTCCGCACGATTTTCAACGTACTGGGACCGTTGGCGAATCCCGCGCTCGTTCGTCGGACGTTGATCGGAGTGGCGCAGGCGCCGCTGCTCGCCGCCATGACGCAGGTGTTGATGGCCCGGGGTATCGATTACGCCATCTTGGTGAGCGGCGACGACGGACTCGACGAACTCTCCCTGGGCGCCTCGTCGACGCTGCACGTCATCTCGGCGCATGGATCAGAGATCCAACGTCTGGACGCCGGAGCAGTGCTCGGTCTGCACCACGAGGTGGGGTCCATTCGAGGGGGCGACACGGCACACAACGTCGAGGTTGCCCGGGGATTCTTGGACGCTCGTCCGGGAGCGGTCTTCGACGTCGTGTGCGCCAATGCGGCGCTGGCCCTCATGGTCGCCGGCCGCGCCACCACGCTCAACGACGGATTCGAAATGGCTTCATCGAGCGTGCGCGAGGGTCACGCCGCGCTCGCGCTCGCCCGACTGGTCGAACTCTCAAACGCCTAGAGCGGGCGCAGTTCCTTCTTGTACCAGTGGGCGTTGGCGACGTAGGATGCCGCGTTCTCCACGATGCCGTCCTCGCCGCTGGCGTCTAGTTTGATGACCGCCGGCACCCCTACCGCCAGGGCGTTCGCCGGCACGTCCATTCGGTTCCGTACGACCGCTCCGGCGCCCACCGTGGCACCACTACGCACGATCGCCTGATGCAAGACGATGGAGCCGCTCCCCACTAAAGCCCGGTCCTCGATGACGCAGCCTTCGAGGTGGGCGAGGTGGCCCACCACGCAGTCGTCGCCAATCACCGTCGGGTAGTCGACCACGGCGTGGATGATCGCGCCGTCTTGAATGGAAGTGCGCTCGCCCACGATGATCGTGCCGTAGTCGCCGCGCAGCACGGCGCTCGGCCAGACCGAAGAGTCCGCGCCAATGCGCACGTCACCGATGACCACGGCGTCGGGATGGATGAAGGCGTCGGGATGGATCGACGGGGTCCGATTTCCGAGGGCGTAGAGGGGCATGGGTTCTCCTAGTGGCTCAGCCAAGAAATTAACTGATAGATCCGCCAGATGACGTAGATGATGGTCACCACGATGAAAAACCGCCAACGCCACGGAATTGGTTCGCGGACCGGCACTTCGACGCTTTCCCCGCAGATCTCGCACGTATCGCCCTCGACCGGGCGATCACACTGCTCGCACCACCTGGTCATTAGTCGACCCGAACGCGCACTCGCAGCGGCTGCGATCCGAGGGAGAACCGCTCCCGCAGGGAACGTTCGACGTAGCGCAAGTACGTCTGGGGTAAGCGCCCAGCGATGAACAGTGTGAAGGTCGGCGGCTCGGTCGCCCCTTGGACGGCGTAGCGTATCTTGCCGGTCGGCGCCGGCTGCTTGATCTGGAGATCGCGAATGGCGCGATTCAGAGCCCCGGTCGGTACGCGCTTTTGATAGTCGGCCGCCGCGATCGCCAACGCCGGAAGGATGCGATGGACCCCCTTGCCCGAGGTGGCCGTCGTCTTCATCACCGGTGCGTCACCGAGGAACGCCAGCTTCTCGCCGACCGTCGCGAGCACTGACGCTCGATCGTCCGCGGCGACGAGTTCCCATTTGTTGAGCACGACCAGTGACGGACAGCCGGCAGCGGAGATCCGTTCGGCCAGGCGTTGATCCTGTCCGGTGGCGCCCACCGTGGCGTCGATCACCAGAATGGCGATGTCGGAGCGATCGAGGGCGTCCAGACTCCGCAGCACCGCGTAGGTTTCGAGGCCGGCCTCGGTCTTGGCGCGCCGGCGCATGCCCGCGGTGTCGATGAATCGAATCAGTCCGACGTCGGTCGACACCAGCGTGTCAATCGCGTCGCGCGTCGTGCCCGGCAAGTCGTGCACCACCGAGCGTTCCTCGCCGATGAGTTGATTGAACAAGGTGGACTTGCCGACGTTTGGTCGACCGACGATCGCCACGCGAAGCGCGCCGTCGTCGTCGGCCTCGGCGATCTCGTCGACGATTCGGTTCTCTTCGAGTCGCGCCACGATGACATCGAGCAGGTCTCCCGTTCCTCGCCCGTGCTGCGCGCTCACGGTATGCGGGTCGCCCGCGCCAAGACTGAGGAACTCCCAACTGCTGGCTTCGTGCTGGGCGTCGTCGACCTTGTTGACGACCAGCAGCACCGGGCGGCCACTGCGCAGCGCCCAACGCGCGGCGTGCGTGTCCTCGTCGACCAATCCGGTCGTGACGTCCACGACCAATAAGACCAAGTCCGCGGTGGCCAGGGCCGCCTCAGCCTGCTCGGAGACCTTGGCTTCGAGCGTGTCGCCGGCTTCGAGCCATCCGCCGGTGTCGACGACCTCGAAGTTGAGACCGCCCCACTCGACCTCGACGGCTTTGCGGTCGCGCGTCACGCCCCGGTGCTCTTCCACGACGGTAACCCGCTTGCCGGCCAGGCGATTGACGAGGGAGCTCTTGCCGACGTTCGGTCGGCCGACGATCACGACCTGTGGTTTCACGCGCGCACCGGTCTCAATCGAACCGACGTCAACGTCGATCGGAGGTCTTGGCCGGTGGTGGACACGATGGTGACCGAACGACCGAGATCGTCGAGGTCGAGTCCGTCGAGGAATCGTCCTTCGGAGAGACAGACGTCCGGTATCAGAACCACGGTCTCGGGTGCGACGTTCGCCAGCGCGTCGATCAGGTCTTGTCCCGTGAGCAGACCGGCGACCTTGATGTTGCCGCCGAAGAATCGATTCTCCACCGCCAGTATTCTCACGTCGGAGAAGCCCTGCGCGTCGAACATCTGGCGAAGGATCGGTGCGGCGTACTCACCGGTCACCACCAGCACGTCGTCACCTTCACGCACTTCACCCTCTCCCCCTCGCGGGGCACGGTACCCGAGGGCCGGTGCGCCGTCGACCGACTGAAAGAATCCGGTGCCCAGCTTGTCCATGGGTGTCTCATCGACGAAACTCTGGACGAACGCGGCGACCAGTCCTATGCCGTTCTCGGCCTGGTCCAGGCTCTCGAAGGTCGCGGCCGACGGCGGTGTTCGCCCGGCGACGAGATAGAACTCGTCGCTCGCGAACACGCTGACGCGTCCCAGGATCTCGAGCGTGAGCCTTTGGAATCGTTCGGCGAGAGCGACGACGTCGCGCGCTTCGGTGTCGGTGTGGGGACGCATCGTGGCTTCGTCGGAGAAGGCACTCACACCAACCGGCACGAGCGCGACCGAGGCCAACTCCGGGTAGAGCGAGATGACGTCGTGCAGGGTCCGCTCCAGGTGCGCAGCGTCGTTCACCCCGGGGCAGACGACGACCTGAGCGTGCACTTCGACGCCGGCGCGCAGCAGTTCCTTCAACCAGCGAAGGCTGGTGGCTCCCCGGGGGTTGCGTAACATCTCGGCTCGCAGCTCGGGGTCGGTGCTGTGAATCGACACGTAGAGCGGCGAGAGACCCTCGTCGATCACGCGTTCGAAGTCGAACTCGGTGAAACGGGTCAACGTCGTGTAGTTGCCGTACAGGAACGAGAGGCGAAAGTCGTCGTCCTTCACGTAGAGCGAGCGACGCATGCCCTTGGGGAGTTGGTAGATGAAGCAAAACGAACAGTGATTGTCGCAGGTGCGGATGCGGTCAAAGACCGCCGAGTCGATGCTGAGCCCTAAGGGCTGGCCCTCGGACTTGACGATCGTGACCTTGCGCGCCAGGTCTTCACCTTCGCGGCGAATGACGAGCGTGACCGTCTCTCCGTCAATGAGTTGCTGGTACTCGATGATGTCGCTGGGCTCTCGACCGTTCACGCTCACGAGTTCGTCGCCGACGGCCAGATCGACGCCCGAGGCCGGTGAATCCATGGAAATTGAGGAGATTCGGGCGCCCGACACTCGTCCAGCCTACGAGGAATTGCACTTTTCGATTACTAGGCTGGATTTCGTGAACGTGGACAAGGTGGTGCTCGCGGCGCCCCGGGGATTCTGTGCCGGAGTGGAAAAAGCCATCAAGGCGCTCGATTGGATGACGCGCGTCTTCGCTCCGCCGGTCTTTTGCTATCACGAGATCGTCCACAACCAGTTCGTCGTGGACTACTTCAAGTCCTTGGGCGTCGTGTTCATCGACGACGTCACCACGGTGCCACCCGGAGCGCCGGTCATGTTGAGTGCCCACGGCTCGCCCCCGGAAGTGATCGAGGCGGCGCGTCAGTCCGGCGGCACGGTCATCGACGCCGTGTGTCCGCTGGTCACCAAGGTCCATCACGAACTAAAGGTCCGCGCGCGAAAGGGCTATACCGTGCTCTACGTCGGTCATCAGGGCCACGAAGAAGCCGTGGGGACGATGGCCGTCGCTCCCGAGTCGGTCCATTTGATTGAGTCGACCGACGACATCGACGCCTTGGGCTCCATGGCCGGTCCGTTCGCCTTGCTCAGCCAGACCACGCTCAGCCTCGATGAGTGGCAGGACCTTCGCGAGTACGCCGAGGAGAAGTTCCCGGAGATCTGGATGCCCAACCGTAGTGATCTCTGTTTCGCGACCACCAACCGTCAGGCCGCGCTTCGCACTATCGCGGCCGAGGCCGACGCCGTAGTGGTGATCGGTTCGGCGAATTCGTCGAACACCGTGGCGCTCACCAAGGTCGCCGAAGCGGTGGGCTGCGCACGGGTACTTCGGGTCAACGGAGCCTTCGAGTTGCCCGACGATCTTCACGGCACCGTGGCGGTCACCGCTGGCGCCTCGGCTCCGGAGTCGCTGGTCAACGAGGTACTCGACGCTCTAAATCCGGCCCACGGCGTGACGGTCACGTCGGTGACCGTCGAAGACGAGTACTTCCCACCGCCGCCCGAACTGCGCGAGATGCTCAAGTCCCTGTCAGCCCTGTTGGACCTCACGCTCCAGACGCCCGCGACCTCGAGTTTCGACAGCGAAGCCGATCGCCGCTTCACCGCGGCCGAAGTGCTCTCCGCGGCGAGTCGTTAGAGCCGGGGCGCCCAGCGCACGCAGATTAGTATCTATCAGTGAGTTTTTTCTCGCGCCACGGTCGTCGCGCTATCGGGGTTAACGACCGAGGTGCGTTTGACGGTCGTTTCGAGCCGGCACTAATGCGCGCACTCGCCGAAGCAGCACTGGGTAAGGAGAACGATGGTCAACGATGATCTAGAGCAACGCCGCTCGACGCGTCTCCGCGCCTACGCCATCTCCCAGGCCCTGGCCCGGTTGGAGACCGAACGGCCGGGCTTCAGTCCCGAGGCCATCGTGGCCGCCATCTGCGCCTATGAAGAAGAGGGCAACATCGCCCACGTCCTGGAGAAGATGCCCGCGAGCGTCAACGGCGAGCCCTACACGACGCTGGTGGTGGTCGACGGCGGGGACGACCGAACGGCCGAGATCGCCCGATCCTTTCCGGGGGTGGTCGTCATCGAGTTTCCGGTCAACCTGGGCCACGGCGTGGCCCTGCAGGTCGCCTATCGCTACTGCGTGAACCACGACGTGAAGTACGTCGTCACGCTCGACGCCGACGGCCAGAACGACCCTTCCGAGATCCCCCAAATCCTGGTTCCCCTGCTGGCCGACACCTCGGACTTCGTCCTCGGCAGTCGGGTACTGGGCGTCGACAAGACCACCGACAAGATTCGCAAACTCGGCGTTCGATTCTTCTCGTTCATCATGAACCGGATGACCGGATCGCACATCACCGATACCTCGACCGGGTACCGGGCGCTGCGGGTGACGATGCTGGCCGACGTGGTCGATCGCCTACGGCAACAGCAGTACCAGACCTCGGAGTTGCTCATCACCTGTTTGAAGCGCGGCTGGCGCGTCAGCGAAGTGCCGACCCAGTGGTACCCGCGAGTCTCGGGCGAGACGAAAAAGGGCTCGACGTGGACCTACGGGTTTCGTTACGCCCGCGTGGTCTTCGGCACTTGGTGGCGCGAGCGCTAACTCGGCGTGGCGTCGGTCTCCGTCTTGGGTACCGGGAAACTCTTTCGATTGGCGTCGTCGAAAACCCGCGGCGGCGTCTTCACCTTCGCCTTCTTCGGCTTTTTGGCTTCTCTTCCTTGCGGATTCTTCATGGTCGAATCCTAGGTCGCGCCGATTGCGACGTGTCGCGCGCAGCGACCATCGATCTCGAAGGTCCCGGCGAGCGTCAGTCTCCCAGGCTCTCGAGGTACACCTTCTCCAACGCCACCCGCAACTCTTCGCTCTTGGCCGTGAGCGCCCGGCGAGAGGCCCGACCTTCGGACGACGGTGGATCGATCGGCGCCCCGACCACGATGGTGATCTTGACGGGTCGAGCCAGTTTGGCCCCCTTGGGCATCGCCCGGTCACTCCCGCCGATCCCGACCGGTACGACCGGGGCGCCGGTGCGCGCGGCCAAGAACATGGCGCCATCGTGCAGCGGCGCCACCGTCGGTCCCTCTTTACGGGTCCCTTCCGGGAAGAGCACCAGCGCGTGACCCTGTCGCAGGACCGCTTCGGAGTACGCCATCGATTCGCGGTCCGCCGTGCCGCGGCGAATCGGAAAGGCGCCGAGGTGGGTGATCAATGGTCCGAGCAGCGGCACGCGAAAGAGCGAGTCCTTGGCCATGAAGAACGCCTTGCGTTTCGAAATGAAGAGCGTCAGCGCGAAGTCCACGTTGGAGCGGTGAATCGGTGCGATGAGGACCGGTCCCTCGAGCGGGATGTTCTCAGCGCCGATCACCGTCGGTCGAAAGAGGAGCCTCGAGAGTCCCGAGACCAGCGCGGCGCACACCCGATAGGTGAGCGTGCGCCGTTCGCTCAGTTCGAGAGGTTGTGCTTCAGCCATTGAAGTATCTCCTGGGCGACGTCGTCGACGTCTCGACCCGTCGTGTCTAGCACGAGGGCGTCGTGGGCTTGGCGCAGCGGCGAGGCGATCCGGGTGGAGTCGGCTTCGTCGCGGCGAGCGACGGAGTCCTCGCTCTCGTCGCCTCGACGTCGTGCCCGTTCTTCGAGCGACGCGGTCAGAAAGATCTTCGCCGAGGCGTGGGGAAAGACCACCGTCGTGATGTCGCGTCCCTCCACCACCGTGCCGAGCGGTTGGGCGGTGGCCCACTCGCGCTGTCGCGCGACCATCGACGAGCGCACCTCGGGATTGGCCGCGACCACGGACACGGCGACGTTGATCTCCTCGGTGCGAATCTCGTCTTCGACGTCGCGTCCGTTGACCGTGACGCGCGGCAACGTGGTCAGCGTCACTTCCTCGGCTAACGCCGCGACCGCCGCCGCGTCGTGGACGTCGATACCTCGGCCCAGGGCCTCGCTCGTGACGGCGCGATACATCGCGCCGGTGTCGAGGAAGGACCATCCGAGTAGCGCGGCCACCGCGCGCGCCACGGTGGACTTGCCCGAGCCGGCCGGTCCGTCGATGGCGATGACCAGGTCGCTCACGCCAGTCGCTCCAGGTCGTCGAAGAAGCGGGGATAGCTCGACGCGACGGTGTCGGCCGTACCGATTGAACAGCCCGCGCCCGCGCAGCCGGCGACCGCACTCGCCATTACCATGCGATGATCCAACCTCGCGTCCAGTTCGAAGGTCGAGAACCGCGAGGCGCTCCCCAGACCCTCCACGAACAGGTCGTCCCCTTCGGACCACGCGCGACAGCCCAGCTTGGTCGCCAAGGTCAACGAGCCCTCGAATCGATCGGACTCCTTGACTCGCAGTTCACCGACGTCGCGAAAACTACTGACGCCCTCGGCCGCGGCGGCCGCGACGACCAACACGGGCACTTCGTCGACCGACGGGATCTCTTGCGCGTGCACCTCGGTGGCGCTCAAGGCAGAACTGCGCACCGTGAGCGACGTCATCGTGTCAGTGCTCCGTAACGTCAAGGTGGCCCCCATCCGTTGGAGGACGGCGAGATAGCCGACACGCTCGCGCGCGTTGTCGATGTCGAGCACTTCGATGTCGGCGTCGGGGTGAATACAGCCCAACACCGCGAAGAACGCGGCCTGCGAGGGATCGCCCGGCACCAGCCAATTGCGTGCGAGCGGACGCCCGGGTTGGATCGTGACGCGTCGTCCCGCGTCATCTTCGATACTCGCCACCGAGACGCCGGCGCGGGTGAGCATCTCTTCGGTCGTGGGCCGGGTTCGCACGTGCTCGACGACGGTCGTGGGTGAGGAGGCGCCGAGGCCGGCGAAGAGAATGGCCGACTTGACCTGCGCGCTGGCCATCGGCACGTCGTAGTCGATGCCGCGAAGCGAATCGGTGCCGACGATGCGCAGCGGCGCGCAGATCCGCACCCCCTGACCGGCGAAACGTGAACCCATAAGCGACAACGGTTCGGCCACGCGGTCCATCGGACGCTGGGACAACGACGCGTCGCCAATCAGCTGATGCTCGCCGGGCACTGCGCTGACGACGCCCGCGAGCAGACGCATCGTGGTGCCGGAGTTTCCACAATCGAGGGCCGCGTGACTGGCGTGCAGTCCGTCGGCGGGACCGACGATTGTGACGACGTCGTCGCGGTCGTTGCGTATCGCCCCGAGCTGTTCCATGATCTGACTCGTCGCCGCCACGTCTCTACCGAGCGACAGACCGCGAATGGTGCTCACGCCGTCGGCCAGAGCGCTCACCATCAAGGCGCGGTGCGAGGTGCTCTTGTCGCCGGGGACTCGAACTTCGCCGCGCAGCGACTCGAAGTGTTCCACCGTGGCGTTCACTGCTCGTGCGCCACTTGGAAGCCCAGCGCGGAGAGCGCGTCGCGAAACTTCTGGGACTGCTGGGCGTCGACCGCGAGCAACAGCGTGCCACCCGTGCCCTCGATGCCGTGCGCGATCTCGATGTCGTAGATATTGACGGCCAGGTCCGACGCCGATCTCGTGACGCGCGCCAGCACCCCCGGTTCGTCACTCACCTTGACCCGCAGATACGACAGGTCCTCGGCACTCAGCGCCCGACCGGGCAACTGCCGTCGAGCGCTCGCGGCGCTGAGCAGGCTCTCCAGGATGACGTCGCGCCCGTCATCGAGCAGCGCCTCACGAAGCGTCTTGAGTCGTCCTTCGAGATGCTCGAGGCTCTGGACCACGGCGTCGCGGTTCTCGAACAAGATGTCGGGCCAGATTGCCGGATCGCCGGCCGCAATCCTCGTCATGTCTCGAAAACCTCCCGCGGCCAGTTGCAACAACACGGCGTCCTGCTCCGCGACCTGGCTGGCCTCGTTCATCAAGGATCCGGCCAGCAGGTGTGGTACGTGGCTGGCGATGGCGACCAAACGGTCGTGGTCGTCGGCGCTCACGGCCACGACGTTCGCGCCGATCTCGCGCAGTACGCCGTGGAGGGTGCTGTAGGTAGTGGGCGACGTTCGATCGGTCGGGGTGAGCACCCAGGTCGATCCTTGAAAGAGCTCGGCGCGAGCGCCCGAGAGTCCTCGCAACTCCGATCCGGCCATGGGGTGCCCGCCGAGGAACCGCGGGTCGGCGACTTGGGTGACGATCGATCCCTTCACCCCGGCGACGTCGGTGACGATCACGTCGGCGCGTGACAGTTGCGCCAATGTTTCGTTCGCCAGACGCGCGACGACGCCGGCCGGAGTGGCGACGACCACCAGGTCGACCTCGGGCGAGAGTTCGGTGCCGGTGACGACCGCGCCCTCGATCGCCGAATCCATGATCGCCGGGTCGCGATCACTTCCGGTCACGGTCCAACCGTGGTCGTTCAGGGCGAGAGCAATTGACGCGCCGATCAGTCCCAGACCGATGACGTGCGCGTGGCGACTATTCGGGGAGGTCATCACGCAGGCCCTGGGCGTTTCGAAGGTACACGTGTCGAAGTTCGCTGCGGGGCCTGGTCGTGTAGACGTGGATCAGAATCCGGATGCACATCGGCATCGAGCCGGGCACGTCGATTTCACTGGCGCAGAGCAACGGAATGTCGCCGAACCCGATGCCCCGCGCCACGGTGGCCGGAAAGGTCGACGTCAGGTCGCGCGTGGTGGTGAAGATCACGCTGACCACGTCGTCGTGGGCCAACTCATTGCGATCCATCAACGCGCGCAAGAGCTCCTGCGTGGCGTCCTCGATCGACGCGGGCGAGTCCACGTCACAGGTGGTGGCGCCGCGAAGGCCCCGAATCTGCGCCGATCTCATGTAGGCATCGTAGAGGCGATGGCGTCACTCATCCCCACGACCTCCATCAGACGACGCACTTCGGCCAACGACAGTTGTCGCGACGCCCCGGGCGATAGCGTGGCGTCTTGAATCGGACCGATGCGCGTGCGCACCAGACGAGTCACGTCGTGACCGACCGCGGCGCACATCCGCCGGACCTGACGGTTACGCCCTTCGTGAATGACAATGCGCAATAGTCCTTCACTGACGCGGCTGACTTGGGCCGGACTGGTCAATCCGTCGTCCAACTCCACGCCTTCGCGCAGACGCCGAATCGCGGCCGGCGACGGGTCACCTTCGACCCGCGCCAGGTACTCCTTGGGTATACCCGAACTCGGATGGGTGAGGAGATGAGCGAGCCGGCCGTCGTTGGTGAGGATCAACAGTCCTTCCGTATTCATATCGAGGCGACCGACCGGGAAGATGCGCACGGGGCTCTCCACCAACTCGAGGACGGTGGTGCGACCTTGAGGGTCCGACGCGGTCGTCACGACGCCGTCGGGTTTGTTCAACAAGAAGTAGACGGTGTTCTGGGCGGTGGGCGCCAACGAACCGTCGACGCAGATCACTTGGACGTCGGGGTCGACCCGATTGCCGAGTTCGGCCACGCGACCATCGATCGTCACGCGACCCTCACTGATGAGGATCTCGCACGCCCGGCGAGACCCGAAACCCGCGCGCGCGAGGGTCTTTTGGAGACGCTCGCCCTCGTCCAACTACGAGACCTCGGAACTTTCGTCGACGTCCAGGGCCATCTCATCGACCATTCGGTTCGCCGTCTCGATCGGGGGCATGAACTCTTCGATGGGCGGCAGGTCACCCAGCGAAGCCAGTCCCATGCGATCGAGGAAGAGCTCGGTCGTACCGTACAGGATGGGCTGGCCCGGTCCCCCGGCGCGTCCCACCTCCTCGATGTACTGGCGTTGTTCCAAGAGACGCGACACGCCGTCGACATTCACGCCGCGAAGGGCCGTGATCTGTGCGCGCGAAATCGGCTGTCGATAGGCGATAATGGCGAGCGTTTCCAACGCCGCCGAACTCAGGCGGTGCGAGACGTCACGACTGGCGAACTTGGCGACCCACGACGCCACGTCGGGCGAGGACTGCATGACCCATCCGCTCGCCAACTCGGCGAACTGAAAACCACGGCGTTCCTCGAGGAATTCCCCCCGCAGGCGTCGAAGCGTCGTGGTGACCTCTTCGGCGTCGGTTTCCACGACGTCGGCCAACTCTTCGGCCGATATCGGCTCGAGGGCGACGGTCAGCATCGCTTCGAGCTTCTGTTCGAGCGAGAGCTCATCCCTCATAGACGTCCACCCTTCCGAGGTCGAGGTCGGCTCCCTCGTCAATCCACGCAATCCGCACGTCGCCGAAGGTCGACCCCTGGCCGAGTTCGACCAAACCGAGTTTGCACAGTTCGAGCAGAGCCAAGAAATGAACGATTATCTCGATGCGACTGCCGAGCGATTCGGTGAGGGAGCGAAAGGACATCGCTCCCATGGACGGAAGGCGCTGCGAGAGCGACACGACGGTCTCGGCCACCGAGACCGCGTCGACGGTGACGTGATTGAGACGGATGACCGGCACCGGCTTCTCCTCGATGCCTCGCAAGTACGACTCGGCGAGTTGCGCGGTGCTCACCCCGGCCAACAGGTCCGGCGGCGTGACGACGAAACCGTCGTCGATGCCCCGCAGGCGCGGGTAGGCCCTCGCGGCGCGCTCCAGGAGTGACACGAACGCGTCGGACAGCGAGGCGTAAGTACGGAGTTCCAAGAGCCGCGCCAGTAGAACGTCGCGCTCCTCCCAACCCACGAACTCTTCGTCGGGCTCGGTGTCGTCACGGCCGGGCAACAAGGTGCGACTCTTGATCTCGAGCAGGATTGAAGTGATGAGCAAGAACTCGGAAAGGTCTGCGACCTCGATGGTGACCGCTTCATCGCGCAATACGGCGACGAAGGCGTCGACGATCGGACCGAGCGGCACGTCGAGTACGTCGACGTCGTGACTGGATATCAGTTGGAGGAGCAACTCTACCGGGCCGCTGAAGGACGGCGTCGTCACGACGAAGGTCACCCCCGAACTCTACTTCGTGGAAGTGCGTTGGCTTCACGTAGAATTGTTCGATGAGAGTTCTGTCGGGCATGCAGCCGTCGGGCACGTTGCACATTGGCAACTACCTGGGGGCGCTCAAACAGTGGGTGGAGGCCCAGAGCGTCGACGCGTTCTACTGCGTCGTCGACCTCCACGCGCTGACCCTCGAGATCGAACCCGAGACGTTACGAAGCCAATCGTTCGATCTCATCGCGACGTTCCTGGCCGCCGGACTGGACCCCGACGTCTGCACGATTTTCCTCCAGAGCGAAGTGCCGTACCACGCGCAGATGAATTGGCTCCTCGAGTGCGTCGCCACGTACGGCGAGCTCAGTCGCATGACCCAGTTCAAGGAGAAGTCCTCTCGCAAGACGGGATATCGCGTCGGACTGCTAACGTACCCGGTCCTGATGGCCGGGGATATCTTGCTCTACGAAACGACCGAAGTCCCGGTCGGCGACGACCAGCGCCAACACCTCGAACTGACGCGCGTGCTCGCCGAGCGCTTCAACAACCGCTACGGTCCCACCTTCGTCGTTCCCGTGGGCGTCCAACCCAAGGTCGCCGCGCGCGTCATGGACCTCCAAGAGCCGACCCGCAAGATGTCCAAGTCGCTGTCCAGTCCCCTCGGTTCGATCTACGTCACGGACTCGCCCGGCGCGATCGACAAGAAGATCAAGAAGGCCGTCACCGACACCGACAACGAAGTGCGCTACGACTGGGAGCACAAGCCGGGCATCTCGAATCTGCTCGACATCTACTCCAGCTTCAGCAACGAAGCGCCGCAGGTGGTCGCCGAGCGCTACACGCGCTACGGCGATTTGAAGGGTGACCTCGCCGCCTTGGTCATCGAGTCGCTCGCGCCGCTGCGAGAGCGACACCACGACTTGATGGCCGATCCCGTCGAGTTGCGAGCGGTGGTCACGAACGGCGCCGTGAAGGCGAGCGAGGTGGCCGGTGCGGTCTACCGGCGCGCGGCCCACGCCGTCGGCCTCATTTGATAAGGCCGATCCACCAGTTCTCCAAATCACCCAACGCGTTCGATCCGAAGTGGAAGACGTACTCACTGAGGATCACGAAGAGCAGCACGAGGGGCAGGGCGCGCGCCCTCCAGTGGTAGTACGCGCCGAGGTGCTTGCTCGGCACGAATCGTTCGATCACGGCCGATCCGTCGAGCGGAGGAATCGGCAGCAAGTTGAAAGCCGCGAGCAGCAAGTTCGCGATGCCCAACGCGAGTCCGGCGTTGAAGAGCGCCGAGTTGTGAATCAAGACGGTGCCGGAGCGGTTGACGACCGCGAGGTCGCACACAAACAGCCCGATCGCCGAGAGAACAATATTGACCACGGGACCCGCGAGCGACACGTAGAGCGACTGCTGGCGCGGCTTGCGAAGTCGAGAGACGTTCACCGGCACCGGGCGCGCGTAGCCGAAGGGCGGGAAATGAAAAGCGATCAGTAGCGCCGGCAAGAGGATCGTGCCGAAAGGGTCAATGTGTCGCATGGGATTGAGCGAGAGTCGTTTCGCGTCCTTGGCCGTGGGATCACCGAAGAAGTTGGCCACCCAACCGTGGCTGACCTCGTGCAGGATGACCGACGGAAGCAGCGCTATATAGAGGTAGTACGTGTGGAACATTGCGTCTTTCGGATTAGTCGTGCGCCCGAGGGTGCGCGTTGTGGTATTCGCGTTTCAGCGACGTTACCGCCACCGCCGTGTATATCTGCGTCGTGGAGATCGACACGTGCCCGAGCAGCTCTTGCACAACACGAATGTCGGCGCCGTGGGCCAACATGTGGGTGGCGCAACTGTGGCGGAACACGTGAGCGCTGATGCGCGAACGCTCGATGCCGACCGGGAGCGCGCGCTTGTCGATGATGAGATCCACGCCCTGTCGGCTGAGCGCGCCGCCACGAGCGTTCAGGAAAAGGCGCGAGCCCTTTCGAGCGTCGGGGAAGGAGCCGCGCCCTCGCGCCCCGAGATAATCGCGCAAGGTCGACGTCAACGTGGCACCCATGGGGACGAGACGCTGTTTGGAACCTTTGCCGGTGACGAGGATCAGCCCTTCGTCGAAGTCCAGATCCCCCAGGCCGATGCCGACCACTTCGGACACCCGGGCGCCGGTGCCGTAGAGGAGTTCGAGCAACGCCCGGTCGCGCAGGTCAATCGGCGTGACGCCGGGTATGGAATCGAGTAGCGCCGCCACCTCGTCTTCGCCCAGCGGCTTGGGCAGTGAGCGCCCCCTTCGGCCGCCGCGCAGACGCACGCTGGGATCACTGGTCAGGTGTCCCTCGACGACCAGGTACGCGAACCACCCGCGAATCGAGGCGACGGCTCGCGCGATGGACGTTTCGGCCCGCTTCGCCCGGCGAAGCTGATTGCAGTAGCCCTCCAGATCCTCTTCGCGCAGCGTGTCGAGCTCGAGCTCCGAACCCTGCATCCACTTCAACAGTCTCGACAGGTCTCGTCGATAGGCCACGGTCGTGGCCCGACTTCGACCCTTCTCAATGGTCAGCCACTGCAGGTACTCCGTGAGATATCGATCAGACGTCGTCAAAGAAACTTCCGTAGACCCGTCCGAGGGCGACGACGGTGGTGTTGTCGATCGCGGGCTCACGACGAAGAGTCTCTCGCAACTCCTCGCGCGAAAACCATCGCACCCGGGATCCGGCCTCCTCGGGTCCGGCCGGTTGGCGCGACGTCATGGTGATTCCCCGCGCTTCGAAAATCGTCATCAGTTGGTTGGACCAACCGGGCGAGGTCATGAAGCGACCCAACAGCGTCCACTGCGTCGCTTCAGCGCCCAGTTCTTCGCCGAGTTCTCGCTGCGCGGTGCGCAATTCGTCTTCGCCGGGCACGTCCAACGTCCCCGCCGGCACCTCCCAACAGAGTCGATCGAAGGGAGTTCGGTATTGGCGAATCATGCCGATCTCCTCACGCTCGTTGATTGCGAGGATCGCGACGGCCCCGAGATGCGTGACCACGTCTCGTTCGAAGGTGGCGTCGTCGTGGGCGACCGTTCTTTGTTCCACTCCGAAGACGCGCGACTGCAAGAGTTTCTTCGTTCCCACGATCCGGAACGACTCGCTCACAACGTGGCGTCGACCGATTCCGGATCAATGATGTGCGGCTCTCGTCCTTCGGCGCGCGCGGCGGCCGCCTTGACGAGACCCAAGAAGAGCGGGTGCGGACGATCGGGACGCGACTTGAACTCCGGGTGCGCCTGGGTCCCGACGTAGAACGAATGATCGGCGATCTCGGTGAACTCCACCAGTCGACCATCGGGAGAGGTGCCGGAACAGCGCATGCCGGCCGCTTCGAACTGTGCGCGATAGCGCGAATTGAACTCGTAGCGGTGGCGGTGGCGTTCGGAGACGACGGTCGTGCCGTAGAGTTCGGCGACGACCGAACCCTCGTCGAGCATCGCCGGACAGGCCCCCAGGCGCATCGTGCCGCCCAGGTCGGTCACGTCCATCTGCTCAGCCATCAGCGCGATCACCGGCGCCGACGTACTGATCGAGATCTCGGTCGAATGGGCGTCACTGAGGCCGAGGCAGTGTCGCGCGAATTCGACCACCATGACCTGCATCCCGAGGCACAGACCGAGATAGGGAATGTCGTGCTCGCGCGCGATGCGCGCGGCGGCAATCATGCCCTCCACGCCGCGTTCGCCGAAGCCGCCCGGCACGACGATGCCGTCGAGTTGGCGGATTCGTTCGGAATCGATCTCGGTCGGTACGCGTTCGGCCTCGAGCCACTCGATGGTGGTCTTCGCACCCACGGCAAATCCGGCGTGACGAATCGACTCGCCCACCGAGAGATAGGCGTCGGGCATCGTCACGTACTTGCCGATCACGCCGATCCGAAGGGTCTTGGTGGTGCTGTGCACCCGACGCACGACCTCGCGCCACGCGCGGAGGTCGATCGGATTGGCGTCGAGGTCGATCCCCAAGGTGTTACACACCATCGTGTCCAGGCCCTCGTCGTGCATGGTGATGGGGATGTCGTAGATGCTGGGCGCGTCCACCGCCGATATCACGGCCTGCATCGGCACGTCACAGAGCAGCGAGATCTTGCGCTTCAGGCCATCGTTCAGTGGCTGGTCGCTACGACAGACAATCACGTCGGGCTGGATTCCGCGCGAACGCAGTTCGGTGACCGAGTGCTGGGTCGGCTTGGTCTTCTGCTCGCCCGAGGGCGCGAGGTAGGGCACGAGCGTGAGGTGGACGTAACAGACGTTGTCGCGACCAGCGTCGCGGCGGAACTGCCGAATCGATTCAATGAAGGGCACGATCTCGATGTCACCGACGGTGCCGCCGATTTCGACGATGACCACGTCGGCGCCGAGCGTGCCGAGGCGGCGGACGCGCTCTTTGATCTCGTCGGTGATGTGAGGGATGACCTGCACGGTCTTGCCCAGGTAGTCACCGCGTCGTTCCTTGGCAATCACGTTCGAGTAGACCGACCCGGTCGTGGTGTTGGACATCTTGGAGAGTGATTCGTCAATGAATCGTTCGTAGTGTCCGAGGTCCAAGTCGGTTTCACCACCGTCGTCGGTAACGAAGACCTCGCCGTGCTCCCCGGGATTCATCGTGCCGGGGTCGACGTTCAGATACGGATCGAGCTTGCACATGGTGACCTTGAGGCCCCGAGACTTGAGCAAGCGGCCGAGCGAGGAGGCGGTGAGACCCTTGCCAAGAGAACTCGACACTCCACCAGTTACAAAGACGAATTTGGTCATTCGTCAACCGCCGCTTCCACGGAACACCAGCATAGCGAAGCCCTGTGACTTTACAGAACTATTAACACGATGTTTCGAGCATTTGCTGGGCCAGCGCCCTCGATTCGTCGGTGATCTCATTACCGACGAGCATTCGCGCTATCTCGTCCACTCGCTCGTCACCGCTGAGGGTTCGAACCGACGTGAAGACCTCATCACTCTCGAAGCGCTTCTCGATGACGAAGTGATGATCGGCTTTCGCCGCGACCGTCGCCAGGTGCGTCACGGCGAGGACCTGTTGGTGCTGCCCGAGCTCGCGCAGGCACTCGCCGATCTGTTGGGCCACTTGACCGCCGACGCCGGCGTCGACTTCGTCAAAGACCGCGACGACGTCCTCGTGGGCCGACTCGAGCGAGAGCGCCAAGAGCACCCGACTCAACTCTCCCCCGCTGGCGAGCGCCTGCAGGGGTCCCTCGGGTTGTCCCGGGTTGGGCGTGAAGAGGATCTGAGCGTCCGAGCCGTCCTCGCCGCCGACCACGAAGCGCAGCTCGGCGTGCGCCAGGGCGACCCGCGGCAGCTGACGGGCGACGGCGCCGCTCAAGGAACTCGCCGCCGCCACTCGCTCGCGCCGCGCCCTTTCGGCCATGGCGGCCACGCGCTCACTGAGCGTGTCAACCTCCGCGTCCAGGGTCAGCGTCCTCGACGACGCCTGTTCCAGAGCCAGGTGTCGAGCCCGTAATTCGTCCAGGGTCGTTAGGGCCACCGCCAGCGAACCGTATTTTCTCACGAGCGCCTGCAACACGGTGGCGCGGTCTTCGAGTTCTTTCAAGGCCGGCGCGTCGAAGGAGTCCGGGTCCGTCAGCGCGGCCAGTTCCCGCACCGCATCGCGCGCTTGTTCGAGCGCCGAGCGCAAACTGTCCCGTGACGGGTCGTAGGCCTCACCAGGCGGCAGATTATTGATCGATCGGGCGAACGTCGCGAGGACGGCAGCGTCGTCGTCGGCGTCGAGCACGTCCAGTGCCTCCGCGAGGGCCACTTGGCCGTCGCGTAACTCGGTCAGTCGCGTCAGCTCCACCAGCGTCTCTTCCAGTTCGTGGGCCGAGCGAATGGTGGCGTCTTCCAGTTCGGCGATCTGAAAGGTGACGAAGTCCAGTTCTCGAGTCCGGGCTTCGGCGTCACCGCCCAGTGACGAACGCTCGCGCTGCGCGTCGTGGAGGGCTCGGCGAGCCCGGGTGAGATCCTCGACCGACACGTCGCCGCGCTCGTCGATAAGCCGCAATACTTCGCCTCGGTGGCGCAGGGTTAACGAATCGTGTTGTCCGTGGATGGCGATCAGTTGATCGGCGAGCGAACGCAGCGCCTCGGCGCTGCTGGACGCGCCGTCGATGGCGCTGCGCAGGCGTCCCGTGGCTCCCGATTCGCGCGTGAGCACGATTTCGCGCTCGCCGCCCAGATTGAACACGGCGGCGGCGCGCATGTCGGGAGCGATCGCGGCGCGCGTCACCGAACCGTCACCCCCCACGCAGAGATCGAGCGCACCCAAGAGCAGGGTCTTGCCGGCCCCCGTTTCACCCGTCAGCACGTTGAAGCCCGGACCGAACTCCAATCGAGCGTCTTGGATCACTCCCAATCCGTGGGCGTACAACTCCAACAGTTGAGATTTAGGCATGTCCCTCTCGAAGGCCCTCGTGGAGCCGCGACGCCAGATCGAAGCTGCGGGTGGCGACCACCCGCACCGGCGTGGGGCTCTTGCGCACTTCGACGTACTGACCGGCCTGCAGCGACCCGATGTCTCGTCCGTCGGCCACGATGATGGCGGGCTTGTCCTCGGCGACCAAACGGATCACTTTGTCGTCGGCGACAACGATGGAGCGGTCGATGGTGAAGTGCGGGGCCACCGGCGTCAATATCATCACCGGCAACGTCGCCTCGACGACCGGTCCCCCGGCCGAGAAGTTGTAGCCGGTGCTGCCCGTCGGCGTAGCGACCATGACGCCGTCGGCCGAGTACGTGAGGTACTCGTCCTCGTCGACGTAGGTTTTCACTCGCACCATGTGTCCGGCGTGCGCCCGCTCCACCACGACCTCGTTGAGCGCGAACTCTTTGATACGGGTGCCCGACACTGAGATCAGCAGCGCCAGTCGTTCCACGATGTCGTCGCCCGAAAGGGCGGACTTCGCGTCGGCCACCACCGCGTTGGACGGGACGTTGAGCAGGAAGCCGAGACGGCCGAGATTGACCGCGAGGACGCGGGCGCCCAGCGCGTGGGCCAGTCGGGCGGACTTGAGAAATGTGCCGTCGCCCCCGAGGCTGACGACGATCGTGGAAGCGTCCACGACGGGCGTGGCGTCGACGTCGAGCAAGTGAAGGCTCGACGTGATGCCGTCGGCCTCGAGTTGACGTCCGGCCTCTTGGGCGAGTTGCACCGCGTCGGTTCGATTACTGAAAGCCGCAAAGAGCAGTTGGGACACCATTCACCTCGTGGCTCAATGGTAGTAACAAAGGTCGCGAGCGCGGCCCAGCGTGCAACGGAAGTGACGAGGCTGCGAGGCTCCGTCGCTCGGTATGCTCATTGCGTAACCCGCGGCGAATTCGCTCGTCGACGCCCAGCCGAAAGAGACGAGGTTCCTCACATGGTGTTAGCGGTGGTGTTGATTGTGTTGGCCATTTTGATCATCGGAGGCGTACTGATACGTCGCAAGTCCCACCAACGGGGGGTCAGTTACGCGCCCGACCTCAGCGCTCCACCGATTCGCTTCTCCAATGCGGGCGCACCCTCCGGTCCGGGCGTCTTGCCGCAGGTGGCGATTCCGACCGAGGAGGTCGCGACCGAGTCGATCGCTCATGACGAATACGCGTCCGACGTCTCGGACGACCTTCTCGATCCCAGCAATCCCCACCACGCCGAGTGGGTCAAAGAGCACCCGGCCATGGGAACCGACGCCGAATGGGTGGCGGAGCATCCGGAGGACACTCCGTCATAACCAACGACGTCTGCCTCGCTCCCAGGTCGTTCGGGACGCGTACGTGGCGCGAAAACCGGGTAATTCGTTCGCTGTGCCATCATTTATGTAATGGGTTGTGCAACTGTCGGTACGGAATCCGGATGAGTGTTGAACTGACGTGACCTCACCGGAGCAGCTTTCCATTTCGTGGCAGAGCCTCCTCGAAGCCCTGCCCGACGGTACGGCGCTGATCGACAGCCACGCCGTCATGCATTACGTGAACGCTGAGCTGGCCACTCTTACCGGCTACACCCACGACGAACTGGTGGGACAGAACGTCCAGATATTGATTCCCCCGCACCTTCGAGCGATGCAGGGCGAAGCGCGACGCCGGTACGCGCGAGACCCGGACTCGCGAATCATCTGGAATGATCGCGACCTGACGGTGCTGCAAAAAGACGGCTCCGAGCGCGCGGTCGACTTCGCCCTCTCGCCGCTCACCCTTGACGGCGTCCGATGGACCGTTGTCTCGATCCGCGACAACAGCGTTCAGCGCGCGGCCGAACAGGCGCGTTTCGAAGCCGAACAGCACTTTCGCCTGGCCTTCGAGGACAACATGGCGCCCATGGTCTTCACCGACCTGGAAGACCGCATCATCTCGGCCAATGACGCCTTTTGCGCGATGATGGGGCGCACCCGCAGTGAACTGATCGGCTTCGACTCCAAGCCCTTCACCTATCCCGACGACGTCGGCATCACCGAAGCGAAGCACGAGAGTTTCTTGAACGACGAGATTCGCCAGGTCCGCTACATCAAGCGCTACCTGCACAAGGACGGGCGAATGATCGTCGTCGAAGTCTCCAAGTCCCCCGCGCGCGACAAGACCGGCAAGACGCTGTACTTCATCATTTCCGAGCGCGACATCACCGAAGAGCGGATGCTCACCGCCCAACTGTCCCATCAGGCCTTGCACGACCCGTTGACCGGCCTCGCGAATCGAGCGCTCCTGGATGACCGACTCGAGCTGGCCCATTCGCGCATCGTGCGTCAGGGCGGACTCGGCGCCTTGCTCTTGCTGGACCTCGATGACTTCAAGGGGGTGAACGACACCTACGGACACCTGGTCGGCGATCAGCTCTTGGCAGCCGTGGCCCGTCGACTCGAAGGGGTCGCGCGAACGGCCGACACCCTGAGTCGCTTCGGGGGCGACGAGTTCCTCTACCTCGCCGAAGGTATCTCCGGGGCGGACGAGGCCGAAATGATCGCCGAGCGGTTTTTGCGCTCCCTCGACGAACCGTTCGTGATCGGCAACTTGAGCCTCGAGCAGCGCGCCAGTCTCGGGGTCGTCGTGTGGGACGCCACCACCGCCGAACTGTTGAACGTCGTTCGCGACGCCGACGTGGCGCTCTACGAAGCGAAGCGCCTCGGCAAGGGACGCCAGTTCGTCTACGTCCCCGGCATGCACCACCAGGTGATCAATCGATTCTCGCTGGTTCAAGAGTTGCGTCAGGCCATCGCGTCCGGAGATTTGGCCATGCACTACCAGCCCATAGTGCGGCTCTCCACGAACGAAGTGGTCGGCTTCGAAGCGCTGATGCGGTGGCACCACGAACAGCGGGGATGGGTACCGCCGGGCGTCTTCATTCCGCTGGCCGAACAGAGCGACCTCATCTTGGAACTCGGTGCCTTCGCCCTGCGCGAATCCATCGCGGCGGCCGGCGAATGGGGCCGGTCCAAGGAGTCGCTCTCCGAGCCCTACGTGACGGTGAACCTCTCCTCGCGCCAGTTCCACGACCCCGGCTTGTTGGCGCTGGTAAAAGAGGAGTTGGACGCTTCGACCTTGCCCGCCGATCGCCTCATCATCGAAATCACCGAGGGTGTGGCCCTCGAGGAGGTGGTCGACACGATGAAAATGATTGAACATCTGACCGACCTGGGTATTGGTGTGGCGCTGGATGACTTCGGTACGGGGTTCTCCTCGCTGTCGAAACTGGCGCAGTTAAACCCGATGATCATCAAGATCGATCAGACTTTTGTGCGGCCGACGGTTAAGAGCATTCACAGCGACAAAGTGCTCGAGACGATCGTGACGCTCGGACACAACCTCGGCATGACGATGCTCGCCGAAGGCATCGAGACCGAGGGTCAACTCGAGCAGCTACGCGGTCTGCACTGTTCGCTCGGTCAGGGATTTCTATTCTCGCCGGCCGTTCCCTTCGCCGAGGCGGCGATGATGGTGGGGACCGCGTTCTAATTCAGATGAAGCGATGCCAATCGTGAATGCCGTCGATTGGCGACCACCGCTGCGCTGTGTCTCCTAGTCGGGCGGGGCCAGCGTTGGACGACTTAGGGGACACGTGAGTTTTCCCGATTCGGTACAGCGCCTCGCTCGACAGCGAGCTCGCGGTACGTGTGAGTGCACCGCAAGTTGGTGCCCGCACTACGGACACTGCCGCCTCCCGGCGAAGGAGTTCCACCACAAGAAGGCGCTCGGTGCCGGTGGTGATGACGAGCTCGCCAATCGCCAATGCCTGTGCACCGCCTGTCACCAACGAGCGCACAACCCGACCGGTCAACTGGGCCGCATCTAGCGCCTCGATCGACGGGTCGGAGCCGCCCTCAGATCCAGACCGACACCACCGACGGGTAATCGATCCGGCCGTCATCGACGAACCACGCCGCGTCCCCGACTCCGTCGTGGAGTCCGCGCCAGTCGGTGAATGCCCGACTGCACTCACCCTTCCAGAACTTCATTTTAGATTTTTTTTTTTTGCTTCGACTTCAAATTCCGTTTCTTCGTCCGGTTCGAGCGGCGCTTCGGCGAAAAGATCGGGGCGCAGCGCCATCGCTTCTTGCAGTTCGAAGAAGTGGCTCAGCCAGTATTCGTCGAACCGGGCGTGCCAGCGCGCCGCGCCTTCCGGCGTGGCGAAGGCGTCACGAACGATCGCTGGCGCCAACAGCGCCACGAAGCCCGGCACTTCGACGGCCAGAAACCGAAGTCGCAGGAAATCCAAGAACGAGATCGTCGGTGGCGGAGCCGTCGTCGGTGCAATACCGGGCAGGGCCCCGCGCACGGCGTCGTCTTTCAGGAACGACGAGGTCAACAGCAGCGCCAACACCTGCTCGTCGGAGTTCTCGGCCATGGTGATGAGGCTTTTACCCACGTTGTCTCGACCGGCACCCGAACCGCCGAAGACCTCTTGCACGATGCCCCCGACCTGGGAAATGAGCCCGAGGAGCAACAGCGCCACCGGCCGGGCACTGGCAATCTCCTTGTCGTCGAGCGAGGCCACCAATTGGATGAACGCGGTGTCCATACTGGCCTGCATCGCTTGCAGAGCGACGTCGCCAGCCCGGCGCGACTCTTCGTCAATGAGCGCGCTGCCCCCAGTTGCTTGGCGATCAAAGAGTCCAGCGTCAACTCGTACGAGCGAGGAGAGGTCGCCGTGCATCAAATCGATAAGCAGGGCCGAAAACTCGGCGTAGAGTTCGGAACCTCGACCAAGGCGTTTGCGCGCCGAGACCATGGCCGGCCCGGCCTTCAAGTGCTGGAAGAAGACCTCGTCGAGGACGTCGCGCTCCCCCGATTCGTCGTTGTTCGCTTCGGCCACCACGCGGAGTTCGCGAAGTTGCTCATCCCAACGAGTGGCCCGCTTCAAAAGGTACGTGCGTATGAGGTCGGGCTCGACGTCGAAACCCTCCCACCAGAGCCGCCACGACAGTTCGTCGAGTTGCTTCGTGCTCGAGCGCAGTTGCGAAATACGGAGCATCCGCTCCGCCGTGCCCGCGGGGTAGCGAGTCAGGGAACTGCGTCCGCCGCTCTGGTCGTGAAACGGCTCACCGATCAATCGGCGACGATGGAGCCGGGCCAATTGGTCTCTCGTGGTCTCGACGCCGGCGAAGCCCAGAAAATCAAGGATGTCTTGGGTCGGTTCCCAAGACCACGGTTCCTCGTTCCAGCTCACCTCTCGACCTTAATTTTGCTGTCGGCGAAAACTGAGGATACCCCCGGCGTGGAATCGTCTCCACGCCATCTCTTCGAAATCGAGAGCGACTAGGTACGAAGTCCTCTCACGATCGAGCGCCGTGCGTCCTCGCCGAGCGAGTACGGCGCGTAGATGCCGAAGCGACTGATGACGTCGTCGAGTCGTTCTCGAACTACCGCGCCCACGTCCGGGGGCGCGGCGACGACACTGAAGGCGTTGAGCACGTCATCGTCGATGAGTTCACCCATCTTCACCCACTCCCCCGACTTCGACAGCGCGTTCAATTCACCCTGAAGCTCTCCCCAGCCGTGTATTTCCAGCACGCCGCGATAGGCCGGCGTCGAACCGTAGAACGCGATCTGGCCCCGGACGCTGCGGATCGCGTCGGTGAGTTCCTCGTCGGTGTCGCCAGTAGCGACCAGTCCCGAGAACGAAATGGGGAAGTCCTTGGCGTCGCGACCGGACTTGGCGAGCCCGCGCTCGAGAGCCGGCAGCGTGACCTCGCGGATGTAGCGCTCGGTCGAAAAAGGGTGCACCAAGAGACCGTCGGCGACTTCGCCCGCCACTTCGGTCATCAGTTCACCGACCGCGGCGAGATAGACCTTGGGCGCCCCGTAGGGGTTCGGGCCGGGGTTGAAGAACGGCGACATCAACGTGAGGCGGTAGAACTCGCCTCGAAAGTTGAGTGCTGCGCCCTCATTCCAACACGCCCAGATGGCCCGCAAAGCCAAGATGTACTCGCGCATTCGCGGCGCCGGATGGGACCAAGGCATCGAGTAGCGCTTCTCGATGTGCGGTTTGATCTGCGAACCGAGACCTAGCAGAAGTCGACCGCGCGAGAGGAGTTGCACGTCGTTGGCCATGGTGGCGGTGATCATCGGACTGCGGGCGAAGGCCACGACGATGCCCGTGCCGAGTTCCAACGTGGTGGTGGACGTCGCCGCGCCGGCGACGATTAACAGAGGGTCGTGTCCGGTTTCGGCGGACCAGGCGCCGTCATAGCCGGCAAGTTCGAGTTCGCGCGCCTCGGTGCCAACGTCATCGTTGCGAAAAGAGAGACCGCCGTCGACCAACACGAGCGAAGTCTAAACCGCCGATTCGCGCCGACTAAAGGGGCTGAACTGGAATTCGGATTAGATCGAGAAGCCCCGGGTGACCATGGCCTCGACTTGGTCGTTCGGCACGGCGGGCGAGAAGAGATAGCCCTGTCCGAGTTCACATCCCAATCGGCGAAGGCGACTGAACTGCGCCTCGGTCTCGATACCTTCAGCAAGCATCGTCATGTCGAGTCTTTGACCCAAGGAGATGATCGTCTCGAGCAGCGCGTCGTTGCGCTCAGAGTTGTCAAGCGGCCGTACGAACGACTGGTCGATCTTGATGATCCGCGGACTGAGTTTGGCGAGGTACGAGAGCGATGAGAAACCCGTGCCAAAGTCGTCGAGCGCCACGCCGACGCCCAGGCCGCCGAGTTGGTCGAGCACCTTCATGGTCTCGTCGATGTCGATCAGCGCGACGCTTTCGGTGATCTCCAAGATGAGGTATTCCGGCGGAAGAGCGCTCTCGCCCAACAGCATCTTGATCGTGGGCACCAAGCCGGGGTCGAGGAACTGGTGCGCCGAGAGATTGACCGTCACGTACGGACGGAGCAACCGTGACCTCGAGGCCCATTTGCTGGCTTCGCGGATCGACTCTCGCAACGCGAACGATCCCAACTCCAGGATCAGGTCACTCTGTTCCGCGAGGGGAATGAAGTCGTTGGGGGACACCCAGCCGCGATCGGGGTGAAACCAACGCATCAGGGCTTCGAACCCCACCACTTCTTTGGACGTGAGGTTGGCGATCGGTTGATAGTGCATCGCGAGATCGCCGGCGTTGAAGGTTTGACGCAGCTCTTGGGCCAGTGAGAATCGGCTCACGGCGGCCTGGTGCATCGTTTGAGTGAAGACCACGTGGTGGCCCCGAAAGTTTCGCTTCGCCTCGTACAGTGCGGCGTCCACATTCTGGATCGTTTCCGAGAAACTGGTGCACGTGGCATCCCAAATGACGATGCCGATGCTGGCGTGTTGTTCGATCTGGAATCCCGCGATGTTGTAGGGCTCGGCGATGACGTTGACCAGGCGTTCGGCGAGAGCCTCGGCTTCCTTCGGTGAGTCGAGTCCCTCGGCGAGGTAGAGAAATTCGTCGCCCCCGAAGCGGCACAACGTGTCGGCCGAGCGGGTGGCGAGTTGCAGACGGTGGGCGATCGCCGTCAAAAGGTGGTCGCCCAGGAAGTGACCGAAGGAGTCGTTGACGCCCTTAAAGTCATCGAGGTCGATCAAGAGCACGGCGCCGATGCCGCCTTGTCGAATGACGCGACCGTGGGCCTGAGCCAGCCGCTCCTCGAAGAAGGCCCGGTTGGCGAGGCCGGTGAGCGGATCGTGAAGCGCTTGGTGTTTGAGCTGCGCCGCGAGGGCTTTCTCCTCGGTGATGTCGCGCTCGGAGAACACGAAGTACAAGATCTTGCCGTCGGCGTCACGCGCTGGAGAACGTGACACCTCGACCTCGATGACGCCGCCGTCCTTTCGTAGGTACCGCTTGACGTAGCGTTCCTGTTCCACTTCGCCCGAGATCAAACGCTGATGCGTGCTCTCGGTGATGCCCACATCGTCGGGGTACGTGAACGGCGTCGAGTCACAGCCGAGCAGCTCTTCCTTGGAGAATCCCACCATCTGACACATGGCGTCGTTCACCGCGATGATGCGGTCATTGGCGTCGGCGAAGGTCATGGGGGCCATGTTGTTCTCAAAGGCGACTCGAAATCGCAGTTCCGTGTCGGCCCGGGCCTTCTCGTTCGCTCGTTGCGTGCTCACGTCACGGATCGCGACCACCACCCAGGAGCCCTCTTCAAGGGCCAGGGGCGAGCGCGTGACCTCGACGGGGATCTCTTGGCCGTCGCGACGCTGAATCGTCAGGTCCTTGTCGTTCCAAATGGCAGCGACAGCGTCTCGCGGCCGCTCTCGTCTAAGGCGCAGCAGTCGTTCACGGAGTCGCTCGGGCACCAGAATCACGACATCTTGTCCAATAAGTTCGTTGGGCGCGTAGTCGGTCAAGGCCGTCAGTAGGCCGTTGACGTAGTGCACGATGCCGTCACCGTCCATGAGCGCGGTCGGCTCCGGCAAGGCTTCGAGAAGACCATTCCACGATGGCGGGTGAGCCGAGAGGAACGTCGCTGGCGCGTCGCCACGCGTGGGAACGACTGACAACGCGCGAGACAATCGGTTGGACTCGCTTCGGCTCGTGGCACGAGGACGTTCGGAGAGATCAGTCACAAAAGAACGCTAGGCCGGTCCCCCGTTTTGATTGTCAACAAGTTCTCAACAATCGAGCAAAAGTTCCGCCAATGAAGAACCCGCGAAGTTGCGGGCCCGTCACCGAGTGGCCAATGACGTTGAAGTTCCTTGAATATTTTGCCGTGTACACGAGCGCACCGTCGCGTGAGATGACCTTCAGCCGTTGGTGATTTGTCGCCGGCGTGTTTTCTGTCGACGCTTCGCACAGGATGTTGGCATCGTTGTGCACAGGAAAACCATAACGCTCGTTGGCCCGCGCAGGGTGCCAAGGGCGCGCCTGTGGGGAGAGAGTTTCCTTTTTTCGTCTAGTGACTTCTGGGGTGAGATGATCATTGGCGATCGAGGGCTGGCGCGAATATTCAATGCCCTTAACGAGATCGTCGTTGTTCTCGACGGCTCAGGCAACGTACCATGGGCGAATCAGTTCGCCGTGGAACTCTTCGGTCGGCCCTTGGATTCCGCCATCGGCATCTCCGGCATCAACTGGGTCTACTTGGCTCCCTCGCCTCCTAAGGTGCACATTGGCAGGGCTGTGAAACTCTGCCTCGAAATGCGAAAAGGAGAGAGTCGTGAGCGACGACGAAACAGCAGGCGCCACCAAAGCAGTCAACGACTGGAACACGAACGTCATTACCGAGTTCCGATCCCACGAGGGTCGGGTAGGTGGTCAATTCGAGGGGGCGCCCGTTCTGCTGCTGCATACCAAAGGAGCTAAGAGCGGACAAGAGCGGGTGAATCCGATGATGTACCTCGACTACGAGGGCCGCCGATTCATCTTCGCGTCCTACGCCGGAGCCCCCACCAATCCCGCTTGGTACCACAACCTCGTGGCTCATCCCCAGGTGACGGTGGAACTGGGTACCGAGACCTTCGATGCGACCGCCACGCCGGTTTCGCTCGAGGAGCGAGACCGGATCTACCCGATTCAGAGCGAACGGTATCCGGGATTCGCCGAATACGAGTTGAAGACGACCCGCAAAATACCCGTCGTCGAATTGGTGCGCGTCGGTTAATCAGCCATTAGGACGGCGGCGAACCTTCGGTCGTGTGATCGTCCCAGCGATATTGGGACGCGAGTGAATGCTCCGTCGCCAGACGCCTCTTCGCGGCCTTGCGCGTGGCGAGCAAGCCGAACACCACTACCAACGCCGACGGCCAATACGACGAACCCGCCGAAGTAGGCGTAGACCACGTGCTGACACGATGCGCTCATGCCCAGCCCAGCGAACTTTCCCTCGGTGGCGTTACAGGCGCTGTTTTTACTTTGCTCGCTGAAAACCAAGTAAAGACCGACCCCCAGGGTGGCCAGTCCCAGCAGCTCGAAGAGCCTCTTCAGCATGAACTCAACATACCCCGGGACCGGGTCAGCCTCACCGAGTGACTCGGCGTTACTTACTCGTCGTTCGACGTCGAAGTCACTTGGAGTACTTTTGGTCCATCGCAACGATCAATTCCCGTGAAAACCGTGAGTAGTAACTCGCACGCTGTAGAACTACACGACAACATCGTGGCGCACGATTTGACGAAATCATTCGGCAAGGTGCGCGCCGTGCGCGGCCTCGACCTTTCGCTCCAACGCGGCTCGACGGTCGCATTGCTCGGACCCAACGGCGCCGGCAAGACCACGACCATCGACATGCTCATCGGACTGACGAAGCCTGACGGCGGCACTGTCTCGCTCTTCGGTCGCACCCCCGCAGAAGCCGTCAAGGCCGGAATGATCGGCGCGATGACTCAGACCGGTCAGCTCATCGACTACCTCACGGTTCGTGAATTGGTGACGATGATGGCCGCGATCTATCCGGACCCCTTGGACGTCGCGGAGGCCCTTCGGATCTCGGGCGCCGAGGAATTCGCCGATCGCCAAACTCGCAAGCTCTCCGGAGGAGAGACCCAACGCGTTCGCTTCGCCATCGCGCTGGTGGCGGACGCCGAACTCTTGGTCCTCGACGAGCCAACGGTGGCGCTGGACGTCGAGGGACGCCGCGATTTTTGGAGTGCTATGCGCGCCTTCGCCGCACGGGGAAAGACCGTGGTGTTCGCCACGCACTACCTCGAGGAGGCCGACGCCTACGCCGATCGAATCGTCCTTATGTCGCGAGGTCGAATAGTGGCCGACGGAGCGCCGACGGAGATCAAGGCCACGGTTGGCGGACGGATCATCCGCGCGACCCTGCCCGACGTTGAACTTCTGGCTCTCCACGCCTTGCCCGGCGTCACGACGGTCGATCGCAAAGGCGACGCGATCACCCTGAACTGCTCGAACTCCGACCTGACCCTGCGCGAACTCTTGAGTGTCTATCCCATGGTCCGCGACATCGAGGTTCGAGGCGCGGGTCTGGAAGAGGCCTTTTTGGAGCTGACGGTGGACGAGGAGGTGCCGTGACCGAGTTGACCTATCTCCGTTACGAAGTGCTGCGCACGTGGCGGAACCGACGATTTCTCATCTTCTCCTTGGTCTTTCCCCTCATTCTCTTCTTGGCTATCGCCGGACCGAACAAGCACGTGACCTTCGATAACGTCCCGTTTCCCCTGTATTACATGACGGGAATGATCGCCTGGGGCACCATGGTCGCGGTCATATCGAGTGGCGCGCGCATCGCGGCCGAACGCAACGCCGGCTGGACGAGGCAGTTACGAATCACGCCCTTGCCCACGTGGTCGTACTTCAGCGCCAAGATCGTCTGCGGCTACATGATGGCGCTGTTGAGCATGGCGGTGCTGTTCGCCGCAGGCTCCAGCGAGGGCGTGCGACTCGACGCGGTCCAGTGGTTCGTCATGATTGGCCTGCTCCTCGTCGGATTGGTCCCCTTCGCCGTCATGGGCATCATGTTCGGTCACCTGCTCAAGGTCGACTCGCTCGGTCCGGCGATCGGCGGGGTGACCTCACTCTTCGCCCTGCTCGGCGGATCCTACGGCCCACTGATCCGGAGTGGCTTTCTGTTGTCCGTCGTAAAGTTCCTTCCCTCCTACTGGCTGGTCCAGGCGAGCAAGACCTCGCTGCGCGGTGGCGCCTGGCCGCTCGAGGCCTGGCTCGTCATCGTGGTGTGGACGCTGGTCCTCTCCTTCGTGGCCGTTCGCGTGTACGAGCGCGACACCAAACGGGTGTAGATCATCATGATTGCGTCGCAAGAGTTTCGATGACGGTTCCCACGGTCATCACGTTCTCGCACAATCGAGGCGCCGCGGTCGCGGCCATCGACGCCGTGGCGGCCGGACGGGGCTGGTGCAACGTCTCGCCCAACGTCGAGGAAGAAATTCCGGACATGAAGGTGAACTACTTCGGGTTGCGACTGAACAAGGGTGTCACGATCGCCAGCTTCGTGACCGCGCCGGCCCGTCACGGAACGGTGCCACCGTCGACGCTCGGCGTCCTCCACTCGCGCAGTCGACTCGGGACGGAGCGAATCGCCGCCTTGTTGGCGGGCGCTCCGTTCACTGTGCGACAAGATCACAACACCCGAGGTCTGCTGCTCGAGGTCCCCACCGCCACCCATGCCGAACAGGTCTTGACGGTGATGTGCACGCTCACCGAATCGCTCTGTGACTATGACTTCACGGGCAGCTGGACCTTGAGCCAGTTCGTTCCCTGAGGACCGCGCCGACTACGACATCGAATTCACGAAGGCGACGATTGACTCGCTGAACTGCGGATCGCGAACCGTGCTCAAATGATTACCTCGCAGCGTTCGAAAGGTGGCCCCGGGAATACGCTGGGCCAGCGTTTCGGAGGATCCGGCCAATCGATCGGTGTCCCCGACCAGTACCAACGTAGGCACCGAAATCGCTCCGACGTCGGTCGTCTCGCCTTGACGCGATCGCTGGTTAGCCGCCAGCGCTAACCGATCGGCACCCGTACTGTCGGCGAAGCGGCGAAAGGCGGCCGCCAGCGGACTGTCGATGTCGTTGGGATTCTCGGTCTCCAGAGCGTCGACAATGGGCACGGTATCCAAGGGACGTTGCTCCCCGCCCCATTCACCGCCCACCCCGCCCAGCACGAGTGAGCGCACCCGCACGTCGCGGGGGGCGAGACGTCCGGCCACGATCGATCCCATCGAGTAGCCCACCACGTCATAGCGGTCGAGGGCCACGTGATCCATGAGCGACTGCACGTCGCCGGCCATGGCGTCGTTGGCGTAGGCATCCGGGTCGTGCGGCTTGGCCGAGGCTCCGTGACCTCGCGCGTCCGGAGCGAGCACGCGCCGTTGCGAGTCAACGAGCGCGTCGACCACGCCCGTGGCCACCCAATTCGAGAAGTGATCGGCCGCGAAGCCGTGGAGGAGTATGACCGGCGCGCCTTCGCCCACGTCGAGGAACGCGAGGTCGAGGCCGTCAAACGAAGTGAAGTGTTCCATCGATGCCTCCCGCTCTACCGATCGATCCCAAGAACGCACGTCAGCGAAATCCGCTCTCGACCCGAGCGAATTCGAACCCGTCAACACACTGCCCACTTACTGCTTACTCCGATTCATCCGCCAACCGTTGGTCCGCCAGCCAACCCTTCGCCGCACGCTTTGGGCCCCGAGCGAGCCAAGCGTCGGACACGAGTTCATAGAGCTCGTCGTCGTCAATCTCGGCCAACGCAGAGATACGAAGGAGAACTCAGGGGTAACCCTTGAAGTGCTCGGTCGTGAAGTAGACCGAGGGCCGCTGGGCCAACCACATGGACTTCATTTCCTCATCGGCAACGCGAAAGACCAGTACGTCATCGAGCGGCTCACCCGTCGCAGGGTCGAGGGCGTCTCGACGTCTCGTTCGGTGAAAGCAGAACAACTTGTGGTCGACTAAGAAGGCGGGTCGGTCGTCGGCGCGCAATTCCTTGGTAGCTCCGGGCATCGTCAGGGCGATCTTCTCCAGGTCGAGCAGGCTCACCTTTGCTGAGCATTCTTTGTCCCGGAGCCGAGGTTGTCAATCAGCCTGGTGATCGGTGGGTTTTGCAGACTCCGGCCCTCGTCGGTTCGTTCGCTAGGCCCAACCAAGTTCGTCGAGTCGCGGATCACTAATGCCGAAGTGGTGGGCGATCTCGTGAATCACTGTCTTTCGGACTTGCGCCCGCACGTCGTCCTCGTTGGCGCAGACCTGGCAGATGGTCGTCTGGTACAACGTGATGCGATCGGGCATCACCGCGTTGTAGCCGGAACCGCGACGAGTCAACGGTATTCCCTCGTAGAGACCGAAAAGATTACGGCCTTTGGCCTCGTCTTCGATAATTATTGCCACGTTGTCCATGCGTGACGAGAGCGATTCGGGGAGTGACGCCACAGCTTCGGCCGCGAGTTCTTCGAAACGCTCATTAGTGACCTGGAACATTCACGCAGAGTACCGGTGTACTGCGCCCTCGCTGGCCACCGTGTGTAAGCCCTCAGTCGCCGGTGGCCCCATCGATTCGCTCGCGAAGCAGGTCGGCGTGACCATTGTGTCGCGCGTACTCCTCGATCATGTGCAGGTAGATCCATCGGACATTGCGAGTCCGCTCGGGATGATGTCCGCGACTCGGGACCACTTCATCGAGGGACAAGTTCGCCGTGGCTTCGCGGCAGCGTTGACACTCCGCCACGAAATGTGCGAGGTCCGCTGACGCGTCGGCCGTTTCAACGTTCAGAAAGTCGGCTTCGGGCTCCGCATCGGTCGAATACGTATAGGCAACGTCTTCGCGAGCGGCGTGTAGCCGAAACCATCCCCGTTCCACATCGCTCATGTGGCGAATCAAACCGAGCAGCGACAACCGCGATGGTTCGACTGATCTCGTCTTGAGTTGCTCGGCCGTCAGGCCCTCGCATTTCAATAGCAGCGTCGCCCGGTGAAAATCAATCCACTCATCCAACGCTTGCTTTTCTTCCGAGAGCCGGTTGGGATATTCGCGATCGGGGAGATTATCGGGCCAGGTGACGGTCATGGCCCGACGCTACCAAGGCACCGTGACGTGGCACGACGTCGGATTATGAACGGCGGTTGGATGGCGCGTCGAAGGGTCCTCGAATTCGAAGGTCAGAACTGATGGCGCGTTTGACTAAAGGATCCTTTGGAGAACACAAACACCCTCTCCGGCGTCACGCGAAAGACGTACACATCACCGTCCAGGACGCGTTCCCCGTCGCGATGGTGAAAGCAGTCTATTCCGACGGCGTAGTTCCAACGTCCGTCCCACTTGTGCGTCCAGACTTCGGCGACGCGCGTCAAGACGTCTTTCGACTCGACTCGGGAAGCCACGCCCTCGATTACGACGTCGATACCTTTCTTCCAATCGTTGCAACCGGTAGTAAGGATCACGTGCTCGTGGTGAGTGAGGTTCACCGCCTTCTGCTCGTCCGGTCCCGTCGAGAAATAAAGGGCGTCGTCGTGCCACACGGCGACGAGTGGAGTGACGTGGGGTCGACCGTCGGCTCGCACCGTCGTTATCCAAAAGAGCTCCGCCGATTCGATAGCCGAAAGTGTGTCGGCCCACGGAGTGGGTTGAGCCCCTTCCTCACTGAAACGCTCGTCCACCGTCGTTTTCGGATCGCGCATCGCGGAACTCCTTGTTGAATTGTTGGTCGTCGAAGTGAAAGTTAGTGGTCCAACGTAGTGACTGCACCGCCCGCCGAGATTGACCGACGCATCAGTGCGCGACTTGGGCGGCGATGAACGCCAACGCCACCATGACGCATACGATGCGAACGATCCACAGACCAGTGCGACTCCGCGGTCTTCTTCCCGTCGTCGCCCGCCATATCTGCTGTGACATTCCGGCGGGACTGAAAGGGTCAGCCTCGAATCCGCTCCCGGGTTCCGGCCACATCACCGGCGGCGTCGAGTCGTTCTTCGGCGCCTCCGGGTCGGCCGGGCGCCGATGACGCCTCCCTGAATGCTCCATCACTGAGACGATACGGCGATAGGGGTTGGCCGTCACGCCATGGACGCTAGAGATCACCGAGCCAAGAGATCTCGGCGGCGTGATGCACGACTTCTTCGAACACTCGCAAGACGGGCTCGGCGTTATGCGATCGCCGCACGAACCCCAGATAGGCGGTGACGTCTCGCGCGTTCTGCCTGCGGCTCACCTTGGACGTCGCTCACGCCATCGAATTTTCTCGGGTTCGGACTTAAGGTTGAGCCATGGACTTCCCGTCGCCGACCGGACCGAGAAGGCCCCGTGACGAGGTCTTCTTGCAGTACCTTGACTATTTTCGAGAGCGTGTCATCGAGAAGGTGGCGTCGCTTCCCCATGACGCGCTGGTCGTGAGCGTGGTTCCCACCGATTGGACGGCATTGGAATTGGTCAAACATCTGACCTACGTCGAGATGCGATGGCTGGAGTGGGGTTTCGAAGGCCGTACGGTCGCCGATCCTTGGGGTGATCACGTCGGCGATCGCTGGTGCGTCAGCCCCGGCGACACCCGCGAATCGCTTTTGGACCAGTTGCGTGTGCGCGGTGCTCACACCACCGAAATCGTTCATCGCCACGAACTCGACGAACTGGGTCAGCCCGGTCCGCGCTGGAGCGGCGACGAGCCGGCCACGCTCGAACGTGTTCTCTTCCATCTCCTTCAGGAGTACGCCCGACACCTCGGTCACCTCGACGTCTACTCCGAGTTGGCCGACGGTCAACTAGGCGAGTAGTTGGTTGCTCACCCATGCGCCACGAACACGTCCCCTACACCACACTGATTCCGGTGCCACGCTCGCGACAGTAAGTATGGTCACTCCTGTGCCCACTTCCCCAGTTAAGAAATCAGCCAAGGTGACTCCCTCTGCCCGACCTGCCTCGCGATCGCCGAAACCACCACCGTCGCCGGACGAACTGCGAGCGATCCATCAGGGCTGCACTCGATTCCTGAGCGGTAGTGGTGGTCGCGACGTCGTCACATTGCTCGCGACGATTCCCGCTGACACGCTAATTGACGTCTACGGCCACGGAGGAGTCGTGGTAGAACTTGAATTGGAAGTGGCTCGTCGGCTCGGCAAGGAGTCCGCGCTCTTCTTCATCACCGGCACCATGGCCCAACAGGCAGTCCTGCGGATCCACGCCGATCGCAACAATCGGACCGGCGTGGTCTTTCATCCCAAGTGTCACCTCGACGTTCGAGAAGAGCGCGCCTACGAACGTCTTCACGGGCTCGTCGCCGTCACGTGTGGTCCGGCGAACCAGCCACTGACGTCGGCCCAACTGGCCACCGTTGGCGAACCGGTCGCGGCGGTGCTGATCGAACTGCCCCAGCGCGACCTCGGAGGTACCCTCCCCGAATGGAGTGAGCTGGTCGCCCAAGTCCAGTGGGCTCGCGATCGCGGCGCGGCCGCGCACATGGACGGGGCACGCCTTTGGGAGGCCGCGCCGTACTATCAGGCCACGGCGGCAAAATCGCTGATCGATATTGCATACTTGTTCGACACGGTGTACGTCTCGTTCTACAAGGGACTCGGCGCGATCGCCGGCTGTTGCGTCGCGGGTGACCGCGAGACCATCGAGGAGTTGAAACTTTGGCGGATCCGCCACGGTGGGCGCGCCTTCGGACTCTGGCCCTACGCCGCGTCGGCCCTCAGCTCGCTACGACTCCGTGGTGACCGCTTCACGAGTTACTACGACCGCGCCCAGAAGATTGCGCGCGTCCTCCAGCGAATCGACGGCATCGAGATCCTTCCTTTCCCGGTCCAGAGCCCGATGATGCACGTGCGCGTAAGCGGAACGGTCGACGCCGTCCGGGCCAGGATGTTGGACGTGGCCCGCAAAGAAGGAATCTGGATGTTCGGCGGACCTTACGACACCGAAGGGCCGCGGTTGCAACGCTTCGAATTCAACGTCGGCGACGCCACGATGGAGTTCTCGATCAAAGAAATCGGCCAACTCTTCGAACGGGTGGTCGCCAGGGCGCGACGGTGAGCGGGCGCTTAAGAATCTTCGAATAATCGGCGCGTCGTTCGAGTCGTCACCGGTATGGTCAAGAAACGCACCATATGAGGAGGGCTTCATGCTCGGAGACAAGTCAGAACACTTTGAAGGCAAAGGGACGAACCTAACCGCCCTCGAGTTACACCTCACGGAGTACCTGGAGGGCGACGGCTTCAAGGTCCAGACCTCGCCCCCCAGTGATCAAGGAACCGTGCTTCAAGCCACGAAGAGTGGCTTCCTCCGCGACATCGTCTCGGCCGACCGAGCGTTCACGATCACCATCACCGGAAGCCCGAGTGACTTCACGGTGCGTTTCGGCATCGGTAAGTGGCTTCAGAACCTCAGCGTGGCCGCCATTGAAACACTTCTGGTATCCGAGCTCTTCCTCCCTATCGACGTCGCAGACTCG